>Ga0123354_10017645_pt1 | contig 11185 bp, 6 predicted proteins | sample TergutLab28metaG_2_FD_97872 | JGI IMG/M metagenome (GOLD analysis project Ga0123354, IMG submission 97872) | Labiotermes labralis P4 segment gut microbial communities from Petit-Saut dam, French Guiana - Lab288 P4 | ecosystem: Host-associated > Arthropoda: Insects > Digestive system > Gut ... | reverse complement strand
GGATCCAGGGTTGATCTGGTATTAAAGGTCAATCTCACGCTCCAGTTGCTTTTGACCCTGGCAAAAGAGCCCTAATGCATACTGGGTAGGAGGATGGTTGGGATCCAGGGTTGATCTGGTATTTAAAGGTCAATCTCACGCTCCAGTTGCTTTTGACCCTGGCAAAAGAGCCCTAATGCATACTGGGTAGGGGGATGGTTGGGATCCAGGGTTGATCTGGTATTTTGACACAGCAAAATTCTTGTCCCTCACAGAAACTGAAACCCACTGTCCAACCCAAGCCTAGCACTTGACTGAATGAGTCCAGACAGCTCAAGTTTAGGAAATGTCACATGTTACCACACAGAAAATGAAACAATTAATTACAAAATACCGGTGGAAAAACGATACTGTACAAACAAAGATGTACATCAAGATTCCATGTATTTGTGAGAAAAAATCATACAGTACATGAAATTCATAAATTAATCTGTTTTATCTAAACTCAGTGATCATAATATGAACTACTCTCTCTCTCTCTCTCGCATGCTCTACTTCCCCATCTGCCAAAGCAGATATGCCAAATACTCTACAGCTTAAGATCTTGGATGCCAAATACAGCTTACAATAATGAGGTTACTTGAATCCTGAACCATACAATCATTTTACTTTTTCATGTGGTCATGGTGCAGAGTTTAGTTTTTGTTACAAAGAAACACTCAGAACTGATATCAATAAAGCAAGAGCACTTACCCATGCATAAGGTACTTTCACACAGATGCCTAACGGCCTTACATTTTCCTGCATTTCTACTACTGACAGCCTAAGACTTAGAGAAACCAGAAGTTTCAGAATCAACAGCAAAAGTAAAGACACAAACATCCATGACAATGCAGCAAATTAACTCACAATTCTTTCGAATGCCATAAAAGTATTAAATTCATCTACAAAGGCTGTGACGGTCAACAAGTTGACAAGCTATGGATTATACACAATACACACGGTATACTCGAACCACTAACAGTTGACAGTACACACCCAAAAATGCATCTGACTACGTTCTGTCTAAGTTACAAATACATTACATTAACCTACGGCATTCACCATAAGGAGAACAACACCTATTTTGAATTTTGATAGTCTGTTACAACGGGCTACATTTTTAAGTATTCTATCCCCTGCATTTTCATGTCTTAGACATCTCTTCCATTAATGCACTAAATGCACACTAAAGGCACATGCATTTAGTACGCATTTAGTTGGTGTAACTGAAGCGATGTCTAATCGGGGTACATACTATAACAGCAAAATCCAGTATAGATTTATGTCCTTTGCCACCGACATGTACTACGTAGTGCTTCAGAGGACACAGGGAATCTCCATGAAATGTCTATAACACCGACCAACACTCAAATCACACTGTCAACTTAGTATGTGAACAAGAGTCTTGAATTCCGTACTTTATACACTACTCTGAACATGAACGAAAATGCGTTAAAAATGTTGCAAACACAAAGGACAATACAACATACTTACCTTAAAACACCGATTTTCTGAACATCAATTACGCATGTTCATTTATAGAGGCCTGCATTAACTGTCACAACCGTCTATCGTTACGAAATACTGGCCACTCCTACAGAATCACACCAACTGGAGATTTTAAAAACAGTCTACTTAACTAAATATTCCAAATATTTAAATAACTAAACTTTTTCACAGTACACAGACTTCTTTTCTTCCATGCAAGAAACTAATCCTCACACTTCACCCAGCTCAGCAACCCACCATCGACATCCGCTTATTACCCAAAAAGGAAATTGTATTGCTGGTCCGTACGCAAGAACTTGGGTGCGAACAAGAATGGGTTACACAACCGGAAGTGACGTCACAAACGCGAAGGTAGTCAGAGGGATGAGACATCTGTCACTTTGAAAAAGTGAAGCTGCGAGCCATCTACATTCAACTATTTTATATATTACGTGACCGATTACGGCAGTTCACTTCAGTGGATGTTGTTGAACCTGCACCTGTGGGCTGTAACATCACATTTCGAGTTTCTTATCTTGAAGTTGTTTCTTTATCTCACTTCTTGTATATTGCTAGAAATTGACAGGTCCACTATCATATGTATGATATTTTGGACTAATAAACTAAACATTATACATAGGTACAGGCCAAAGAAATGTATAGTTCCACGAGATCTCGATCATCTGTTTTATCACACTTCCGTTTCTTATCAGATCCAGGTGCTCTGCCTGTTCCTTACAACATCTGAAAATTTGACTGATTTTCACGTAATTTTGCATAGATGTTGTGTTACTGAAGTCACCCAAATCATAGATGCTTACAGTCTGTAGAAAGGGTGCGCTAACCGTCTCAGCCAACAAGCACACCAGCGCCAAACCACTTCACCACACAGATGCACTTGTAATGACGGCATCCTGCCATAACCACTAACTACTGTACAACTTAACAAGACTTTTAATAAATATATGTATATATGTTGGTACTGTACTTGTTACTGTATAACAACCCTACAATATCCCACCCAGAAATCAGTTTAGCATAGTTGTATACTAAGCTATAGGCAGGACCAGATAACTTCAGTTTTTGTCAGAATGAGTGCCTGACTACAAAACCTCTTATTCAATTGATACAGGGGGATCTTCCTCTGGGGTAAAGCTGACAGAGTGTAAAGCCATCTGTGCCCAGTACAACTTTTATGATCATAAAAATAAACATGGTGGCCACAATGGCAAGTGCCACTTAGCACATGGTCCTGAATTAATTGCAATAATCTTTCAAATGTGCAACATTTGTTCAAGAGTAATAAATGTACAACATAAAAAAACAACAGTGCAAGAATGTTTATTTATCTCTCCATTTGCAGTGATGACTAAAGGACACTGACTTCAAAATATGAAATGCTGTATAAAATAATTATAACATTTATATAAACAATGTGAAATACTGTGCAATTTTTGCTTTTGAAATTAACCATGTCATGTTTTTCTGTGTTTCATTATACAACAGTGTCATCATCTTCAAGAAAAATAAGTTGGGAGGTAGCAACCCAACATACAGGTCTTGTAGTGCTAGGAAGGTAGAGTGTGTGCAGTGTGGTGCTATACACTGGGAACAGGCACTGTGATTAAGAAGAAAGATTGAAGGAAAAATACTTGCAAAAATTCCTTCCGCACCTCTGTACCCAACCTCATGGTTGAAGCTGGGGGAGTATTTGAGTGGCCTCCCTGATGATACTGAGCCCATAATGTGGACTGTGATTTTGTCATACTTGGTCTTGGTGGTATGTTCACCTATTAAAGGCTCTTGGTTTTTAAACCTGGTGTCTCCGATATGTTCCAGAATCCTGGTGGAAATATGACCACTGGTCTGCTTGCAATAGAGCCACAGCATTACTTCTACATTAAAAATACCCATTCAAAATATATGACATTACAGACTTTTCAATGAAATCTTACGTCATACTGGAACTGCCTTGACCATTATGTAATGTAAACTGAGCCCCTAAAAAGCCTTTCTTACTTATCACACACTCATGGGAAACCTAGTTCATACCGAAGTTGATCTGAAGGTAAGACAGTGCAGCTGATATCTACATTGCCAAAGTAAGAGAGTCAGTGCTCATATGACTTGGGCAAGAGAGATGGACTCTCCTTTCATTTAATCAGGCCAACCTGTAACTCATAAGCTCAATTCATAGCTGTGCTGCACAGAAATTTCTGGTCTTAAAACAATACGCCAAATTTGTGAATTCAGATTGATATTTGTAATGATGTTCAAGTCTAGTTTGTAGTAAATCCAGGCTTCTTGGAATAAGGGACAAGGCATTATACAATCTTCATCTGTTAGGTTTATAAAATTATATTTATTTTGACATATATAGCCCTATTCATGCCCAGACGAGATAAATAACTTCTCATCACACATTTGTCATTTCCATAATATATCACCATGACCTGGAATACCAAACACAAATTCTGTATTTGTGCCAAACTGGTATGCCAAAAACAAAAACATGAAAGCACATAGCATACACTTAAAAGGCATTTTTTGACAGAAGGAATTATGAATGACATGCCAACATCCATGCTACTCAAAGTACATATAAGAGAAGGGAATGTAGCTAATGTGAGAAAGGGAAGAGATATTACATAAAATTACAGGGACAGCGACAGGTGTAATGTATAAGTCTGTCTACTGCAGGATGAGTTTAATCTTCAATGCATTCACAACATAAATATATGCATATATATAAAACACACAAACAAACAGAACTGTACAAACATGTGGTATAAAATGCATAGATTTTGATACTTTATTATTTTAGAGTGAACACAGCCTGTATGCAGCAGTAAAATATATCCTATTGCAACCAAGGTTGGCCCACAATATTTCTTTCACAGTTTAGATAACACAGTAATTGTGGCGGTACAAAACATAAAGAAATAAATTATATAGTAAGATACTACACTTTGGCACACAATCTGTGATACCAGTTTTGATAATTTATGACTACAGTAGACCATGCTTGCTTTGGTTTCCTCAGTAAATAAATATCATCTCTCATATCTAAACCAGCATTTCATGCACTCAACCAACAATCTGTCTGCCAAAAGAGGAAACCAAGTGCTTCTGACAGTGTATTTTCTCCCGGTATCCTGGCAGTGGCATTACAATCAAGATAGAAACTGTTTGCATGGGGTTGCACCACATCCCAGCAAAGGTGCTAGTAGGGGTTTTTTCCTAAAAGCATAATAGGAAATGCCTGTAAGGGTATTCCCCAGTATCAGGATTAACCATCTGAAAATCTGTAAGACCTCTGGAAAAAATGTAGAAATAAAATGCTTATTTCATTCTCCTCTACAACATCTCTTTCAAACATTTTTCTCTTAAATCAGTAATTTGCTATTCACGCTTCATGTGAGTGTGCAAATAAATGTACATCCTTTTCTAAAATGTTTATGAAAATTGTCCAATCTAAATAAAAGGTGAAATGACTGAACAGTTTTTCACAAAAATTTCAAACACCGAATTTCATTAAAATCCATTCATTGTTCTTGACTTGTTTTGTGCATACAGAGCAGGTGGACATGGCAGTTTCAACAAGTACTTGATGGGTAATGTAAACGTAACTAAAAAAATTTACCTTAATAAAACTAAATGGGGCAAGTGTAGCTCCTGAAGAAGTACATGTAGCCATCATGTTGATACTGTGTTTTAAAACTCAGAAATGTAGGATGGTTTGCAATGGCAGTATAAGCATAAGTATAAGCACCCACCTTTGAAGTTTTTAGGAAAGGGACAGAAAGCTTTAACACTCACATACACTTTCGTGCACAAACACACAACACACACATGAAACCTTTCAATCCAAGAGGAATGTTATGATAAATCACATAATTTGTGTGAGTGCTTTCCTGTCCTGCCTCCAGCAAATTTAAAAGCACTGTAACCGTGATACTGCTTTAGTAATATCAGTAAAGGTGATGCCACATCACAACGAATATAAATTTACCAAACTGATTAGAGTAACACCTAATTAAGTCCAGAATGTACACAACTTCCAATGAAATTTTGAACTATCACAAAATCTATTCCCTAAAAATGATAAAGAATAACACATGTAACATAATTTCTTAAGTTATAAAAGTTCTAAACTTTCACTACTGTGATCCTTCCTTGCAGGCACTGTAGATAAAATTATAAAATGCTACTGCCTGAATTCAGGATTGAAACAATTACATAACAACATATTTCACACCATGCAGTCCATATGTTAGGCTACCTAGACAGACCTCCAGTGCCCCAGAAATTATACAAAAAAAAAACTGCATTAATATGATACAATTCTTTACTGTACAACACACTTCATCATACTGCAACATTTGGAAGCATTAATAAAACACACACAGAAACCTGTACAATTGTAACTATGTTAGAAAATGTCAAATATACAAATGTGGTTTGCAGATTTACTGGGATGCAAATTGTGATTCAAAAATGAATCACAGTTTTTTTCTGAACCACAACTATCAACCCCCCTCTAAAGAGACACAGTCATACAAAACTCCAATTCATTATACTACATGTACATTAACAAAGCAACTAATGATGACTTGTTAATTTTTAATGGTGTTTTCAGACTTCATAATGTAATTATTGCCTGTCACCATTCTACATCTTCCCACCAAGGCTACAATTAATTCTTTATACACATTACACAGTTGCATTTCTTAGCACTGATATACGGATTGTATATCACAGTACAAATATTTTGGCCTTGAATTTTGAACTGGAAGCAAACCATCCTGAGGATTTCTGTGATTTTCTTGTCCCTCCAGACAAATTCTGGGAGAAATACATTAAAATAGGACACAACCACTTCCTTACGTGTCTCATCAATTAACTCCATGGCCTTAGTCCGCACGTGAACTATACCGACAGAGCGGCCGCCGCCGGTCCGCGAAGTTCTATTATTTATTATTAATTATGAACCATGAAAAAGGAGTGCTGAATAAACTAGTAAATAGCAATAAAACCTTCAGTCAAAATACTGTATTTTTTAGACTTAAGACAATAAGTTAAAAGGAATAAACCATGCCTTAAACAAAGTGGAGACAGAAATATGAGTATGAATGTCAAATTGTGTTGCAACACTACCTCAGGCTCAATGACAGGAAGCTGTCTTATTCAAAGTTAGTTCAGTGACTGTAGTTAATAAGAAACATAACCATAAATTATGAACAATAGGTACAACATGCAAAGTGTATTTATAAGAAACTATTGTTTATAATGATGAGACATTACCACAAATCTTTTCAGAAACAATGTTCTGGAAACTGTACCTGTTTCTGCAATATCATGTTACAAAAGAATTCAAGATCATGGACATCATCCAAAATAATAGTGGCATTCACTGTGACACACAACTGACAGAAACACGTTATGATTTGCCTCCAGTGTTTTTGCCAATCTTGGCAATCGTCAGAGGTGTCATGTCTCTCACTAACAGGACACAGGGGTTTAAACAGATGTCATGTTACTCAAGTAGGATTAAGTTACAAGATGTGTATAATTAATAATATATTAAAAACAAAAGCATACTGAAATTTTATACATGCCATCATTGCCTCTATAATTATAATTCAAACACTTAGATACTTACATGTCAATTAATCAGATTTAATACAGTTTATTCCTTACTAAAGTCAAAGACAGATAAATACATCAGGCTCTATGAAGAAAATGGAATTTAAATATAAAGACTGGGGAACACAAGTATCAAGTTACAGAATTGGATAGCACAGACAAGTTTTAAGTATGAATGAAGCAGATATGATTCTCAAGAAGGTAATGTATGTAAAAATGAACCAGAAGGAGGTTGGTGAATGGTTATTATTATTATTATTATTATGGTCATCATCATCATCATCCACATTATCATAATCATCATTACACAAATATGATCACAGAGTTCAGAGTTGATAATACTGCACACAAAAAAACATATTAGTTACATGGTCCCCCCCGCCCCCCACTTCCATTTACTTGAGTAATGTATCATGTAGGTTAGAACCGTGCAGCTTAACATGGCAGGACAAAGGTGATAGTCTAGGATAGCAGACAAATGTTGGGAAAATCATAACAAAATACATAGTCTGGACATATCTCATATCTGGTTGTAATTTGGATACTTCATGAATGTAATCTGGGATTTAATTATAAGATACACAGGTACAACTCCAACTTTAAGGTACAGAAAACCATTTTTGAAACAAAATATTCATTTTACATGTAATCACAACACTACCCATCTGTTTTCATAACAGTTTCAGAAGTTCTGTCTCAAAGACATTTATAATATCCCTACAGTTCACAATCAATGTTAAATTTCAACTCATACTTTAACGTGTACTAAAATAAGAACACTAGTTTGTGCATCATGACCTAAACTGTGCATCAGGAGCAAACACAAGAATGTCCCCACTACCTATTAACAATAATATGTATTTCCAGCAGAAGTCCCATCTGACACATTGTGAACTTGCCAACCCAATTAGATACGAGAATATGATTTTGCAATCTACTATTAAAATTTAAGCCTGTCAGAAAATCCAGTTACTTAACAAGAGCAACTAAACACAATCAAAAGTACATTGCACCTCTGAAGAAAATTCAATTAGTTTACCTGAATTAAAACAGGTAACATTTAAACTGTTAATTGAATTTTATAAGTTCCCATTACATTCTGATAAATTCTAATCTCGTGTGTGGATAGGATTCTATGTACATGAACTGCTACTCCATAAAATGCAATGCAAAAAGAAATAACTGAGTACCCACCTTGTATATCCTTTTATTAATTACATGTACACATTCACCACCATCATGTTCATTTTTTGAAGTATCTAGCAACAGGATAACAAGTTTCCTATTCAACACTTTACAAAAACATATTTTCAAATCTATGTATAGTGAACAATTGAATACACTTTTGATGTAAGGCCATCACCATGGTTCCAGGATGATAATTATCCTGTTTTTAGGTGATTGCACTGTGGGTGTGGCAGTGTGTCTATTGTTTCAAAAAAAACCTGCTGCCTTCACCTTCAAGGTAGAAGAGCAAGCTGGTTGAAGAAAAGTTTTGATATAAGCAACGGTAGACAGTGAGGGATAGGGGGAAGGAATAGGGCTATTTGTTGAGGACACAAAGCAGCAGCATGATGTAACAGCAAGGTGAGGACCAAGATGATACAATAAACTAGTGGAAATAAAATTTATTGTATGAAGCAAGCATGTATATCAGGAAGGAAATTATGCAACAATAGCAGAGGCAAAGGAAGAGGAATGAGGAAAGAGGGGAAAACTGTAGAAGCACAGGAGGAAGCAATATCAGTGAAGGAGAGTGAAATACCCAAGTAAATACCAAGTGGCCCAAAATTCAAGTTAACTAGTGTATAAAATGTACACTAAAATATGGTTGACTTTTAGGCCACCCTATACTTAATGAGAATATATGAACAAATGAGAGTACAAGAAAAGATGGGACAACTTCTTCACAAGGTTTGGCATAAACAATGTACAGGGGGACATGAAACACAGTTTGGAGATGGTACAGCTATATTTAATCCTGGGAGGAGCCCATAGGTATCATATGATGGTGGCAGCCACTCTGTTCTTCAAGTCTTCCAGACCATGTTTATCTGCTCTCCCCATTATCTGCTGAAGTTATGGTGTAGGGGACCTCAGTCTTCTCAGACTGGTCCAGACAATCTACATTTGAAAACTCCAGGATTTTATATGCTACTGTGCTGATGAGGGAGCAGCAGAATAAAAAAAAGGCATTAAGGAGCATCAAAGACTTTCTGGCATGTCATCTACAATATCCAGCAATGGTGGAACACCAATATCCAGACTCACCACATCCAGTTTGACATCATGATGACATGAGTAAAGATGTACCACAACACCAGACAAGCCATTCATTACAGTGCTCAGAACAACTTACACTTTAACTTCAACAGAGAAGGGGCTACCAGAACAATGTCCACACTGAAGAAGGACATCAGATTTAACTGCCACACATAAGATACAGGCATCTGGCATCAACTCCTTCAGTTCATGTGTCCCCCCTCCCCACCAGGTCAGTGTAAGACAACAGATACGAAGAAAACTGTACAACCAAATCAGCAATGTAGATAAACATAAATTGATATATGTAACGTAAACTTCAGCATAAAATCACTTGATCAAATATGCACAAACCGTTTCAAGTTCCTGCCAATCTCTGAGGATCTCAACATTACGAGATATTAGAAGCACACTGACAATTTTAAAATTCTTATATTTGAACAGCAGTAAAATAGTTTTTCATACTTGAAAGTAGAGAAATTAAAAACTTCTCAAAGTCAGTGTTTGTACATTTAGTGTGGAATCAAAAGCCTTACAAATGATACAATAAAACAAGGCTGGCCAACTTCAACCAACAGGAAAGCCACATAATTCGTTAAGGACTCACCTGAGGGCTGCACGTGGGTATACATATATAAAAAAGGTGCAGAGAAGTTTAGTTCACTTGAACACCATTACTTACAAACAATAAGTTATGCTAGAAGTACGCTGAATGACACGGTAGCAGACATTACTAAAATCCATCAGACACAAAGAAATACTGGTTTAGTGTGTGCTGTCCTAAAAGTGACAAGTTATAGTTTGTAAACATTTTTATGCTATTAAAATTGCCATATAATATTCTGTAGACCTTATTATGTATGGTAAGTTATATTACTGGAACTGTTCAGCTTACTGAGAGCTGCAAATATTTTTCTTTAGGGCCACATGTTGGTCAGCCCAGCAGTCAAGTATAGCACAGCTCATAATAAGTCACTTACACATAAATGTGTCAACAAAATTAATTTCTGTATCCTGATAAAATTACTATGAAAATCAACAGTTATGTTTCAAGAATAAATTACAGTAAAAGTCACAAACCTGAGAGAGTGGAGGAAGCCTGAATAATCACAAACATGGATAATCCAAATTCCCAATTTTCAGCTCACACATCCTTACACAGTGCATGACAAAATTGGCACAATACAGTATCACAGAGAAAAGATTCAATCTCTACTTCCTCCCCTACCTCCCTCTAATAGCAACAAGAAACAGGAATGTGACAGATAATGAAATCAGGTAACGGTAAAACTATTTTTGTGCATTCCATGAAGGCAACAGAGACTCAACTCCACATATTCCTAATTTTGCCACTAGCGTAGGTGAGTGGCCAGCTTCAGCGCCTGCACAAAGAGCCCCTGACACCTACAAAACATAAGGTTTGTTTGGGCTCAGAGCCACTCCAGATACAGGAGAAGAAGAAAATCCATTACTCCTACCACACAATGAACTATGATTCCTCACACAGCCAGCCCATACCCCCTGTCACAATGCCAACTATGCTATTCCTTCTCCTGATGAAATTAGCAGAATAACAAACTCTCTGGAATACTTAATTTCATGCAATTGTCATCACCAATCCATCTACATTCAAAAATAAAAATAATAAAGATATGTAACATAAGAGTTGAGAAGAGGGCATGAACATGAGTGAAGTGTTTCAGAATGAAGTGCCATGAGATGTTGGGAATGACATAAATGTGTGTGCAAGAACTGACATTCTGATGGT
>Ga0123354_10017644_pt1 | contig 11185 bp, 9 predicted proteins | sample TergutLab28metaG_2_FD_97872 | JGI IMG/M metagenome (GOLD analysis project Ga0123354, IMG submission 97872) | Labiotermes labralis P4 segment gut microbial communities from Petit-Saut dam, French Guiana - Lab288 P4 | ecosystem: Host-associated > Arthropoda: Insects > Digestive system > Gut ... | reverse complement strand
GTTAGTGGTTTGTTTTGGTAAACTCTCCCTTTCAGATATCCCCATAAGAAATAATCAGACGGCGTGAGATCGGGCGAGCGGGGTGGCCAAAGTCCCTTCGAAATGGCGCGGTCGCCAAAAAAGGACTGAATTTCGGCCATGCTGAAGTGTGAAGTGTGAAGTGTGGGATGTCGCTCCATCCTGCTGGAAATATCCAATTGAGAGTTCCTCATCCTCCAATTGATTTACAAATGTGCTGAAGATTTTCATATATGCAACTGTTATGCGTCAGACAAGAAACAGGCTGGCTGGCTGGCGGTCCACTGCTCCGTGTCGCAACAATTAGGCGCTTTACAGACACACACTACAGACACATTCCTCTTCATTTCTCACACAACGAACGTACACCTGTTCAAATTTCGTTGCAATATCTTCATTGGTGTTGGAATTATTAAAGAAATGCCGGGTTCGGTAGCGAGTGGGACACATTGCATATGTGTGCATTAGTTGGTGCGTTAACCTTTTGGCGCCAGAATTATTTTTTTAATTTTAGCACTTCCTGTATATAAAATGTGAATAATACAGGAACCAAATATATTAGAATTATGAAACAAACTGCATTTTGAAGAGAAAATAACGGAGAGTATATACCTTGTTTAAAACATTCAGTACCTATATTTGTTGAATAAATATATAAAATGAAAATTTAGAGATTAGCGGTGCGGTACGACCACTATAGTTGATATTAGGCGTCTAAAGGTTAATTAAATGATGCACTAGTAAGTTGTCTTGGATGGGCATGTGGCGCGTATGAGTGAGGAGTGGGGGTGTATAGGGTCTTGGTGGGGAAACCGGAAGGAAAGAGACCACTGGGGAGACCTATGCGTAGATGGGTGGATAATATTAGGATGGATCTCCAGGAGGTGGGATGTAGGTATATAGACTGGATTGGACGGGCCCAGAATAGAGGCAGATGGCGGACGCGTGTGAGTGCGGTAATGAACCTTCGGGTTCCGTGAAATGCGGGGAATTTCTTGACTACCTGCAAACCAGTTAGTTTCTCTAAAAGAACTCTGCACCATGGAGTAAGTAAGTAATTAAGTAAGTTGTCTTAAAAAACAATATTAAAATTTACATTAAAACAGCTCAGACATGTTTCGGTGTTACAGTTACACCATCATCAGGGAGAGCATTAATTTGCGCTTACTAAAGTTACGTTTGTTAAAACAGTCCATTGAAAAACATCGGTGTGTGGTTAATACTGTGGTGGTGTGGCTGCATATTTTAGGTTCTTATTGGTGTCTGTATGTTGCACTGTTCTGCATTAGATTAACCACACACCGATGTATTTTAATGGACTATTTTATCAACTGTAACTTTAGTAAGCACGAATTAATGCGCTCCCTGATGATGGCGTAACTGTAACACCGAAACATGTCGCAGCTGTTTTAAAGTAAATTTTATTATTGTTTCTTTTAATACAACTTAATAGGACATCAGTTGGTGAACAGATAGAACTTTGATAATCAGACAAATGTTAAACGTATTATCTAAAAGGAAAACCGATAAGCGACACAATTATGATTAAACAAATTACATTTTTATGCCATTACGACACATATTTTTGAAAATCTGACAGCTCATTCATCAACGTAAATGCTTACCCTTTCAATTGCTGAACTTCGATCCTTAACTATGACATTATTTTCTTTACAAAGAGCTGTATAGATCGGAAGCATTACTTACTGATTAACGGAATCAAAAAGTGAAGGCGAAATTCACTTCAAACAGCGAGAAGAGTAGTAACTGGGCCGTCTCTCCTTCTCTTCGAATTTGCCGCATAGCCTGCAGTCACACAGACATATCAGGCGCTTTCGCACAGTCACGAACACCACCTATTACCTTTGTCATGACCATTAGTATGTCCGAAATATATATCAGTACGGCTCTCATAGGACGGATTTCCATGAAATCTAATACTGGGGGCGTTTAGGGAGATCTGTCGTGTGAATCCAAATTTAGTAAAAATCCTACTAAAATACCTGCAGCATTTCATGAAGAACAAAGGAAGTTAAAATGTTGCCACCGAGAGAAATTCATCAAAAAGATCATTCATATATGATATATGATATTGTTAGGTGGATTAAAATGATATATAGCTCAAAATCACTCTCAGAATTCTTTGTTGAATACCCACTGCAACAATGGTTATGCGGATGCTTCTTAGTTGAATACCCACTGCAACAATGGTTATGCGGGCGCTTCTTTGTGTGAATACCCACTGCAACAATGGTTATGCGGATGCTTCTTTGTTGAATACCCACTGCAACAATAGTTATGAGGACGCTTCTTAGTTGAATACCCACTGCAACAATGGTTATGAGGACGCTTCTTTGTTCAATACCTACCGCAACAATGGTTATGCGGACGCTTCTTTGTTGAATATCCACGGCAACAATGGTTATGCGGATGCTTCTTAGTTGAATACCCACTGCAACAATGGTTATGAGGACGCTTCTTTGTTGAATACCCACCGCAACAATGGTTTTGCGGATGCTTCTTTGTTGAATACCCATCGCAACAATGGTTATGAGGACGCCCCACAAAATTATGTATTACGTAGATTGAATTTTTGTTATATTATGTATAGAACATAGTTTTAAAGGAAACAGAATATGTTTTACTAAATAAACTACTTATTCTATTTAGAAATGATTATAATCAGACTATTGAAGGAATGGTGTTGTTTTGTAGGGTAAAGTCTCAGCAGACTTTATATATCGAGCGGTATGAATTTGCTGTAAGGACGAAGGGACCTAAAAACACTTGAAAACAGACCGTCAAATCACATGTACATAAATTATGAAATCATTAAGCTTAGACTATATTTAAATTTTCGGCAAAACCCAAGAAGTGTTTCATTTTTTACAGACTCGAGAATATGCCTCAAACATTAGATCTACATAAGAAATGAAGAAATAAATTGAATACAATTTCCAGAAAGATATGACGCATGTTCTTTAGGAGGAATCTCGTAAGTCATCTCAGAATGGTACGTAACATGCTCCAGAGAGTACACGCAGAAAGCTGGAGAAAAACAAAGTTGAAATAAGTTAAATGGGGAATCAAAGAAAAAGTATGCTCCATAAGAAAAGCAATTACCATAGTATGATGGAAAGCTGTAAGAAAATGAATCTGCATTTCAGAAAGCATTTCCCTTTTATCTGAGTTCTTATGTTACTCTAATCACTTTCCTGCTACTTCCTCCAACTATCTCTTTTTTATATTCACAACATGAGACAGAAAAAAGTTCTATGTACGAGGTATGGTATTTAAAATTACATCTTCAAATTGATCCTGGTTTATTCGAATTAGATGTCACACTGATAGTAAAACTACTACAGAAATTGCTTTCATGTAGTCAAGTGTAACTCCACTAAGTCATAAATAACATCCCGTTGAAACAAAATGACATTTCTTTTGATCTGAGAGCCGAAAATCCAGGAAGGCTTTAGTTACAGTTATATTTCTAATGGGCTATCAGTTAGGTTTGCTATTTATTAGACTGTTTCCTTAGGGAAAAAACAAATTTGGCAAAGTGTTATCTTTTCTGAAATGGAAATTGAAAGGCACTGAAAGTGACAACACTAGAAAATCTTTGGGACTTAATATCTATACAATAGGTACAATTTTAATTATGAAAATTATGACATCATTCTAATGTGTCATTTATGAAAAAAACTGCTCCAAAGTAAAGTGTTAATTTGAATTCAGTCAAAATATAAGGACATGATATGTAAATGTTGATGTGTCGTACCGCCGACATTTGGAAAGGAAAAGGGAGCCCTGGAGTGTCTGATTGAGGCCCTCCACTCTGTCGCTGTTTTTTTTTTGATCCAAACAAATAGATCGAATGTCAGACAAGAGAAAAAATACTCTGTAATTATACCATCAATAATAGAAGCTAGTGGGAGGAAAATTTTTCTGGTTGAAAGGTAATAAGCTAATTAGTCAGTGTAGAAGAAAAACGTAAGGCGATATTGATTAAAGTATCCCATGCTTAGCAGTATTATTGTCTTCCTGTCTCTACCAAAGAAGAGTGATAAACCTTTTTGTTTCTCGTAAGAATATTGGACATTTCCAGTTGCTTTTTGAAAGCGACTGTGTGTTTTAAATTTAAGGTATTTATAGGGCGTTCTCCAATTTGATTTTCCTTACTTGGGAGTTGCGCTTTATGTTGAAATTCACATAAAGTCAGCGCCATTTACAAATAAGAAACAATATTTTTGTTTTCTGTTAAGAGCGTATTTAATTTTCATTGTGTGTTAAATTTGTTGTTGTGTTTCGTGAGTATATATATATATATATATTAGATATATACATATATATATATATATATATTATATATACTGGGTGTTTCAGGAGGAAAAGTAAATGTTTTAGGAGGTAGTAGTATGGAATATACCGAGTAAATAAGTTCATATAAACATGTGTCCAATTTTCAATGGGTGTGGAGATACAGCTGTTTGAATGTTACGCATAAAAAGCCTTACAAAAGGTATGAAGGAAAGACAAATGACGTATTGATTGCATTTATTGGTTATGTAAATGATGTCAATAAATTGCAACAGTTCAAACAAAGGGTTCAAAAATCCCACTATCAACTTCAATGAACTTTCAACCCTCTTGGCAATAGTACGCGGAGCTCTTCTGAGGTCGTCTTGGCGTTCTTCCTTTATGAGGGCAGCACTATTCATAATGCGAGCGGCCAATTCCTTTCTTGTGTTCACTTTTCCTTTGTACACTTCGCTTTTCATCAGTTTCCACAGACAAAAATCTAATCTGTACGCGCCAAATTCAAACGGCTGTATCTTCACACCCATTGAAAATTGGACACATGTTTATATGAATTTGTTTACTCGGAATAGTCCATACTACCACCTCTTAAAATATTTACTATTCCTCCTGAAACACCCTGTAAATAATATATATATTGTGTGTGTGTGTGTGTGTGTGTGTGCGTCTGCGCGCGTGCGCGCATCAAAATAAAAGAAAAATGAGATTGAACGAGGAAGATATTTCAATCACGGTACATCATGTCGGGTGCCCCCGATGAGTGTAACGATTTTGGAATATCATTATTGGCAAAGTTTCATATTTCAGTATCAGACTTTTGAACGAATCTTTCTTTTATTCTGTGGCGTTACGGAGTGAAGCGCATCATGGCTCCCTTATTTTTGTGGTTTCTAGAACACACACAGCAACGCAGAACATTCAGTTGCACCCCTCCGGACAAGTCGTCAGCTCGTCGCTGAGATCTCTAAATGACAACACACAACACTCAAAATATTCATGCCCTAGGTGGGAATCGAACCCACAGTATCAGCAGGCGAACGGCTGCAAAACTACCCCCTAGACTGTGCGGCCACTGGTACCGGCTATGAAGGAACATACTGAATGCATTTATCCTGAACACAAAACCGCCTTCCTTTGATAATTTCATGCCTACTTACCACCAATATGCAAAGTGGCACAACCGGAAGACTACACTATACAAATGAATAACCTTTCCTTTTCTTTTCCTCTCACTTAAGACACACTTCGTGACAAGTCCTTCCTGTAGGTCACATAAACATGACGTCAATTACCTGTGGATCCCCAGCCACACAGTTTCACAGTCATATTCCCATTTCAATTTCTTTTTGTGGCTCTGCGGTCCAACGCGGGCCATGGCTTCCTCATTCACGAGGTTTCTAGATCACACACAACGACGCACCACAGTCGGGAGGACTCCTCTGGACGAGTGATCAGCCCGTCGCAGAGACCTCTACCTCACAACGAACATTCATAACTCCGGTGGGATTCGAACCCACAATCTCAACAGGTTAGCGGCCGTAGACCTATGTCTTAGACTGCATGACCACTGGGACCGGCATTCTCGTTTCAAATATCCAACATAATAGACAACCGGGATTATAGTAACGCAAATGAAAACAAGTCATTAAATAGACTAATTCCGTGCAACTAAATATATCTTGTGAAGCCAGTCGTCGGCCAGTAAGGAAATCAACGCATTTTGCGGAACCTGATTAGTCACTGCCTTATTCGAAAAATTCCTCTATTGGCTCCTGTTTTTAATACCAGTACTCTATTGTATATGGTTAAGGTGCTGTGCTACAAATCGGTAGATCGCTGGTTTGATTCCAGATGGTATCATTGGAATTTTTCACTGACATAATCCTTCCGATCGCACTATGACCCGTGGTCGACCCAGCCTCTAACAGAAATGAGTACCGGAAGTATTTCCTGGTGGTAAAAGCGGCCGGTGTGTAAGGCTGACCTTACCACCATCCTGGGCGGTTGTCACGTAATCTGGGAACCTTAAATTTCTGGAAAACTCTGGGCATCTCGGGCCTGAAATGGGACTGAATCTATTGTATGCCCTTCTTTCTATTTCTTGAAGACCATTTGAAAATGATCATCCCATCTATTCCTAGGCCTTCCAAGGTTGTATTTCCTTCTAGTTTGCTCAGTAATGAACCACTCTCTCCCACACCCCTCCAAAAACCCACCCACGTCAATTTCTTTTCTTCTATAAATTAAAATTTAATACCGTGGTGCTGATAAGCCCTTAACCCGACCAGGAAGGAAACAAGCTCGGAAGCATGTCACAGACACGCACGATTTCAACAACATCGAGACGCGAGCTGTCATCAAGTTTTTTTTTTTCCTGCCAGGCAAGGCGCCGAAAGAAATTCACGCCATTCTGACAGAAACATTAACTTGTTTCCTTCCTGGTCGGGCTAAGGACTTATCAGCACTCCTGTACATATCTCAAAGTAAGCCTGCGATTTTTAATAGCCTTGACAGAGACAGAAGTACTTTAAATAAAATACTATTTTAACCGTAGAACAGTCGGTGCTTCCATACAAATTCGACATAGTATAGATGGTACTTGTTGACCCTACTTTATTACTGAGTTACGATGCTCTGTGGCATGAAACATCTACAATACGGTCACGTATCTGATACATCAGATAACGTCACATTTCCTGAGTTTCCTTAGGAGCAACAACAAGGCTCGCTAAGTGACAATGATAAACTCGAAGGCCAAAGCCACCAGTTATTCATTTGTCTTCCAGAGTATTTGTTCTTGTAACACTACCTCTGTCCTCCGCCCATCAAACAGAACACAAACTGTTAACTAAAGGTATAAAAGCAGCATACAAAGATCGATTCCATGTTAATCTTGGTCAAACACCCATCATAGCCATAGAAGTTCTAATTACAATGTGCAAGGTTAACAGTGAAGAGCTGATAGTTTCTTGGCTTGTGAAGAAAATGTATTTTTTAAGCGAACTTTTAACCCTTTCCCTGCTAACGTGGAGAATATGGTGAGCTCCTAATAATGCCAGCAGATGGCAGATGGGATTTAACTCGGCGTTTATAGGGTTAATGTCGAAATAACAAGCCCCATTCAGCGTCCACTTACAGTGGTCAGTCACATGTCCGCTACTTATTTTCCTAATCGCGAATTTGAAAGCTCTAGAGGCCAGTTGAAATGTGATGGCACACACGCAGAAACCAGATTTCGTCTTTCCGCGAAACGGACGAGTCCATTTAAATCGGCTGCGGGGCGTCAGTTCAGTCGACTACTGGCAGCCGAGGTGTGCGCATCAGCGGTAATAATGCTGGATACACCGTGTTCCGAGGTAGTGTGAAGGGTATTGGATACCCACTCCATTCGCCAGTTTCCCCTTCACTTCCCCTCCCGTGTGTCACCGTGTGCCATCACATTTCAACTGGAGTCTACTACAATACAGGTTCCAACATCGGAATTCTTACTACACCCAAAGTGATACAATACACCCATTCGTGCTTCCAGCCCGTTTTCTCGGGGAATTAAACTAGTCTTCCAAAAACCGTAATCAGTCGGCTATTCTGGAAACGAAATCATAAATTACTCTATAACTACTCACTGTACTTAAAAATGTAATTCGCGTACAAATTGTTTGCTGTTTTGTGCCAAAAATCACAAGGTCACTGTCAATTTTATTACATTTCCTATTTTTTACAATCAGTATTAGCAAGTAATACAAACAGAAAGTTGCACAAAAGTTCACGATTAAAACTGCCATTTATATTTTACCTTACACCCCCCACAGATATTTCAGCCAATGCGGCCACATTCAGGAAGATCACTCGGTATGTTACTGGAAGGCATTGGCATGTTTAATTCGTACGAAATAAATATTAATTTTACGTAGGCAAATTGTAATTGATATGAAAGAGATACTTACATACATAAATATTATTATTACGCCCGCTTTATGAGCGGTATTTAGGCTTCTTTTTTCAAGTGCGAAAAACCATTAGACCAAGACTTCCTTATTATTGAGATTTCACAATAACTCTCAGGCACACCACAATCGGTAGGATTCTCTGGGCGAGTTATCAGCCCAACGCAGAGACTTCCACCGGAAAACACACGACACTCACACGAGACAGACATCCATGCTCCTCGGCGGGATTCGAATCCATACTCCCGGCAAACAAGTGGTCGCAGACCCATCAGACCTCGCGGCCACTGGGATCGGCGTTGTTGTTTCAAAGAATGTACAAAAGAAACTTATTTCATATAATCGATGTACGCAGAAACAAGTCTAGACTAGCTTATGACCAAAATATCATGACGTTTCTAATAACACGTACTACAGAAACCTATGCATATCCGCACCAGAAATTTGACAGGCAGGCTCCTAAATACTTTTAACTGGCGCACGCGATGAATCAGATCTTATTTAGACAGAGCCACTTTACACGCGAAACGTACAAACATCTGTTTTAGGAAATCAACCTGTTAGCTATTGCCTGGCTAATTTGTAGGTTGCTGGAAAGTACTTATTTATTTCAGCAGAAAATGTGCTAATCACGTAGTTACAGGGGTTACTCAATTTAAAAAGCCATTGGTATGAGTTACCGAAATTTCCGGATCGTGGACACGAGAAATACTCGGAAAATTGGAGTTATCCTACCGCTTTCTGTGCTATGTTGTAGTGCTAAAACGCAGCACCACAGTGTTATTGAGGAGGTAATACAAATTCAGCGTTTCTTTATACAACCAACTGTCACAATATGTAAGAGCACCTAATACGAGGCTTACCCAGAAAGTAAGTACCGTTTCGCTGTAAAAAAAAATCGAGAAAGTTTTTGTACAAAATTTTATTCTACATTCTTCAAACTATTTTTTCCACATATTCGACGCCATTATTCAGGCACTTATCTTAGCGAGGCACAAGTTTTTGTATACCCTCCTCATAGAATGCGGCCGCCTGCGACCCAAATGACTGCTGACAATGTCATGGAGTCCTTGAAAACTGAGTAAAGTGCAGGGAGAGATCAGAATTCGTGAAACGTCTGTCGTCACGCACTCTTTCGTTCACCTTACGCACCAAATCATCATTCACCAAAGATGGACGCCCACTTCGCGCCTCATCGTGCACGTTCTCTCGCTCTTCATTGAACATCCGAACCCATTTCCTAACAATGCCATCACTCATCGTATTGTCACCATACACTTGACAGTTCTGGTGATGAATCTCACTTGGTAGCACATTCCTAGCGTTCAAAAAACCAATTACAGACCGTATTTCACAGTCGGCGGCCCCTTCAATTGTCTTAAACATGTTTAACGCACAGGAACAAACATAAACATAATTTCACGAAATGGCGTCTGTGACTTCTCAATTGATAGAGGAAGTCACTGCACATGCGCAAAGTGACAGTCTCGAGGATGCGCGAGAGATATGCGCAGACGGTACTTACTTTCCGAATAAACTGCGCATTTGAAAAGCGGAGGATAAGCAGAAGAAGAGAAAGGTAAAGAAATGAAAGAGAAGGAGAAGATGAAGTCTAAAGGGGAACATTAAAAGATACGTAGAGGAAAAGAAAACAAACAATATATCGTTTGATGTGTGTGTGTGTGAACGTGCATCATTGATGCAATAATATAAACAGGCAAATAGATGCAACAATAACACATTTTATTGCTAATTACAATCAGCTAAACATGTTTGGAGTGCTAATTTCGTCCATCCTCAGGAGCACTAGACTGTGTTTATAGCTTGTGGTATAAAGCACTGGCGATGCCAGCAGGCAGCATCGTCGGTGCATTATACCACAACCTGTAAACAGAGTCTAGTGCTCCTAAGGATGGGCGAAATTAGCACTCGAAACATGTTGAGCTGATTGTACTTAGAAATAAATTTTGTTATTGTTGCATCTAGTTGGCTGTTTATATTAATATATCGTTCATACATACGGGTTTCCTTGTCTCTCAATTTCTTAAAACGCAATTATCCTGTAGACAGAGTATCAAAAGGACGCTCTCTTCAGCTCTATCAACAACTGAAATATAGCTCATATTACCCAACCAGGGCAAGTGTACAGTGTAGACAAAGTAATTTTTATCATATGTGATTCAAAATTCTTTCAAATTTTTTTAGTACAGATCTGCTGATGTACTAATTGTGAAGGCGGGTTCTGTCTGTACATTGCAGCTAAAATCATTTTTATTACAAAATGAATCCGCGTTACCTAAAGTGTTTTAAACCAGGAGGAATGACTTAATCCGATGAAAACTGAAGAATATATTAGTTTACTGCAGATTCTTGATTTCAAACTTTCGCCGTGTTCTGAATGTATTACGTTTCATTCTGGGTAATTCCTTGGCGTCTGAATTGTATACGCCGACGTTTCGGAACACTGTCTGTTCTATGTTCATAGGCGGGTAGGTACCTACCCGCCTATGAAGATGTAACATACACATTGTACCGAAACTTCGGCATATAAAATTCAAACGCCGAGGAATTGCCCAGAAGAAAACATAAAACAACATTACAGCTTATTTCAAATAATCCCTCATAATATAAGAATCTTTTTACTAAATTCCGAAAGACAAAAAATTTCACAGGTGTACTTAATGAATTAGAAAGAAGATAAAACAAGCTTTTATGTGCTTTCATAGTTTTAACTAAAACGCTGTAAATACGGCTTGACCCAATCACATGAAACACAGAAGCACCTTATGCGTATTGGACCGTGCATCATCTTGATATTTGAATAAAGGTAGACCAACTTGATGACACTTGCTTTATTATATATTGCTCAACATGTTTCAGACGTTAATACGTCCATCTTCAGGAGC
>Ga0123354_10017640_pt1 | contig 11186 bp, 7 predicted proteins | sample TergutLab28metaG_2_FD_97872 | JGI IMG/M metagenome (GOLD analysis project Ga0123354, IMG submission 97872) | Labiotermes labralis P4 segment gut microbial communities from Petit-Saut dam, French Guiana - Lab288 P4 | ecosystem: Host-associated > Arthropoda: Insects > Digestive system > Gut ... | reverse complement strand
GTCCAAATATTCTCCTCAACACCATGTTCTCAAACACCCTCAGCTTCCTTTCCTCCCGCAGTGTCAACGACCAAGCTTCACACCCATACAAAACAACAGGCAAAATTATAGTTCTATATATCTCGATCTTTAAATTTTTGGATAGCAACCTGGAAGACAAAAGATTCTGCACCGAATGATAGCAAGCATTTCCTGACCTAAATTTGCTCTAAATTTCTTCCGCAATAGAATTTTGATTTGTTAAAGTTGTTCCCAAATATTTAAACTCTTCCACCTTTTTGAAGGTACTATTATCAATCCTCACACTCTGAATTCATCCTGCATTCTGATCTCGAGACACGACTATGTACTTAGTTTTATCAGTACTTACTTCCAGTCCTATCTCCCTAGTAGCAGCTACTAAAGCTTCTGCATTTTCCTTTAGAGTATGTATGATTTCTCCCAGTATATTAACATCGTCGGCATAAGCCAGCAGCTGATGTGTACCATTTACTTTCAAGCCATCCCTGTTTACTTGAACCCTCCTAATGGCGTACTCTAAAGCAAAGTTAAAAAAGCATTGGTGATAGAGCGTCTACTTGTTTCAAACCATTCCTAATAGGGAGCCTGTCAGACACATTTTGCGTACCCGGACTCTGCTATATGTTTCAGTCAGACTCATCTTTATTAACCTTACAAGTTTCCTAGGGATACCAAACTCAATGAGAATCTTATATAAACCTCCCTCCTAACTGAATCATAAGCCTTCTTGAAGTCTATAAAGAGCTGATGAACTTCTTCAATGTATTTCCATTTTTTCTCAAGTATTTGGCGAATGCAGAATATATGATCAATAGTCCACCTGTTACGTCGAAGCCACATTGATGATCCCCGATAATTTCCTTCGCATATGGAAGTAACCTTGAGAGCAGAATGTTGGATGAAATTTTGTAAGTGGTTGGCAAAAGTGATATGCCCCTATAATTATTACAATATATTTTATCCCCCTTCTTATGAAGAGGTACTATGATCGACTCCTTCCACTCTTCAGGCAGTTTCTCCTTCTTCCAAATAGAAATAATAATTTTATGAATCTCCAAGTAAATTGTTCTACCCCCTGCTTTAATCAGTTTTGCCGGTATTTGGTCAATACGTGGCGATTTGTGACTTTTTAGCTTGCCGATAACCACCTCAACCTCAGAGGCACTTGGCTCAGGCACTAGTGGTTCTGCTGTGTGTATTTCTGCCTGCCCAACATCCTTAACCCCATGCACGTTGAACAGCTGGGAGAAATATTTCCTCCATCTAGCCACAATACCGTGAGAGTCTGCAACCAAGTTGCCTTTCTCATCCTTTACTATATTACATCTAGGCTGGTACCCCTTCTTAAAGTCACCGATGCCCCTATACAAGTCCATAATATTTTGGATATTATTGTTATTTCAAATTCCTCAATTTTAGCTCTCAGATATGCCTTCTTTTTTTTCTGAAATGCCTGTTAACTTCACGCCTTACCTTGTTCAAATTATCTACATTGCTTTGGCTTAGATCCTGTATCCACTGAATTTTAGCCCGCTTCCCTTGATCCAAAAAACCTAAACATTCTTCATCAAACCAGGGTTTATTCTGCTAAATTCATCCAAACCCAGACTCTCTTTCGCTGAGGTTTGGATATGCCCTTTAATGTTTTCCCAAGTCCTATTTATGCCCTCATCATCGTCCGAGTTCTCCAAAGCTCCAAACCTGTTTGTAATCTCAATCTGATACTGTTCCCTAACCTCTGGCTCATTTAGCTTCCTCAAGTTAAATCTTTGCCTATCAAACCTCTGTTCGGCCTGTTTACCCACTACTAATCTTTCCCTAACCTTTGCAATCTGTATCACAATCAACTCCCCTAAAACTTCGCACATCCAGTACACTCGAATGCCATCTCCTATCTACGTCCTTCCTAGGTCCAAATATTCTCCTCAACATCATGTTCTCAAACACCTTCAGCTTCCTTTCCTCCCGCAACGTCAGCGACCTTATATCATCTTCTACATCATTTTTCCATGTAGCACGCAGTACCTGTTGGAACTTTGAAAGTTCACAGATTCTACAAATTAAAACAGTGACACTCTAAACTAACTAAAACAAATAAAACTTCCCTTAACTGTTTTCCAAGTTAAATAGATGCATATTAAAAATCACTGTCGAGGATTTCTGATAAGCCAAAGGTAAATTTCAGGTGTCATTACAATGTTATTAATTTATTTTTTCCCCTCTGTTTTATCTTTTACGAGTTACTTGCTGCCGATTCCCGTTTCGAAATTAATTTTGAAATTTTTATAACTTTTTTGAATGGAAGCATCGCGATGTATTGCATAACGAGGAGCTAAATGATTTGTACTCCTCACCCAATATTGTGCAGGTGATCAAATCGAGAAGAATGAGATGGGGTTGGCATGTGGCGCGTATGGGTGAGGAGAGGGGGGTATATAGGGTCATGGTGGAGAAACCGAAGGGAAAGAGACCACTGGGGAGACCTAGGCGTAGATGTGTGCATAATATTAGGATGGATCTCCAGGAGGTGGGATGTGGGTATATGGACTGGATTGGGCGGGCCCAGGATAGAAGTAGGTGGCGGACGCTTGTGAGTGCGGTAATGAACCTTTGGGTTCCGTGAAATGCGGGGAATTTCTTGACTAGCTGCAAACCAGTTAGCTTTTCAAGTAGGATTCTGCACCATGGAGTAAGTAAGTAAGTAAGTAAGTAAGTAAGCATCACGATGTGCTCTCAATGTAATATAAAGTGCACGTCAGCACAATCACTTTATTATATAAGGTAATGCAACGTTACATATTTCGACTATAACCTAGTCATCTGTTAATATAGGCCTGAAGATGACTAGGTTATAGTCGAAACATGTAGCCTTGTATTACCTTATATAATAAAGTGATAGTGCTGACGTACATTATATAATGTTATATTGTTATAACTTACAGGCCAATTGATTCGAGGATGTGGACAGAGGATCGGCCTTACCAAGGCTTCTATTCCACAGCCTCATTGGATAACGAAATTGTCAGTCCTACATAGGGCTATTATCAAGTCCCTTTCCTGTTCCTCCTCTTCCCACCTTCGCTCCACCACTAGTTGAAACCCTGGTGCCTCTCTCGCTAGTAGCATCTTCCGAAGTGAGCCCATAATTTCATTTTACAGACAGACGTATTACGTTGCATGGATATTTTCCAGTCATTTAGGGGCGTGTAGGTGATCCCAGTTTAAGCCTCTGGGCCTGAACATGCAATATCAGCTTCAAAGCTTTCTCCTCTGACGGAATTTAAGTCCAAATATATTATGGTGGGTAGCAGAAGGGTAAAGTTGTCTACTTACATAGCGGCATGCTTAAAGATAAGAATGCGTGCAGTTTTATCGGCATTCGCTTATACGTTTTTGTAATATGGTGTTTAGGAAAATGATTAACTCTATTTTTCGTCTCATCTAAGGGAGTGGACTGTCAAAATGCCCACTCACCCCCTAGCATCGAAATATTCTAAAACTTCTCAGCCTTTTTTATTCTTGTTTCATCGTACTTGTGTCAAAACACACCTGACTCCTTTCAGTGAACATAGAATGTCTTCTCCATACCCTGTGTTCTGACATTTGGAATCATTCACTTTATGGACTTTCTCCATCGTTTTGCGTTAAAAATAGAAACACTGCCTTTCTGGAAAAAGAACGGCCCCAGGCCTCACGGTTGAACGCCTACACAGTCGACCCTCATAAAAGGTAGTCTCAAGTGCTAGTTTGACTACAGCTTTGCCTGTCAGAACCAAATAAGCACGTGTTAACCCTATATTTAACCTGAGGATAGGGATCGATCCTGCTCTCTAAATATGGCGGTCTTCTCTTAAAAAAATAAAAGGTACGCTGGACAACATCAACAGAGTAAACGATTCCACACGTGACACACAATCATCAGAATCATGTAGAAGCATATTCTTGTACTTGGGCAGCTCTTCGTATTAATAATTAACCTTTTGGCTCCGGAATTATTTTTTTTTTAATTTTAGCACACCTGTATACAAAATGTGAATAATACAGGAACTAAATATGTTAGAATTATGAAACAAACTGCATTTTAAAGAGAAAAAACGGAGAGTATATACCATGTTTAAAATATTCGGTACCTATATATGTTGAATAAATATATAAAATGCAACTTTAGAAGTTAGCGGTGCGGTACGACCACTATAGTTGACATTAGGCGTCGAAAGGTTAATGGAAGGCGTGGTATATTACCATTGCTTTCAACTGCCTTTTATAATAATTATAAAGCCCCTGTAAAACCAGGAAATATTAAGATCTAATGTAACACATCGCTTATTGTTTGCAACCAAAGGACATAAATATAATGTGTAATAGAGGAGAAAATAGATTAGACTGCAAGGTTGGACGACACATAATGAGGGGTTTTAAAAATGTGACTTTAGCAAGGAACAGTTTAGCTCCCTGAAGATGATCTTAGGATCGAAACATGTTGGAGCGATTTTAAATGTTTTAGTGCAAAAACAATTTTATGTATGTGCATTAGTTGGTGTGCTAATTAAATGACTACGAAATGCGCGGTGCAATGATAAAGATGATTGAATCCATGTTCTCGGGATGTAGTCAAAGCATGAACTTCCGTTAACACAGCAATAAATGTGTGTATCCATAAACTCTGCGAATATATTGCCCCTCTCTACAGACATGAAATGGTCAAGAAGAACTTCGTGCTTAGAGTGCAACTAAGCATACCCTGCATTAGTATTCTAGTGAAGGACAGCACAACGTGTGTGATTATGCAATCTAGAAGTTGCGCGGGAAACTAGCAGTGCATCACACTGTAAGACGTATGGCACGTTACAAAATGGCGGACTACACAGACTTGTTCTCTCTATTGGGATTAAAACAGAATTACTGAAGCAACTAGAAGGAATCTGATACTGTAACCTACCTAAGAAAAGGATATAAAAGGCAGGGTAGTAAACACCGAAGAATATCACACTTTTCTCCTACATAAAATTTATATACTCCTTTTTAATGTGCCAATAGTTAAAATGATCATTGTAAGAAACAATTTAAATTCCGAAGTAATATTGTAGGAGTAAATCCTGATCTGATATCTTGCATCCGCCACATAATGGAAAACTGAATTGCAATATGAAGAACTAGGAGCACATCCCCTATTTATAAATTCGGTGGACGTTTGACTTGAGTAGGGCAGAACATTGCCACTAAATTCGGAACAACCGTAAAAATAATTTAAAAAATTAAAACATTTTTAAACGGAACACGGGTTCGGGAAAACTTAGGTAACACTTTGTCCCATGTATTTAAAATCCAGATTGGTTTGAAACAAGAAAAGTTTTACTGTCGTTGCTTTTCAACTTTTCTTTAGAATATACGCAAAAAAAAAAATCATGATGTATTGCAGTTTATTTGAGCACGCCAACTTCCGGTCGGTGCGTGAGATGTCAAGTGTATTAAATGTAAAAGCAAACACAAAACAAAACAAAAACTCAATTTGATGTTAGTGCTGATACTGGCATTGAACAAATGCAGAAACAACAGCATGGTAACTGCATGAAGTAAAATGTAAGTCTATATGAAAGTATCTGATAGGCTTATAGGGGTTGAAAATGGTGCAGATTTATAACATTTGTGACTGTAATCCATTGTGATGTTACTTTAAAGGGCACATAAATTTTAGGTTCGGATGGAAATCAAGCACAATTTTTGGTTCCTATCTCTTAACATTTTACACCCTACCAGTAACTTTACTTACCACAAGGTTTAACATTCAAAAATTATAGATTGTGATCACATGGAATTTGTGTGTTTTGTATGGATCTCGGAATAAACAGCAAATTTTGCCTTACACAACATTAAAAGATTGGTTTTGATAACCGAGGTGGAGAGTGTTTACTGTGCGGTAAGGGTAGAGTCCTTATATAACACAGATACATTTCGTTTTTAAAAGTTAAAACACATCATACCACAGAACTGAAAAAAATTCCTGTTTATGTAAAGTAAAGTAAGGTAAAGTGCACCATTGTACAGGCACTGAGGCTCTGTACAGGCCGTAAGGCCCATAGGAGAAGTAGAAGTATAGCTCTACTCTTTCTTGACCACGGCACTAGAAGGGGGTGGAGGTCAGCGTCACGCCCCGGCCGCTCTTTACCCCGGGAGAGACCTGGTACCCATTGCACAGAAGGCTGGGTTGGCCCCAGGGCCGGTCTGGACGGGCGGAAGATCTCGCCCCCATCGGGATTCGACCCCCGGACTGCCCAGCCCGTAGTCAGTCGCTATACCGACTGAGCTACCCGGCCTGTCCTGTTAATGTAGGTTACCTTTTAATGGCAATTCATACACTGGACATGGTTAAGTTTTCCACTTGTTGCAGGTTAATATTTAATAACTTTTCGCACAGATAATTTGCATGATGATTCCTGTCAATGCATTTTAATATCTAACGGCATTACCTACATTGGGATTGACAAATGGTTTCCCCTAATGCAGATTCCTGTTCAATATTATTTTGCCGTAGGTATGGCGATATCAGCCGCAATAGTAATATTTCCAGTAATGTAGGTTTCCATGAATTCCGCTAAATTCCTGTACTTACTTTCTTCCGCTCCATTCTCGCAAAGGATATTGCTGCAGCTACAAGCAAACGTTTCCCAGGGAAGGGCAAAATAGCTGCAGCGTAAAATGTGATTGAAGATACGATAACATGGACCCCAATTCCTATTTCGGCCATCAGCAGCATTACGTTGGTTTCATTGGTTCGCCGTGCGTGTATAATGATTTTGTGGTAGCCTTACCGCCATTATGAAAGAGGGTAGAAATAGAAAGCGGCCAAACCCTCGTCCATGAAACGAGGAGCGGTTGGTTCCTGAAGAGTAAAAAGGAAAATAGCTTAGGTCGAGAATCCATCCATCCCTCTCGTTATCACTCCAGCAATTTCCATAATGATTAGGCTCCACTTATTCGTAGAAAGATCCCGTGAAATAACTGAAATGCGTACAAGAGTCCCTTCTATTCCTTACACCCAATAGTCTGTTTACGAAAAAAGAACCTTTGGGGAGAGTACAAAAATGAGGGAAAGAGAGGGAAGATATTTTATAAGCTGAACGGACAATGAAAGATGCAACGCAAGGCGTCAAGAGTAGAGAGGGCAAAGTGAACTCCATGCCAAGAAAAGCACCGTCAGTGTAATTAACGAGAAGACCGTGAAATAAATCTGAATAATGAAGGCTGGTAACAATAGGATTTTGGCCGTTCAAACCAGTTCTGCACAAGCATCAGCAACCCGTAAATCATGTTTCCTCTCATCTTCAGTTGGAGTCTTGAATGCACACAACAAATGATATTCATTAGAAATCAGAAGGTCCCCGAAATAAATTCGCGCCTAAGCAAAAAGAACATAAAGACTAAGGAACCTAAGCCATTATATCTTTTCTCTTAGTCCGAGTTATCTGGGACAGGTTAATCAGTAAAGCCATGGCACTAGGTTCAGATTGAATTCAACAAGCCTCTAGAGTCCACTCAAAGCCGAAGGTCCTTCTTGAGTTCTTAAAATTTCTGCTCCCTGTTTATAAGCTCACCATTCGATTCCTCATATTCTACAGAGATAGAATGTACCTTTTACTAGTCCACTGTTGTCTCCTTCCCCATCCTTCCCAATTCATCACTCTACACCTGTGCAGAAAATATACGACTCGTGAAATTGCAATTACGCAATCTCAGACACACTACTTAAAATAAAAATAGAAATAATATTTTTTTTAAATGCGCGCCGAAATTTCTTTGCAGGAACGCGAGCTCAGTGAGCTGAAGGTGGCGGGAAAATGCTGCTGGAAGGCAACACAGAATTTGGGACGATCAGGCTGGCGCTGATCATGTTTCAGTGTGTTGGAGTTTGGTTTTCAACTGGACTCCCATTGCTTTTAAATTAATGGAAATTTCATTTCCAAATCTAATTACTTTGTAGTCATATATCCATTTTGTAAAACAAGAAGACTGTGTAATTTCTAATGAAATGAAAATAGCCTGTGTGGGAAAAATGTTACGCTTTTATTGTTAAAGCTGATAATACATGAACTGCTAGGCTTTAAAGGGTCTAATGAAGTTGATAATTTTGTTTCACGAATAGAAGTTTTAATGGGCCGACATGAACTAATGCGTAGTTTGCGGAAGCATGCTTTCGTAACACAGTTGAAGCTTACTCTCTTTTCCCCCTTCCTGTCTAGATAGCTATATGAGTTCAAAACACAAAACAGTTCTAGACATAAGCAGGTTACGGACGTACAGACTTATACCTATTCAGCTGACGCTGTAAATGAATGTCTCAGTTACAGAGATCTGCAGAGAAACGGCGAAAGAATGGTTCCAGCGACGAGTTCGTTCACATGTTTGTTGAAAGGGGTAATTTTGAATTCGCAACGATTGTGTTACACAAACACAATTAAACCTCCAAAATACAAGCACGTGTCACTCATAATTTTCATTTAAATTAACTTCACTATGTAATCAATCTTATCGTCTCTTTGTATGCACGCCTTTAAGAATTCCTTATCTGAGGAGGGAATATATAAGCTCTAATACAGACTGCTTAATTTCCAAATGCATTACATCCGACTTTGTTTTAGAATAGCTCAGTACAAGTTTTGTTTACAGCCATGTAAGCTTACTCATATTGCTTGAGACAGTGTTTATCAACCTGTGCCTCACTGAACCCCAGCGTTTCTCAGAACATTCGCTGGTACACATCGCTAATGTTTTGCAGTAGTTTGGAAGTAGCCTCAATGTACAACACTGTATTGCAGTTTCAAAAAGCCAGAATGATTGCTTGTAGGAAATACTTTCGTATTCACCTCCTTTTCCAGGAATACGGGGAGGGGAGTAGAATTACGGGTCCTCGGCAATAAATGGAGATGTTCGGCCAGCTTGACGCTCCCGCAGCTTTACCTCAAGAAAGGAGCTACCGGTAACCATTGAAGCGAGGCTCGCTGAATCCTAGACCTGACGTCGACCTCTTGGATTAGATACAAATCCTTGCCCCTGTCGAACTGAACATCGGAAACCCAAGCTGTAGCGCAGTCACAGCGACTGAGTCATTTCGGCAACATTTGAAATAAAATGTACAAGAATTTAATGCCCCATCCCCTCACAATCTGGTCTTATTCACAAGTCACAGTGTAAAAAATTCGTTGGTTTGAATGTATGTTTCTAAGAGGTGGCTATTAACGAAAAATAAAAGATGGAAATACAAATTCCACGACAGATCTTTCGGTTCTGATTTCATTTATAGTATTCAGGTGTTTGTAGAGATAAAGGATGCAGAAGGACACGATGTTCCCTTTAAGTTTCATATCTTGCACTTCAGTGTAAAGCCACTTATGGCAATCCTATATTGAATGATTTGTCTAAACATTCTTAGTATTATGGTAAACAGACTGCTTAGAAAGCAAAGAAGGTGAAACTTTCTTTAAAATATTGGTAACCCAAAATATAAATTGGACCATCGGCAGTTTTCTCTGATTATTGTGCTTAAACTTAATGCTGATGAATGAGCCTTGTAGACTGTGAATGATCTATCTGAATCCGGCTGGTTAGCCAGTAGTCCAAACGTCAGGCAATCACGTATATATCACATTGTCAATTACTTTTAGCTTGTTGTCTAATTTGTTTTTTACTCAGTTACTAAATTTTGCTTACACGAACAAAGCTTAGACAAACACAATTCTGTATTTCCCATTTTCAAACATCGGATCGTATATGAAATCACAAGGAACGGATGAGTCGAAATCATCAATCAATACAAAGATAAAATAAATGGCCCTCAGTATCAAAGTAGATAGAAGTCAGCTGTACTGTAATATCGGCTATAACAACAGAGATTATGAGGCAGGAGTGGGTGGGGGAGGGGACAGGAAGTTCTTTTCATTGTAATCCCTTTGTGAGTAACAATGAAAGGAAGGGAGAAGATATGAAACCGGAGAGATAAATCCATGCCGACAATATAGCAGAGATAAGCAACAGAAACAACCCTCAGGCAATCCATTCCAATCTCCCACTCTCAAAAACAATGCGGGGCAGGGGATGGAGACACGGTGTGATCTAATCCAAAGGAAGGCAGGAAAATAGTGAATAGTGCAGCCAGACCGAAGAAAACTGGTAGATAAGGTTTCATTTAAATTCCCAGCACTGAAAATTTGGTACTGAGTTAGTGTCACTAAAGCGGACTTCTTAAAGTGGGGCCTCCAACATGTATGCTTGTTGCATTTATGGACGTTCGGTCTACTTGCTAAGTTGCTGAAAGCGAAGTGATGATCTGGACCGCTCGAACAAAAGAAAGAGCAAGCAAAGGGAAAACAAAGAACTTTCGTAATTACCACCTTCAAGTTGTCACGAAGTATGAGATGGGCAGAAATGTCGTGTGAAATGGATGAAGGAGAATTCGTACACAATTTTCTCACAGAATTCGTAAGAAGTACAAATTGGCAGCTGAGGTGTAGATTTTCGACAAAGTGAACGGTGATGTAGATTGCATTCAATTCGTTCACGACAGGAGCCACTGGTGATATTTCGTTAATACAGCGACGAAATTTTGAGTTATATGACCTAATGAGTAATTTCCTGGTCAGAAAGTGTAAACCACACGGTAGACCAGGGAAGAGACGAGAGGAATATATTTAAACGTTCTTCTTGAGAAGAAGTAGGTTGACATGTATAAACTGGACGGTCGGGTGAATGCACAGGTTCTGGTACAAGTCGCGTTGTTCTGTCGGGATTTATATCAGCAGTGCCAGTGGCCTTCAGGGTGCTGTGTCCCGCCCTATGCAGTGTCACATGCAGGCCTTCAGGGTGCTGTTTTTACGTAACCTTCTCTGTGACACATCCGTGAAAGTTTGCCTCCCCGATAATTCGAAATATTCTCCTCACTACTTCATTTTCTGATGTTATTAATTGCAGATATAACGACACCGGCCACTTTCCTTGATTGATTTTATTCTTTAACTTAATATTATTTTTTGTTAATATTTGTCTTTTTATCGAGAGGGTGGAAGAGTTTAAATATTTGGGAACAACTTTAACAAATCAAAATTCTATTGCGGAAGAAATTAAGAGCAGATTGAGGTCAGGAAATGCTTGCTATCATTCGGTGCAGAACCTTT
>Ga0123354_10017639_pt1 | contig 11187 bp, 4 predicted proteins | sample TergutLab28metaG_2_FD_97872 | JGI IMG/M metagenome (GOLD analysis project Ga0123354, IMG submission 97872) | Labiotermes labralis P4 segment gut microbial communities from Petit-Saut dam, French Guiana - Lab288 P4 | ecosystem: Host-associated > Arthropoda: Insects > Digestive system > Gut ... | reverse complement strand
TTCTTGACTAGCTGCAAACCAGTTAGCTTCTCAAGAAGGACTCTGCGCCATGGAGTAAGTAAGTAAGTAAGTATCTAAAATAACGAGTCCACAGAGTTTTAAAAAATCTAGAAACCACCTTCAAATTCCAGACTACTGAATTGTGACACAAAACAAGTTCCAGAATGATAATCTATGTTCCTGAACTAACCTGCGAACCTCCCTATTTTCTGGAGTTTTCTGCCCGGTGCTTGTGAACAGATGCACATTCCTGCATGTAACAAAAGACTGTATTACTTATGTTAAAATATTACGCACCGCCGTAAAAATTTAGTTTGCCGTCCGTCCATACGCACACACGGAATTTGTGTACCCATGGTTAAAGTGGGTATCCTATAAGCTGCAAAAGGTAATGCCGATCGATTTAGACCTAAAATTAGCTTTCATTTCGACATAACTAACGAGAGAGATACGACACATTTAGTGCGAGATAGACCACAAAACGCTTAAAACCTATGTATGCATGTATTGACAAACAGGCACTTACACAGGTATTACCAAGGTGTAAAACATTTTTAAGTACATACCATGGTGATTTTCTAAAAAAGAATGTATCACATACTGACTGACGTCCTGATATTATATACCGAGATATGTATCAATATATGTACCGGGATGCTGATAAGTCCTTAGCCCGACCAGGAAGGAAACAAGCTCGGAAGCATGACAGGGACGGGCGCGATTTCAACAATATCGAGACGGTGTCAAGTTTTTTTTCCCTACAAGGCAAGGCGCCGAAAGAAATTCACGTCATTCTGACAGAAACATTAGCTTGTTTCCTTCCCGGTTGTGCTAAGGGCTTATCAGTGCCCCTGTAGGTGTCAAGGAGATAGAGGAAGACACGGAGAGGGGACGGAAGTACTAATTAGGCCAATAAGATCTCTGTCAATTATTGATATTAAACAGTGTCAATGTTAGACGAGTTAAATATGTGTACGGAGCAATGGTGGAATGATAGTGACAGGGGAACATCGAAGTACTCTGATAAAAACCTGTCCCAATATTACTTCGTCCAGCACAAACCCTATGCGCAGACAGTTCCGGGACTGAGTCTGCGTCTCCGTGGCGAGACACCGGCACAAGGTTGTCCAGTGCACTTTAAAAGCCTTTTGAAACCAATCTCCATACTCAGCTGACTACGCATTTAGTGCAATCAGATTTGAGACAACTGAGAAATTCAAGGAATTACTGCCTGAAGACAATAGCCGAGTACTGAAGTCATCGTTACATGCCCACAAATACGTGGTAGCTTCGAAAGTTCCCGGAATCACTTTATTTCTTATAAACAATAAACAGTACAATCGTTTCAGCTATTTTCCTCCAAAACATATCCCTTGTGCAACTGCACGCTTCTGCAAGCGACTGTCAGTATGTTGGAAACTTTCCTGGAAGCCAATCTGTGAAAGCGTTTTTCAGCTCTTCCGTCGCATTCTTAATAACGTCAGTAGTATCACAAACACGCAGTCCCTTTCATGCCGATTTCATTGGAGCGAACAGGTAAAAATCGGGGGAAGCCAGATCAGGAAAGTATGGGGTATGCTCCAGAGACGTCACATTTTTCTTTGCTAAGAAATCCTTGTCCAAAAAACGACCGGTGTGCTGGATCATTGTCGTGAAGGAGAAACCAAATGTTGGTTTCCCATTTTTCGTGGCGTCTCCTCCTGACAACATCCCTAAGGCGACGATGGATGTCAATGTACAGTTCTTCATTCACAGTTATATCACACGTATTAAACCAGCGAATTCCGGGAAATTATAGAAGCTACTACGTATACACAAGTGTCTCTTTTCCGAATCTGATAATAATTTTATTTAAGCTGCACTCAGAGATATGCACTGCGCGTATTAGGCTGTTAAAGTACCAAAAGTAAGCCGACGAACGTTCTGGCAAACGTCTCTGAAGTTTCAAATCATCAGCAGAAAATTCTGCCATAGGATTGCCAATCTCACATATACAGATTCATCGAAAAAGATGGACGGGATTTGAAACTGCTATAACTTAAAAAGTACTAGACGGATTTACACGTTAAACCTTCGAACAAGAAATTGTAAGTAGTGTTATTTTTTGCAAGACGGAGCTCCTCCCCATTTCAGTTGCTTTGTGACTGACGTTTTAAATGAGAGATTCCCTGATGCCTGGATTGGAAGGGATGGACAAATACCCTGGCCACCTCGAAGCCCAGATCTCTCTCCACCTGATTTTTCTTGTAGGGGTACATAATAGATGAGGAATATCCAGCACCTGCAAGACAGGATCACATCAGTCATTGAAACTGTTAACACGAGACATGATTCAGAAAACGTGGCAGGAGATAGAATTTTATTTGGACGTCTCCAGAGCTACAAACGGTGCACATAATGAAATGTACTGAGGTAAGTCTAAAACTTTAACCTTTTTTGAATATTTTAAGACGCAAAACGTGTATATCCGTTTAGTACTTTTTAAGTTATAGCGGTTTCAAATCCCGTCCATCTTTTTCGATGACCCTGTACTTCTCTAGGTGGCATCTCTCTCTCTCTCTCTCTCTGTCTTACAGATACAGTTCACGCTGCCGGCTCTTTTCTTGTCTCCCCATCCTAACTACATGCATCGTAGACTCCTCCATTTGTTAACCAACCACACACACTCCCAGACTTACACAATATTTATCTACCGGAAGTTCCGATGCATGTCCAGTTTTGCGCAAGTTTGAATAGAGTCAACATACGGTTAACTGTATATGTATATACAAGGAAGTCCAACTGAAATCCAGACTCTAACAAGCAGGAACCTGATCGGCCGCAGCAAGACCGCCCCACCGCCTGTGTTATCGCCCAGCAGTATTCTTCCGCCGCCTTCGTCTCACTGATCTCTCAGCCACGCATGGAAAAGTACGGCGCACTTTTCATGAATATAATTACTTCATTTTTAAATTTGAAAATCGCCTACGTAAGAAACTGCGTTAGTCAACGGTTGTCTGCATCGCACAATAAGCATGTATATCTGTAGCTAAATAACTCCATCGAGCGTGATCCTTAACAAACCAACAGTTCGTTAGATGGTCACCAAACTCGCCGCATTTTGTAGAACCCGAAGGCTCATTACGTGCTTGTCATTTGTTCCTATCTTGAGTCATATTATTCCAGTCATGTACTACCCATTTAAGACCCATTTTAATATTATCCTCCCATCTACATATAGGTCTTCACAGTGGTCTACATTTTTACAACAACGTGTCAAAAGCGATATAAGGAAATGTGAGACATGTACGAGACGAGTATCTTAGCAACGGCTGATAGGATACACCGACGCTCGCCGGCCAGCTCTTTATCGAAGGTGGGTGTTGGCCCACATTACTGTACATGATCGTTATGCATGAACTTACTTCCGCACAACTGGCTGCAGCAGCCACTAATTTTCATGTCAACCGACGTAGCGCATATCCTGGTATAACTACCTCTCTCGAAGCCACGTGCGAGCAATTTTCTATATCTGGGAACTCTTCTCTTCTGGACTATTACGCAGCGAGTAGTGATAATTCCTTACTGACATTAAATCGTATTGGCTAGTATACGTACCGCTGGGTTTAATGATACAATTTCTGCATTTCGCCCACACAGTGTCTTTGTGTGTTAAATTTGCCTGTCGCAATAAACAGCAATTTCGCCCCTAAAGAACACTAACTGCTTGATCTTGGCACTTGAAGCACAGTGTTCTCTATGAGGTACGATCTCAAGATTTACATAGCTTACGGCTATATTTAGTGTTAAAATACAAGGGAGAGTCAAACCTTAAAAGTGCTATCAAAATTCGAAACACAGCTCGATTTTCTTGTAAGTTGACAACAATGATACTCATAGTTTGAAGAGTGGCCGACAGGTGGCAGTACGGTGCAGAAATGCAACACGACGGCGCAGTAGTGTAAAGATGGCGGCCTCCTTGCGGGATGAACCAAAGAAGAACAGCGTTGTGTCATCTGTTTTTTAAGTAGTGAAGGGGTGAAACCCATCGAAATTCATCGACGAATGAAAGTTAAGTATGGTGATGCATGTCTGTCACTACAGCAAGTGTACGAGTGGACTAGGAAGTTTATGAGCGGCATTAGTTATGTAACAGACTCTCCTCGACCTGGTCAGGCACACCGAGTAGTGACACCAGAGGCCATTGCAGTAGTTGAAGCCATCGTGAAGGAAAATCGCCTCGTAACAGTGAATGAAATAGCACGCAATGGAGACTACATAGAAAAATGAAGTCATTGTGTACCTTTTGTGTTCAGTAAATTACGAGATAAAAATATTTAAGGCTTTCATTTGACTCACCCTCGTAGTAACTCCCATTCAATAGACGTTAGTACCACTACGTGAAAGGCGTTGGTCCTTCGCCCAAAATTAGTGAAACACATTTAACACTGGCTGGGATGGTCTTTGTTTATGACAACCATAAATCTACAGTTAATGACGCTGAAATTTATCAAAGCTCAACATGACTCAGGAACGAATAATCTATATGAAGGAAGTAAAGACAAAGAATTATTTATAATACGATACATACCAGTACTGAAACGTACCATAAAGTGCGCAGCATCTACTGCATTACTGGGACTTTTATAACAGATTTTTAATTCCAGCGTCAGAATTTAATACAGCTTCTTCCTTATCTTACGCGTCCATACAATTCCTCTTTAAGAGTTTAGACAGATAAATGCATTTTAATAAAATGTATTTCTGTTCTTGTCTAGCACAGAAAATAAACCGAGTGGCAAGTCGCTATATCAAACGGGGTAGAGAAAAAGCTTCACGGTTTACAGTCAGTATCCTTTTATTCAAAAGGGGCCATAAACTAGACAAACGTATAGGAAAGTTGTACAGTACAAAACGAATAACTGGCTTATAGTAGCGAAGTTCCTAATTATTTCACAATAACATTTATAACTCCGCCGATATCCAAGGCTGTGCATCTTTGCTTATGATTACTTTGTTTTCCTTAGGACGGTTACCAACCCATCCACAAAACCCCCATTCTTGGAGGACCAGTTTGTCTCTCTTAGTCTGGTCTCTCTCTTACGGTCTCTCCGGTTTGGGAGGCCCTACCAGGAACAGAAAGTGAACCAGATTTTGACAAAAAAATAAACACATTTCAAGGAATATGCGGCACTATCAGAAAACACTTTAAGAAAACCCGTACAGATACCCAAATGAAATTTTATAAAGTTGTCGTTAGACTATCACTAGTCTATGGCAGCGAAACATGGATGACTCGCCTAGAAGCTGCAGCGATACGCTTTCTAAGAGTGTTACGGGATACACAAGAGTAGATAAAATAAGAAGCGAAGTCATAAGGAAAGAACTAGAGATCTCTGGAATACAAGACGTGAGACTGAAATACAAACAAAACTGGATCAACCGCATTGAAAGAATGGACAACACCAGACTGCCGAAACACGCCCTCAACTACAAACCTCGAGGAAGAAGAGACCGTGGACGCCCCAGGAAACGATGGCAATGCGTCGGTGCCGGAACAGGTCAAACGACCTAATCCAAGGATGATGATGATGATGATGATGATGAACATTTATACCTCCAGTTTGTTAAAGTATTTTAAGCTTTAATATTTCATCATAATGTAAACATAACGGTATTTATTGATATACATTTAAAACTAATTTCATTATCACCTGAACTTCAGAAAATTGTGTTATCCGTATAAAATTACAAAACAGTAATAACAATAATAATAATAATATTTTGAAACAGCCAGACACCGAAGAGGTATGCAGAAGATGTGGAAAAGAATCGGAGACAGTTCAACACATTACTGCAGCATGTGAGCAACTAGCACCTACCGAGTATGTAAACAGACATGATGGACTAGCCAAAATTATCGATCAGAAACTGGCAGAAGCAGCTGAATTTCTTGAAGATAAATGTCCGTATTATAACTACACACCCGCCAATGTACTGGAGAATGAAAATTTCAAGCTGTACTGGAATCGCAGCATACTTACGGACAAAATAATAACTTTTAATTGACCTGACATAACTTTTATGAATAAGAAAACAAAGAACACATTTTTGATAGACATAGCTGTCCAAATACACGTAATCTCTGCAAAACAATAACAGACAAACAAAACAAGTACCAAGAACTGGTGAATGAAATGTGTGCTATGTGGAAGCAAAAGGCAGCACAAGTGATCCCGATAGTAATATCATCTTCGGGAGTAATTCCAAAGTCACTATCACAAAGTCTACCAAGTCTTAACTTGATCCCGAATACATATACACAACTGAAAAAATCTGTAATGCTTGGAACATGTTCAATTGTAAGAAACTTTTTAAACTACAAGTAAGGCCACCGAGCCTAATCCTGTTGATTACTGCATCCCATGAGAGGTGAATATTTCCCAGCCAAAGCTGATAAGTGAGAAATTCGACGATAATAACAATAATAAGTAGATAATCAGTCAAAATTGTGAGAAAGCCATTTTTAGGTCGTAACATACAGACATAGTACCACACATTTTAAAGTTTGTGTAAATAGTTTCTTGAAGCCTTCAGCACCGCTCTCGACGCAATTTACGGACCGTTAATCCTGCGTACGAGACGGTCTCTTTGCGCTGTACGCACGTACATGCACTTATGAGTAAAGCAAATTTAACCCCCCCCCTCCTGGGCGCAGTAGTTGGAATTGAGCCCCCAGCGTCACTGAAGGTAAATAAAGGTACTCACCATCTAACAACACCATACATGTGTTTATATGGTCTATTAGTAAAGTAGTTTCAATGATATCCTTCCCTCAGGTTATCCCAACAAAATCCTGTGTACACCTCTTCCCTCCTCGATACGTGCTACATGACCCGCCCATCTCATTCGTTTTGATTTCATGAACCTAATAATAATTTGTGAGTAGTACAAACCACAAGCATTTAGGGGCACTATAAATGTGAAATCCCTCCGCCCTGAGCAGTATATGAAATTTAGCCCCAGCATCAGTGAAGGGTTGAATATTCCGAATTTTTCCACACACTGTATCTATTTATGTCAAACGATTTTCAAATTATGAAAATATTACTTACCCTTGGGTGCACAAATTTTACAAAAATGTTGCAACCCTCTCGAAATTCCATGTGCGGATACGTAGAATTTTCAGCACTGAGGACCCATCAATATTCGGCGCCAACTTACAAAATTTAGTCTCCCGAGGCCCATGGCGCCCTGAATTTGTGTACCCCTGTACCTATCTACACCGTATTAACCGACAGGTCTTTTTAGAAAAAAGGCGATTTGTTTTTTGCAAGGTACGAGCTGTATTTTCGGATATAAGTACGCTAAGGATACAACGACTAATCACTCGTACAAATGCGACCGTGACGTACCGATGCTTTACCTGAACTTGAGCGGAAATAGGCAAAACTAACCAATGGCTGTTATACGAGTATTTACCACAAGCCCTGTAATATCTGAAGAAGTAAATTAGAAACTGAAGAGAAGGAAGGGTAAAAGCCAATCCAGTTAGACCGGCCAGTATAACCACACTGTCAATTGGTCAACACTGCGTGAAATGTAGCCGAGTATAAACATCTGATTTGGACACTTTCGCAAATTTGAGAATAGTAACTATTCGTCACGTCAGTCTGTCCGTCGGCATGGAACGACTCTGCTACCACTGAACGGAATTCCACGAAATTCGGCGTTGGAGTACTTTTCGAAACTCTGTCTAGAAAATACAAGTTGCATTACAATTTGACAACAGCAGCAGGCACTAAACCTGAAGACCAATGTACAGTTTTGATCACATCTCGCTCAGTTCTCAGAAAGAGAAATGTTTCAGACAAATGTCATAGGGAAAAGCAAGACACATACTTTTTGCACTGTAACATTTTCTTTTCGAAAATCGTACCTTTTATGAATTAATGTGGAAAAATATTGTACTGCCGGACAGGCCACAGGTGACAATATGACGCTGGATATCTAAGGCTACAAATACACACTCAGATTATGTATAACTTATGGCTTTTCCACTATAAAAACGTCGCAAGAACGCGCCTCATTGTCTGTCTTGTTTTTCCCCATGGTGTAAAAGCCCCTAGTGGGCGTAGGCCTCCTCATTATTAAGACTTTACTATCACAATCGGTAGGAATTCTCTGGATGACTGATCAGCCCGTCGCAGAGACGTCTACCTGACAACTCACAACACTGACAACTGACAGACATCAATGCCTCCTGCGGGATTCGAAACCCACTATCTCAGCAAGCCAGCGGCCACAGACCTACGCCTCAGACCACGCGGCTACTGCCATAGGTTGGATAAACATTCATACATTTAGGAAATGTGAAACAATTAGCTTCGTATGACGAAATTTGGTCGTATGTACAATAAATGTTACAGAAAATTTAAAAATGTCCTCCTGGTTCTTGTAATCTTAACATTACGGTCTGCTTTTTAGTCGCAAATGCCGTAATGAATTTTACATGACATAAAGAAGTCGCTTCAGCAGTGCCAAGTAACTGCTGGGTGAGACCCAGTACTTAAGTTGCTTCAGTGCAAAGCCAGACCGCTGTTTAATGTATGCATTAGCATTCCACACAAGCAAACTTGACTACTTGCTACCTCTCGGCCTACTTACCTGCTTCCAAGAAACGTAAAGATTACTGAATAACTAACTGGCTGACTATTCTAATTCCATATAAAAGATCCCCTCCTGTGAAGCTGACAGTTACTCCTAGTTAACGAAATTCACCGCAATGTATTGTAGCCGAAGTGTTCATCACCGCATTTACAGCAGCTCCTCACTTGTCCCCATCCTGAGACATATTTCCAATAACGCCCCCCTACGTCGTTAAGATCCATTTTAATATTATTCTCTCATCTAGGTTTACTTACTTACTTACTTACTTACTCCATGGTGCAGAGTCCTTCTTGAGAAGCTAATTGGTTTGCAGCTAGTCAAGAAATTCCCCGCATTTCACGGAACCCGAAGGCTCATTACCACACCCACAAGCGTCCGCCACCTGTCTCTATCCTGGGCCCGCTCAATCCAGTCCATATACCCACATCCCACCACCTGCAGATCCGTCCTAATATTATCCACCCATCTACGCCTGGGTCTCCCCAGTGGTCTCTTTCCCTCCGGTTTCCCCACCAAGATCCTATACACCCATCTCTCCTCACCCATTCGCGCCACATGCCCAGCCCATCTCATTCTTCTCGATTTTATCACCCGCACAATATTGGGTGAGGAGTACAGATCATTTAGCTCCTCGTTATGCAGTCTAAGTTTAGTCCTTCCAATAGGTATCTTTCCTTTCGGTTTCCTCACTACAATCTTGTATGCAGTTTTTCTTCTCCCCATGCCTGATACATGCCACACCCATCTCTTATTCCTTGACTCGACCACGAAAACAACATTTGGCAAGAAGCACAACTGTTGCAGCTCCTCGCTATGCTCTGTTCCCCGCCTTCTATTACTTCCTCCATCGCACGTCTCACATGTTTGGCCGAAACGTCTCGTCTCGACAGTGCGACTGCGTTGAGGCCTTCGTACTTGTAGGACGTAACGCGGGAGCAAGTTGATGGTTGGTTACCGACGTTTCGGAACAGGTTATCGGTTCCATCTTCAATGTCGTCTCGAAGCAACGGTAACCACCAACAAACCTATGCTGAGTAACATCGCAGAAGAGCGAGGGCCTTAACTGCGTTATGTAAGAAGCATGACATGTCACATATTAGGGTTCGAAACACTTCCACAGGAATAAGGTCTCTTTTAACCTACAAATGCCTTCAGTCTATGGTCCTCCCTGCACAACACAAAGATTACCTTAGGTAATTGTATCTGTAGTTCTGTACAGGCGTGAGATTTTGAGTTTCACAGGAAGGAAAGATCGTTGACTGGGGGTGGGGGGGGGGTGTTGAAGCACAGGGCGGTAAACAGAACATCTGGACGTAAAAAGAAAGAAGAGGCAGGAGGGTGGATAATACTCCTCCTCCAACTATATTTTCCATGGCGCAACAAACCAAATCGGGCCTCAGCCGCCTCACTGTTAATGTTTCCACACCACACACAATTAGACACACACACACACACACACACACACACACAAACACTCAGGAGGACTCCCTTGGACGAGTTATCAGTCTGTCGCAGAGGCCTCTACCTGACAACACACAACACTCACGACAGACAGACATAGATGCCACCGGCGGGATTCGAACCCACAATTCCAGCAAGCGAGCTTCCGCGGACCCACGCCTTAAACCGAGCGAGCAATGAGATCGGTCGACTGTCCGCTTACGAAGGAAAATACTGGTCCAGTGATTTACATATTTACTTATTCATATAATTATCAATAATAAATAAACGCATTACAATTATCCTTCTGCTGTCCGAACTGTACGAAGCCCACTAGACTAGTTAAGGGCCGTACTACAGACCAAAGTATAATCACGTATCTTGCCTAGGTCGACATTTCATTACGGTGTGCTTCTGTTCTTTGAAACCTTTTTGCTCGGTCGCGTTATGTCCAAAGTTTCAATATACTAAACTTCAGTGCAATAACCCTGTCTACAGGCGTATCACACTGCAGTGTTTACTCTGAGACGAAACTCTAAAAAAAGCACCACTTCATTACTTTCTCTTCTGGTTTAATCTGTACTCTGTAAAGAGAATAGCAATTAGAACCCGCATATATGAAATAAATTTTTAGCGTCTTGATAAGAAATGACACAAAAGGAAAGTAATTCGAGGATATAAATTAAAATGCGTGGATATTTAGATAAGTCTTTTATGTCGGATGTTTATAACAGAAGTTCCACAAAATCGTATCGTAACCCTGTACTACAGTGTTTCTCAACCTTTGTGAGACTGCGGCCTGGTAAATTCTTTTTTTATAAGACGAGGGCCCGGTCCCAACAAATTTACTCGTAAATACCTTTCCATTTTTTAAGTTCACACCTTAAACTAACATAAGTATTAACCGTTTGGCGCAGGAATTGTTTTTTTTAAATTTTAGTACACCCTGTATATAAAATGTGAATAATACAGGAGCCAAATACGTTAGAATTATGAAACAAACTGCATTTTGAAGAGAAAAAAACGGAGAGTATATACCATGTTTAAAATATTCAGTACCTATATTTGTTGAATAAATATATAAAATGCAACTTTAGA
>Ga0123354_10017634_pt1 | contig 11187 bp, 12 predicted proteins | sample TergutLab28metaG_2_FD_97872 | JGI IMG/M metagenome (GOLD analysis project Ga0123354, IMG submission 97872) | Labiotermes labralis P4 segment gut microbial communities from Petit-Saut dam, French Guiana - Lab288 P4 | ecosystem: Host-associated > Arthropoda: Insects > Digestive system > Gut ... | reverse complement strand
GACTATGCCCACTTTTTCAGGAATGTAACTAGGGCATAAAACACAGGTTGCATGTATTATGGTTATATAACTAAGTACAGTCTTAAATCCTGCATCTCTTATAAGTACATGAATGTTTGAAAGTTGTAATGCAAGTACTAGTGTCAACAACTCTGCCTGACTTGAAAAATGTAACTTATGCACTGTTCTCAAGCACATCAGAACTTCTTCAGAATTATCACTTTTGGTTTTCAAAATTCAAAGATTAAAAGAATTAATGGGAAAAAGAACGCACTAGCTATCCACATTAACAAGATCTTTGTGTGAATGATAACTGTACAACCCATTAATGTCTGAATACATGTTAGAACTGTAAGTAGGTGTACACAGCACTTTCACAACACAGGTAACATACAGTCCACAGTTCCTGCGACAGAAAAGCGTGGAACATAGGGTATTGAATGAGGTATCTATCGGCTTAAGAAAACCGATTTCTAAGTCAATCTCATCATACACGTGTACAATTTTATTGCATTTAGTATCTGAAAACTGTGCCAAGTGATACAATATCTTCCTTACCTTCCAGTTCTGGAAATCATTGATCATGTGTTTTGAAACATACGGGCTCCAAATGAACTCAACACGAAGGCAAAGTTTGGAATCACCAAACACCAGGTCTGAACGATGTCGATCTGGTGGAACGGTGGCAGTGGTATCTTCATGAGGGTCCAAGTGGTTAAGGAATGCCATGTATAGTTGACGTATTCGAGAGTCACCAATGAACACAAAGTGGTTGTGCTTCCCCAAGAATGCAAGATACTGCAAACATCTCCTTGTGTCACTGAAACATCGTAGTTTTTTTTTTTTATTTACTATGCGATTAACTTGAAAATGAAACACTACATTCAAGTGAAAAATCCTTACATTTGACTGTAATGATGCATCATACACCCATAAGGTTGCCACTCTTGATCTCCTTTGTACCGCCCATCTGACAGAAGCCACTTGCATGAATCTATTCCTATGGAACCGAAATGTGGCTATTGTAATGTCATGACTTGAGTTAGGTTACGGATTCAATGAATACGTTTCTCACAATGAACGCTTACCGTATCTCAAATGGAGCATTCCATGATATATTATAAAACCTATTACTAGTGTTAAAGCTAGAAGCTTGGCATTTTTAACATTTATCTGCTGAATTATTTCTGCAGCTGACTTCCCTTGCTTGCTCGACGCTTCGGACGACATTTTTGACACGTGCAACTACAACCAATGTAAAAAACATTAAATCAGAACTGATTATTTAAAAATTAAGAATGTAGTCGCCAATCGTACCCAGTATCCATCATAAGAATTATAATGGACAAGTATTAAACTACCCAACATGTGAACATTTGTTACAAATATCTACCAACTGAACGGAATGAAATGATGTTTGAGGAATGTGTATACATAAATTTTGACAATTTCAGTTTACTATAAAAATCGTAGCAGAGCCGACCAGAAGCACAAGAACTAATTTCCGTTCTAATGTTTTCATTTATTCCACTATTCAGCGTACGTAATGAACATCTCAAACTATCCCTAGACCACGACTGGACATTTCCCAAGCGACCCAAATGTTTGCATCGTTGTCAATATGACTGATCCATGACATCCATCCAGAAGATGGAATTTAATGCTCATACGAATAGTCGGTGTTCACCTCGAAAACAATACAATAAAAAAATGCGTGGTTACAAATCTAGAAAAAACTCGAAATCAAAACCCTTTACCCATACTACGCGGTCAGAGATGTTACCATCCACCAGCAGACGATGCGTATAATTTCCGGTGGGTGTTATGACGGTGTCTAGGTGTGATGTACAGCGCCGATAACAAACCCTTAAAACTATAATACGTTTCGTTCAAATTGTTGACAATAAACGTAAAGGTAACTATATTGACAAATAAACGGAAAGTCTGTTAGGAGGTGTGTAGAATGTGCGAAACGTACCCATAACCTAAGTGTTCAGACGTGCAACGTATTGGTAGTGACACACGTAATAATACACTTGTATTTATTGTTGGCGAATGAGCAGTGACTCCTTTAGAATAAATTTCGACATTTCAAACATGCGTTTTCTTTTTAGGTACGTCGTTATTCCGTTTTTCCCTCTTGGTGTGATAAAATCATGCCATACGTGGTAGTGAGAGGGAACCTGGGAATGGCAAACACGAAAGTATATGGCTTGTCGTTGCATGAAGCAGAGCAGATTAGTGCAAGGCTTCGTCCTGGTCCAAAAAATACTAATAAGGACGAACTGACATTCTACAATTCTACAATATATGTTATGAATCAGTTGGAGTACTTTTTTGGCTATCGAGTGATAACATGTGCCAGCCAAGGGGATTCAGGACAACCTATATGGACCATGACAAGACCGTATTAAACACGCAATATTACAGCATTTGATATTTTTCTAGTGTGTTGCTCATAAATCGAATGTGGGGGTTTGAGTTTAAAATACAATGCCGATGATGAAATTTGGATGTGTGACCTAGGAAGGCGAGACATAATTGCTTTTTTTTCTCTAAAATGTGCAGGCGTTGAACCATACTGAGCAGAGCTCTTGTTGCTGCATTAGTCTTTTAAGAAAGGTGGGTTATGAAGATTATCTCTTATAGTAGGCAGTTGTTTTGTAGGAATCTGCTGCCTCCATTTTCTCTTCTTTTGCTTAAGATTGAGGCAGAAATTTCCTTAGAATCACAAGTTCTTATGTGGTAAACTACATGGTATAACATCATGTAGGACAGCAGCCTTCCTAGTCACCATCTGCTGAAGTTCATGTCACAAGTTGGGTTATAGTGTTCGGATCATAAACTAAATTAGCTGTTCTCATCAAATACTTTGATACATAGCTATATTATCAATCTGGTGTTAGATATAAAGTGTATAAAGTATAATCGTTGTAGAGATATATCTCATTCATGTCACTGGTTATATAGTGAGCGAGTGTGGAATGGTGGACAGGTTCTATCCATAATGAATCAAATTACTCCAGTAGTACCATGTTGATGGGTTGTTAATGTACCACATTTAAAATGAATGAACGCACGTTTTTAGAGGGCAAACATGGAGGGAGTTTCTGGAAACTACATACAGAGCATAATTTGTGTGCTTGCACAAGTATCAGTAGTGTTATACAATAAAGGTGGTTAAAATGGGGAGAACATGGCATGCATAAAAAATGCTGGATAGAAAAGATATATGGCAAGAACCATTTGGGAAACGGGGGTGTGAATGGGAGGATGTCAAAGGGGAATTTTGTGTTCCCAAAGCAGGAAATTTCATTTACAAGCTGAGTCACCATTAAATTCTGAAGAAACCTTGTGCCATGGGATTAGATAATACCATACGAAATTCAGTAGAATAGGTGGATTCATGTTGCAGTCATGTAGATTAAGCATAAAGTTTCTGGATAATACTAAAAGACAATGCTGTACTAGTACTGTGCAACCTGTAAATTGCTATGTTGAAGAGTTTGCTTAAATAGTAAGTTTTTTGATAATGAACAAGAGTATAGAAAGTTAAGATTACTGTCAGTTAAAATAAAACTACTACTTTATATTTGATTTTTTAATCAATAACCAGAGATTCTGGATAAGACTTTGCATCCAGTCTAGTAAAAATGAAAGAAAGCACACCCTAGTGTCAAGACTTCTTTCATACTGAAATACAGGCATATCTTAATATTTTAAAGAATTTAAATATATTTGGAACTCTGTATGTACATCTGATGTTTGATTAAGTTCTTAAACTGAATCAGTAGGTTTTCCAAACAGGTGAATTGTTCATGCAGCATCACAGCCCGTACTGAGAAGCCTTATTCTCATCTCTAGCCACAGGACAGTTAAGGTCAGGTTTATTTTGTGTGATTTCTGAACTGTGTTCTTCAGAATTGCACATGAGATCCTACAGCTTCACTTTTATATACTTCCTGTAACTGAAATGGTGAAAGAAAAATACTGGCTGCTGCATCCAGCATGAGAATGTGGCCATCTCTTGTGCCAGATATTTGGAGAATGTGGTAAAAACAGAAGTACTTCCATTTCAGTTTGCCCTTTTTTCATATGCAGTTGATGATAATGCATTCTGCTGTATAACCACTTGAGTTGGGGTCATCAGTATTTTATTTTAAACTACCAATGGTTCTGCAAACAGAATAGGTGATCGTGCCTATACAGTATCTTACAAAGGTGGCAGCTGAATAATTAAAAGGACAGATCTACAGCACAGCTCACAGTAAACATGGTTCAATGAAACTGAAATGAAAGGAAAATATCACTTTCATTTTTCTGTGTATTGTAATATCATTACATAATGTAATATGTTACAGCTGTATTTTACAGTACCAGATTTAAATACATATTTTTTAAGAACACATTTACTGAATGGCATCTTAAGAAATTTTCAATAAGCAGTTTGCATTTAAAATTTCTTGCCCACTTGATATTAAGTGCTCTCCCCAGAATGCAACTGAAGTTGGCAAGATAGACTGTTCACTGCTCATCCTGTTTTTGGACAATTCAGTTATGTAGAGATGTGGGATATGTTGCCAATGTTTCACCAATGGACCATACTGCCTATACCTTCAGGGTTTACCCTTACCATAATATCTGGCAAACTGAATTAATTATGAAATTCCTTTTACATACTAACCTCCAGCTTTTAATTGCTTTGTCAAGTGTGCAAAGAGTATATATATTGACCTTTATTTCAAAGTTATAATTCATTTTCAAGGCATGTATCACTGTTATTCAGATAGAGAATAACATGCCCTGTCTTGCTTTGTAGAAAAATTCCTTGTTAGTTTATAGAGAATTGAATATAAAGATCCACGATCTACAGATGTGTATGGGTTCAAACCTCACCAGTAGGATTGGGATGACAGAAAAAAGGTTCCAGCTAAATTTAGTTGCAGATCTCAAAATAAAGGAGCCATCATTTATATGAACCAGGACTGTATATTTTAAGCACAGTATCTTTTGAATTATGTTCAAAGAGTCCTCTTCCCAAATAAATCTCACATATGTAACTGATATGGTACAAGAACAGATATGACATTTCTAAAGAGAAAGAAGAAATTAACAAGTTATAAAGTCCAAAACCATGAACACCTAAGAGAAACTGGTAAAATAAAGATCAGTAGTACAGACACTGAACAAGGCTAAGAACATAAAAAATGAAAAAGTGGCTATTTTAAATACCAATGACAAGGTGTGCAAACCAAGTTAAGACACACCAAAGAGAGCATGGAAAATAAGACACAAGTACAAGAAAAGTGCATGAAGGAAGAGAAAAAGGGAATGGAGGATGGTTTGTCACCTGACAGCCTGATTTAAATGGGCAATGACAATATGTATACTGCAAAACAAATCCCTCAGGTAGATATGGTCAAAGTAGTTTCAGGAGTAGCTGTACTTGTCATGGTATAGGGAGAGCTAAATAACTGCCATGGCACAACATAAAAAAATTTCATAAATGGTAGGTAATATTGTACTGCCACAAACCATACAATTTCCATGTTGTCACTGTTCCAACTGCTACTCATGAGACATGTAAGGAGCACAGATGGCACACTGTATCACAAGAACTGAAAAACTATGACATGTTTTATGTAATGAAGGAGTGCTTGGGTACAAAAATTGCACTATTTATGGAACAGACTGGTTGAAAATAAGAGGATAAGACAGTGCTAATGACACCTGAAATAGTAGAAGACCTGCAGCAAAACACAATCTACTATTGACAACAGAAATATTCCCCAGAATTTATTTAATGATACTGTGCACATGCCTCATGCGTGCATAGATGCATATGCACGCACACACAAAATCAGGGGCTGGCACTAATAGTTAATACTGAATTTGTACTAACCTTTCATTTTTCTTTAGTGTTTCTTGGAGTCAGGTAATTATTCAGCCATGGAAATACATGAATCCACTTAACAAGCATACCTGGGGAGAACAATGGAACATCTCAAATGTGATCACACACAAAGTTACAGAAACTGTTGGAAGACATTCAAACAATAACAACAACTCCAACCAGTTATTTACACTTGTCCATATTCCAGTACAACCAATGAACTACAAACAAAAAAATTATATACTGTAAAAATATATAATACAGAGTTATCACTAATAAACCAATAAGGACAAAAATGTCCAAACTTTTAATATGCATCTGAGTGGAATGTTAATATTAGCCACCAACCTTCACAACCATGAAATATATTGGTAATACTGATTTTGATACAGCGAAGCCTTTTCTTTTCAACAGATTGGTTCCACCTATTCTGCCAATTCAGGACAGCCATAACAGACCCTTGTATACTAAGTATATTTAATGTGTTCTAAAGTTTTACTCATCTCACAATTCACTTTTCTTTTGCTGCAAACCTTGAATGAATTCAGAACCTATACATATGACATCCTCAGTACGTTACTTAACTGAATGTATTCCCAGAATGTTTTCATGAATTATGCAAAGAGTCAGAAGTAACCCACATTAAAATTTCATTTCAATCTTTCCATTTCCGTTGTCTGCATACCATAAACAAACTCAGGACCTAAATTTTATATGAAGATCCGGGCATGAAATATTTGACAACACTCCATCTAGCCACACACAAAAGTTCACGTTTAGATCTGTTGAGTTCTCTGGCTTAGATATTTGACAGGGAAAAAATGAATACTACTGACTTTAAGACATAACTTTCTGAATAATAGCCCCAGAATGTATTTAACATTTACAACATTACATTATGCTGCTTAAGGTTCCAAGCAATTTAAATTTAAAAAAAATCTATTTCTACTACACTATGACAAAACTCGATGCTTCTGGCATAAGTTAATTCTTCAGTGTTATATGTCTATCACTGGGTTTATCCGCCAAACAGTTTCCGGAAACTTCTTGATCAAATACGAAATTTTACCTTCCCACTTCAACCATAGTATTCTATACCAGGTTTTACCACACCATCCTCACTTCCTAATTAGATGGGACTTGACCATACCCCAAGCACATCCACACAGTGTGTTTTTAACAAAAATACAGTCAATACTATAAATGCTTCACATGCTATAAATGGGCCCTGTTGCTCAGAAAATCAGTTAGTATAAGGACTTATTTGGTATTCGGTACTAAAAGCAGGAATAAATTTCGTGTCATTTCTGGACACTTCATGCAAACATCATACATAATTTACATTTATGAGTTTCATCAATGTAAATTTTGCACATGGAAACATACAACCAGAAAAGATAATTATACAGCAGTACACTCAAAATGAAAAGGATGAAACAATATGGCCATATGTCTCTGTCATATGAGCCATATTTATCATAAATAAATAGTGGCTAGAGATAAAGCACACTGAAATAAATGAATTGTCAATCTGAAAGGACTGCAGGCTGAAAATACTGCAGTATAATGAGAAAAGAACAAGCTCACCAATCTGACAAAGGTCTCGCTGTACCAGTTGCCTTATAATACCACACTGAGCAGCAGTCTTGCTGCCCATTCAGCTGGTTAACCACACCAGCAAAAGCAATAGCCACAACCTTACAAAATATGATACACTGCCAATACTACAGGCACTTGTAAATGTTACGATATGGTTTGTAGGCCATACAATGAAACTCTCTGGTTTGGCACAAGGTGGTACCTCCAGAACCGACCAAACAGTCACATGATCTTGCAACATTACAATAGTCATTTCTAGATTTCATAACTGTCACTGGACTAAAATAAATTACTGATTTCAATTTGGAATACTGAAGTCAGTTTTGCACCCCCTCCCCCCAAGAATCACTTATACTTAGTAAATATAGAGTAATGAAAAAGTAACAAACAAAACAAATTATGAATAAAAACTTCAGGATTCTGTTCTTCTGGGGTATTACATTGCATTAATGGTTAAATGGATCCTGACATGTCAAGGGAATGTAGTGCCCTCATCATATCCCAGACAAATGAAATCCACAGCCACAAAATTCGTACTTCAATGGAAATGAAAGTCTTGGACCTCCAAGTACATGACACTTATCTCATACATCTTCAGAACACAAATCAGAATAAAATGTCCAAATGTAATACTGTTATTTGTATGTATTCTGGTAGATATAACAGCACCATGTTAAACTGGTACCAACACCTGACAATAAATTAAGTTTCTGAAATTCAGACTGTTCTTCACGAAGTTCTCCAGTTCACATTTCATCACAGTATTAGCATCAGCTCCTAAGTAAAAAATAATTTCCTGTACCTGGTCTGCATATACTACAGCTACAAAAAGTCAAAAGAATTTTCCACTGGCAAAGGCTCACTATTATAAATATGAAGACTGGGTTTGCTTTGAGTCACTTCAAGACACAGAAAGAGACTGATAATTTTTTCAAAACAGTGGTAAACTTGCCTGACAAGAACATGGCATGGTCAAATGCTAGGTAATTTTTCACAAGATCACATCACCACCTGAGACACTCATTGGACCTATGCTTACAGCATATTTATCTACATCATTCTAACAATTAGTTTTTTTTTTCAAAAAATAGAAATTGGAATTCACAATTTTACATCTCTGAGTTTTAGGAAAGACTGTTAAACAAATGTTAGGCCAACAATGTATGTTCCTTGACATTCAAATCTTTGGCTTTCATTGGTGTAATATTATTCACATGTTAATGTCATAATTTTTAATTGTAATTAAAGATACTTAATTACCACAAGATGCACAAGAATTAAAAAAATATGAAATGTTATGTATGATTTAAAATACATTATTAACTACTATCTTGCAATGAAATCTAAGACTGCCCAAAAACAATTTATATACCTCACTCCACATGTAACTGCATGTACTGCTTACACACTCAATATAATGTGCTACCATTCTGCATAACAGAACTGAAGTATGTCACACTTCACGAGATGGGGGCAAACATTTTGCCTAATACTTCTCAAAAAATAATCATAACATATTCAATTCTGTTAGGTATTAAATGGACAGACTGATTGGCTTCATGATCCAGCTGCAGGAACTGAGTCCTTAGTACCTGCAGGATAGGAACTGGGTTGGTCACAGAACAATATGGACACAGCATGATGAGGAGCAAACTGAGTGTGTCTGCAGAGAACTGAATCCTGCTCATCCCATTTGTAGCCACACACCTTTCTAACTACAGAATTGTCTGCTCTCCTAACATCTAGCAGTCCTGTAAGTCATAAAGTCACACAAACCCCCTTTCGTTCAGGAGGAAGTTACTTGCAAAGAACACCACAATCTTTGCGTGAAATGGAATGGATTGGTGACACAGATGTCTGCAAAAACAGAAGTTGATACATAAGGCATATATTTCAAAAATAAATACTGATTTTTTTAAGTATGGGTTCTCATATTTAAGGACGGGGTTGTGAAACGATGATGATGATATCAACTTCTGCTGAACAGCAGTATCATTATCAGTGAAAAAATGCATGCTTAACATGTCTAACATGGATTTGTCCATCAAATTTTCATCACCACTAAAATGGAGTTACTATAATATGACAGGAACTATGACTTGATATACAAAGCAAGGTCAATGCAAGAGTACACAGTCCTAGATCTACTCTATCAACAGAAGCATTACAACCTGTATGACTGGAATACGGTGTTATTTCAGCCTTTACATCAATCTCATCCAGTATTCTGTCAGTATGCTTCATACAGTATTCTGCCAGTCTGGACATATACAAATACCCTCTTCCATAAATTCTCATACTGGTCAGTTGGGCTACATAAGGTGTTGAAGCAATGGCACCTGAACTAGAAACCCACATCCTCGTATGTTAAATCTCCAGTTTTGACAATGGTTCATTTATTATACCAATATTAAGAGATGGTGCATTGTCTTAGGTATATTTTATATATAGCAAAATGCCATTAATCTTACTCACATGCAACTGGAGAGGTGCCAAATTATCGAATATTCTGGATTATCACATTGTACCTTTATTGACCTCAGTACTTACAGGCAATTTTTTATTACCCTCTTATACTTGGGAAGTAATACTAATCAGATGAGTACTCCATTCAGATATCACCTTTGTCTGCTGGTCTGGGGTCAATGGGGTCCTGTTCTGTCTTTTTTTGGAGTCTTCATAGCTGAAGCAGTTGAAGGAGTAGGAGACAAAGGGTTAGGCCTGATACCACGTGTTTTACAGCAAAAAGCAAAACTTCCCGTCTTGGGACCACTTTGCTCAATTGCCAGATTATCACGATTCCTGGATTACTAGATGCTGGATTAAAGGAATTCTGCAGTACATACAACATGCTGGTAGTTGACTCCACTCCCATCTTCAGGTCATTATAGCACAGATTTTCATTACTTTTCACTTCTATTATTAACACCTTAAGCACAAGCCGAGTATTCTGTGGGTCCCTAGATTTGATCCCAACCATCTCATTAATATAATAAGTAAGGAATGAAAAAAAAATGTGGAAAATACAAAATATCACTGTAACATGACAAACAAGCCAGTTATACACAACAGTAAGACAGAACAACGAAAGGACACAAAACGGTCTATGTTAACAACACAGTAAGGAAGACCATACAATACAGTAATAGTTATCATCTGAGATTTTTGGTAATTTCAGCAGTTTTATCCATCAGGTTTATAACAAAGTGGCTGACCATTAAGAACTCTGCACTCATAAGAAAATGGTAGCACATTGTTTCCATTATAGCACTCCTCTAATACATAACATTAGAACTTGACCACTAAGATGTTCTGTTTGACTCAACCACAAACTTCTCAAAACAGATAAAATAACACAAATGTTTGTATTAATATGGCCCAAGTTAGCCTGTAGCCTTTTCTTATCTCACCAACTTACATGGTAAGGTAGGGAGCTGCATACATGGGGCCTGAAGGCTCAATGGCAGGTTTAGTTTTTGCACAAGGACTTGAGAAACAGAGTATCAGTTTCAATGCAAGGAATGTTATGCCTCTCAAAGGATGAAGAAAAGCTTGTTGCCTAAATAACATGCTTTCATCTTATGCGTATTGGACCGTGCATCATCTTGATATTTGAATAAAGGTTGACCAACTAGATGACACTTGCTTTATTATATATTGCTCAACATGTTTCAGACGTTAATACGTCCATCTTC
>Ga0123354_10017632_pt1 | contig 11188 bp, 9 predicted proteins | sample TergutLab28metaG_2_FD_97872 | JGI IMG/M metagenome (GOLD analysis project Ga0123354, IMG submission 97872) | Labiotermes labralis P4 segment gut microbial communities from Petit-Saut dam, French Guiana - Lab288 P4 | ecosystem: Host-associated > Arthropoda: Insects > Digestive system > Gut ... | reverse complement strand
CCTATCGGGATGCCGCTTTTATTGGGATGTTGCAAGCTCTACCGAGCGATACATTCCTGACGGAATGTCAGTTTCCAAATATTTCCATCTTTATATACAATCAATAATGTTTATTTCTTATCCTTTTATGTAAATGCGCATATCGATAGCATCCTTCTGCGCATATCAACCTTGCCCTTATGCGCATATCGTTTTCTCAACCTGCTTTTTCATAGCGCTTCGGACTTCTTCTTAACTAATTTTTTTGCCTATATAAAAAAAATATCATATATTTGTATTGTTAAACTATCACCGTTTTGAAGTAAAAAAAACAGATCAATGAATCTCATTTTTTCATAATAAATTAAATAACAAAGTATTTATGAAACGAATTATCCGTATTTCAGTATTGGTTTTCTTTATTGCCGGCAGTGTTGCAGCGCAAAACAAAGCAGTTAAAAATGTGATTTTATTAATTCCGGATGGAACGTCGTTACCTGTTGTTTCTGCCACTCGTTGGTATCAACGTTATAATCAACAGAATATGAATGGATTGAATATTGATCCATACCTTTGTGGAACAATTTTCACGTATTCGTCAAATGCGCCTATCGGCGATTCGGCGCCTACCACTTCCTGTTATATGACCGGATATCCGAGCCGCGCAGGATATGTCGCCATGTATCCGCCGGCAGATCCGTTGAATGATATTTTTCCGGTGGATACCGCAAAAGCGTATCAACCCATGATGACCGTTCTGGAAGCTGCCCGAATCACTCAAAACAGAGCTACCGGATTAGTCTTTACCTGTGAGTTTCCTCATGCTACGCCTGCCGATTGCGCCGCCCACACTTACGACCGGAGCAAATATAAATGGATTGTTCCGCAAATGGTTCATAATAGATTGGATGTTGTAATCGGAGGCGGTGCAAGTCTTTTGACCGAAGATGAACGGCAATTCCTGAAAAATGAAGGATATGGCGTTTTTTTAAATAATATGGATAGCCTCAGAAATTATAACGGCAACCGGATGTGGGCGCTGTTCGGAGTTACCGATATGGCGTACGATATCGACCGCGATCCGGCAAAAGAACCGTCGTTAGCCGAAATGACGCAAAAAGCCATTGAAAAATTATCGAAGAATAAAAACGGCTTCTTCTTAATGGTAGAAGGGAGCAAAGTGGATTGGGCGGCGCATGCCAATGACCCGGCAGCTCTTATTACCGATTTCCTCGCTTTTGATAAAGCCTGCGGAGTGGCTCTGGACTTTGCCAAAGCAGACGGAAAAACAGTAGTGGTGGTAGTGCCCGACCATGGCAACAGCGGATTCAGCATCGGTTCAAACAAATGTCCCAATTACACTACTTTAACGAAAGACCAGCTATTCGGTTCTATTTCCAAATTCAAAACCAGTCTTGTAAAACTGCTTGCTACGATACAAGATGCGAATCCTTCCGACTTACGGGACGTATTCAGCCGGTTAACCGGAATTTCATTAAGCGACGAGGAATATATCAGTCTTTTGCAATGTAACGATTATAAGCGGAGTACTCTTTCGGTTGAAGAACGGAAGAAAGATTATTCCCTGGCGAAAGTAGTTGCCGGAATCTTAGATAAAAACACATGCTTTGGATTCACCACCAATGGACACACCGGTGAAGAAGTTTTCTTAGCGGTATACGACCCGACTCGCAACCGCCTGACCGGTCATCACAGCAATATCGAATTGAATCAGTATTTCCGCAAAACATTTGGCTTTAAACAAAGTCTTGAATCGTTGACAGGCGAATATTTTGCCAAGCATACGGATGTTTTTGCGAATTATTCGTATACGCTTTTGAATAACAACGGAGCGCCGGTATTGACAGTTACGAATAAGAACAAGGTGTTGGAAATTCAGCCTGATACCAATATCGTGAAGCTCAATGGGAAAGAGATAAAATTGAACAGCGTGGTTGTGTTCGTTGATAAAAATAATACATTTTATCTTCCAAAGTCGTTGCAGGGATTGCTGAATTAGCGGCAAGCGACTCCTGCTTTCATTTTTTCAATACAGCCGATCGCAACTTTATCGCCGTAAAAACTTTTTTGGTATGCAAGGCAAAATCGCCTTGCATAATCCATCCGTAATAGCCGGGATCTTCACGAAAAACTTCCTCGACTAAACGCCCTTTGTATTTTCCAAAATTGATTATTTCCTGTTTTTGTTCGTTATAAATGATGCGTCCGGCAAAATCGGCTTGATTGTTGAAAGAAGAATATTCGGACAGGAAAGCAATATCATTTTTCAAATCGGGGTACCGATCCAATTGGGCTTGCAAAACCTCGTAAGTCGCTTTTGTATCGGCTTCGGCTGTGTGCGCATTTTCCAAATTCCTGTCGCAATAGAATTTATAGGCTGCCGATAAATTACGCGGTTCTTTTTTATGAAAAATAGTCTGTATATCGACAAACTTTTTCCGCATCAAATCAATATCAACGTCAGCCCGCAAAAATTCTTCCGCTAACAGAGGGATATCAAAACGGTTGGAATTATATCCCGCCAAATCGCATCCTTCAATCTGAGCGGCTAATGATTTGGCAATCATTTTAAAAGTAGGCGCTTCTTTTACGTCTTCGTCGGTGATTCCATGAATAGCGGTAGATTGCGGAGGAATCGGCATTTCGGGATTAATCCGGCGTGTTTTACTTTCTTCATCCCCATTGAGAGCTATTTTCAAATAGGAAATTTCCACGATCCGGTCGGATACAATATTCGTTCCCGTCGTTTCCAAATCGAAAAAAACAAGCGGATTTCTTAACAGTAATTTCACCGTTTTATTCAGTTATTCAATTATTCAACTATTTTTTAATCATTCAGCATCATCGGCATCAACAGCATCAACAAATCTTCATCAGCTTCGTTTTCAGCCGGTAGCATCAGCCCTGCGCGGGAAGGATCGGCTAATTGCAAGACGACTTCCGCCGAAGGAATATTGCTTAATATTTCGATCAGGAAAGACCCTTTGAATCCAATGCTGATTTCTTCTCCTTCATAAACGCAAGCAATCGTTTCATCGGCTGAAGTGGAATAATCAATATCTTGCGCTGAAATAAAAATACTGTTCTGCGAGAGCTGCAATTTAATTAAGGTACTGCCCTGATTTGCAAAAACCACTATCCGCTTCAGCGCATTCAAAAACAATAAGCGATCGATCGTTACTTTGAATGGATTATCTCTGGGAATCACTCCATTGTAATTTGGATAACGTCCTTCGATTAAGCGGGAGATAATGGTCAGATTCTCCATCGTAATATAGGTATTATTCTCGTCGAAAGCGATTGATACGCTTCCGGTTTCTTTCGGCAGAACAGTTCGCAGCAAGTTTGCCGGCTTTTTCGGAAGAATAAATGCGGATTTCGCGTTCCCTTTTGCTGAAAAGTTTTTAAAACGCACCAGTTTATGCCCATCGGAGGCTACAAACGTAATATCCGTTTCGGAAATATCGAACAAAATACCATTCATAACCGGACGCAATTCATCTTCGGCAGTAGCAAACAACGTACAGCTGATGCCGGATAACAAATTTTCGGCGGAAATCTCCAGTTTGTTCGCATCTTCTTTCAACGGCTTGTGCAGCGGATATTCATCGCCGTTCTGACCGATGAAATTATATTTACCGTTTTCATAATAGATAAACATTTCCAGAGTCGCGTCGTCAATGTCAAAAGTAATCGGTTGATCCGGCAGCTCTTTCAGTGATTCCAACAAATTCTTGGAAGGAATGGCAAAAACGCCTTCGCCTTCTACCTCACGAACTTCAACGGAAGTAATCATTCGCGTTTCGCTGTCGGCAGCAGTTATTTTCAACGAATTTCCCTCGAGTTCAAACAAAAAACATTCCAGAATTGGAATCGGATTCTTAGAAGCAATAACTCGGCTTACTGTTTGCAGGTGGCTTGATAAGGAAGTACTTGATACAACGAATTTCATATTTTTAATCTTTTAAGTAATTTTTTTAATAATGAATTTTTGAGTTGCTATTTGTATCGCAAAAGTAAAGAACTTTTTTTAAATAACCAAACCGTCGTATGCAATAAAAACATTTTCCGGTAAATTTCGTTCCATAACCGAATGCAATCCAAAATGATGACAGACGTGCGTGAGGTATGCCCGCTTGGGATTAATTTTTTCAATATTTTGCAATGCCTGTTGCAGATTTTGGTGAGCAATATGCTCTTTTATCCGCAAAGCATTAATAACCAAAACATCCAAATCTTTCAATTTTTCAAATTCTTCTTCCGGAATAGTTTTCAGATCGGTTAAATAAGCATAATCGCCGATCCGGTAGCCAAAGATTGGCAAATTGCCGTGCATCAAACGAATGGGGATCATCTCAATTCCAGAGACAAAAAAAGGCTGATTGTCAATCGGAATCAAAGCAAGGTTTGGAATCCCCGGATATTTATGTTTCTCAAAAACGTAGGATAACCGGCTGTGGATAGCTTCCGCGACATAATCTTCCGCATAAACCGGCAGCGCGCCTTTCCGGCAGAAAGCCCGCAAATCGTCCAATCCGCCGACATGGTCATAATGTTCGTGAGTCAATAAAACGGCGTCCAAATCCGTGAAAGGATCGGTTTCCATCGCTTTCAATATTTGCATTCGGAAATCGGGACCGCAATCAATCAAAATCCTTTTCTCTTCTACCTCCAGCAGAACCGAAGCGCGAAACCGCCAATCACGCTTGTCGGATGAAGTACAAACTTCGCAATGGCATCCTATTTCGGGATTCCCTGTCGATGTGCCGGTTCCTAAAAAACGCATCTTCATATATATTCCACTTCCGATTCAAGAACAACAATGAATTTTTCAATTACAGCCATACGAATTTCATCGGCTAACGAAGCAATGTCCTGCCCTGTTGCATTGTTCCGATTGATAATGACTAAAGGCTGCTTTTCGTAAACGGCGGCGCCGCCGACGGTTTTTCCCTTTAAGCCGCAACGCTCGATTAACCAGGCTGCCGGAAGTTTTACCACCCTCTCGGCGACCGGATAATGAGGAATATCGGGATATTGTCTTTGTAATAGTTGAAGACACTGCATGGAAGCAAGTGGATTTTTAAAAAAACTTCCGGCATTACCTGTTTTTTTCGGATCGGGCAATTTAGATTTGCGAATAGCGATAACCGCCTTCCGTACGGTTTTCAATGTAACCGTCTTTCCGGCTAACTGTTCCCGGATATTTTCATAATCCAACCGGAACTCCGGCTGTTTTGACAATTTAAAAACAACGCTTACGACGTAATATTTTCCTTTATTACTATATATTTTAAAGAAACTGTGCCGGTAAGAATAATCGCATTCCTCTTTGGAAAAAATTCGCTTTTCGCCGGTCTCAAGCGAATAGGCATGCACTTCTTCTATCCGTTCGGAAACTTCAACTCCGTAGGCGCCGATATTTTGCACTGCAGAAGCGCCTACTTCTCCGGGGATCAGCGAAAGATTTTCCAGCCCTCCCCATCCGTTTTCCACGCAATAAGCGACTAACGAATCCCAATCGTTGCCTGCGCCGACTTTCAACCAAACCGAATGCGCATCTTCTTTAATCTTCTCAATTCCTTGTATGGCGGAATGAACGATTATTCCGTCAAAATCGCCGAGAAATAATAAATTACTTCCCTGTCCGATATGCCAAAAACGTTGAGAGAAGAAAAATTCGTCGCAAAGCAGTTTCCGTAAATCCGCTTCACTTTCGTATTCTACAAAATAACTGGCTTTTACGTCTAATCCGAAGGTATTGTGTTTCAATAAGGAGTAATTTTGTTCGATTCTCATACGATGATAAATTTATGAAGGAACAAATGTAATCATTTTTCATTGAATACTTGTTGGGATCTTAGAATTTTATGTAATTTTGTGCCCAAAATAAAAGCAACTATTTATGGAAAATAAAAAAGCGTTATTGGTAATTCTTGATGGATGGGGATTTGGCGACAAGACAAAAAGAGATGTAATCTCTCAAACGGCAACTCCTTATTGGGATTATCTTTTAAAAACTTATCCTTATTCGCAGTTGGAGGCTTCGGGAGAAGCGGTAGGCTTGCCCGACGGACAAATGGGTAATTCGGAAGTAGGACATCTGAACATTGGCGCCGGACGCGTCGTTTACCAGGACTTGGTCAAAATAAACATTGCTGCGCGCAACAATTCCATTCTCGAAAATCCGGAGATAAAAAACGCCTATTCGTATGCAAAAGCAAATGATAAAAAAATCCATATCATGGGTTTGGTTTCTAACGGCGGAGTGCACAGTTCGATGGAACATTTGTTTAAGCTAACGGATATCAGTAAAATCTACGGCGTCGACAAAACCTATATACACTGTTTTATGGATGGACGGGATACCGACCCGAAAAGCGGCGCCGGTTTTCTCGGCGAATTGGAAGAACATCTGAAACAATCGACAGGACAAATCGCTTCGGTAGTCGGACGGTATTATGCGATGGATCGCGATAAGCGTTGGGAAAGAATAAAAGAAGCTTACGATTTGTTGGTAAAAGGCGTCGGAACGCCTGCCGAAGATCCGGTTGAAGCTGTTGAACAATCCTATCAAAACGGCGTTACCGACGAATTTATCAAACCCATTGTCTGTACAAAAGCGGGTAAACCGGTCGCTTTAATTGAAGAAGGCGATGTAGTGATTTTCTTTAATTTCAGGAACGACCGCGCTAAGGAATTGACCATTGTCCTGTCGCAAAAAGATATGCCTGAAGCCGGTATGCAAATCGTTCCCAATTTGCAGTATTATACGATGACGCCCTACGATCCGACTTTCCAAAATGTTCATATATTATTTGATAAGGACAATGTCGACAATACGCTGGGCGAATATTTGTCTTCATTGGGTTTACATCAACTGCATATTGCCGAAACGGAAAAATACGCGCATGTCACGTTTTTCTTCAATGGAGGTCGCGAAACGCCTTTCGAGGGAGAAGAAAGAATACTTGTCGCATCTCCCAAAGTGGCTACTTACGACTTAAAACCTGAAATGTCGGCTTATGAAGTGAAGGATAAATTAGTGGAAGCCATTAACTCCCAACGATTCGATTTTATTGTCGTCAATTATGCCAATGGCGATATGGTAGGTCACACAGGTATATATGAAGCTATTGAAAAAGCGGTTATAGCGGTAGACGCTTGTTTGCACGATACGGTTGAAGCTGCGAAAACCAATGGCTACGAAACCATTATTATCGCCGACCACGGAAATGCCGATTATGCGTTGAACGATGACGGAAGTCCGAATACGGCGCATTCCCTGAATCCTGTTCCGTTTATTTATGTATCTAAAAATACGGATGCACAAGTGGAGGATGGGAAATTAGCGGATGTAGCTCCAAGTATCCTGTATATTCTGGGACTGAAGCAACCCAAAGAAATGACGGGGCATTGCCTGATTGGGAAATAGCTCATTCACTTCAAGCTATGCTCGTATTTACTTATCATCGAATAATACCAGACAAAATTCAATGAAGTAAAGACGAATCCAACCAGCGAGAAAAGCAGAATGCCGGTTTGGAAACGCATCAGATAAATGCCTGTACCCAATGCTCCCCAACGGAACAACAGGTATGTAATTTCTAACGCGAGCGCTATTTTTTGTTTATTAAAAAGAATCGGAATAAAATACACCGGCGACGCCAACAGCGTCATAAACATCCAAGGCAACAGGTATTGGAAATACAAAGCCGATTCTTCCCATTGCGCCCCAAAAAGAATGGTAAACAACGGCTTGGCAATAATAAAAGCCAGCGCAAAACAAGGCAAAATAAAAATGCACAGATATTTCCAGTATTTTTTTAACGAAGGCAGGATGGACTTGCGGTCACGCATGGTTGAAGCTGCATTTTCGAATAAAGTGGTGTATAAAGAATTTCCAAATAGATTGATAGGACGGTATAAAATTCCGAAAGCTAAAGAATAAAGTCCCAAAGACGCTTCTCCGAAGACGCTGATCATAATCAAAAACGGCAGGTTGATTGAAAATCCGCTTAGAAAAGTTCGTCCCATATAGAAACCGGGGAAGTCGATATATCGCAGGGCGGCTTTTCGCTCGTCGTTCCATTTTCCTTTCAGCGCTTCCACTACCGTTTTCTTTAATGAAAAGTAAGAAAAATTACCGGATAAGAAGGATAATACATTGGAAAAAACCATGCCTGTCCGCGTCAATCCTGAAAATCCTGCAATTAGCTTTGCAACCGTATTAACGATGTTTTGCGTCAAACCGGAGGCGGCAATCCGTTTGAATTGTCTTTCCCTGGTCGCCAGATTATTCAAAAGATAATTCAAGCCGGTAAAAAGAACTGTAAACGGTAGAAAATACCAGAAGGATTCAATGCTTCCCATCTTGAAGAAGGAGAAAACGGGTATTCGAAACAAAGCCAACCCGATTAGTAGAACGGTAGAAAAGAAAGCAAGCCATTTAAGCGAGAATCCCAACAAATGAACGGTTTCTTTATGATCCTTTGCTATAATGAGCGATTCTTCGTAGCGGCCCGTACCCAAAGTTGTCAACAATGTAGCTACACTCATAAAAGCGGTGAATACTCCAAAGTCGGAATCGGAATATATCCGCGTAAATATCGGGTAAGTCAATAAGGCGATAGCTTGTCCCAACACATTTCCACCTAAAATAATTGAACTGTTTCGAATAATCTCCGACCGGAATTTTGTTTTAAATGGGAAATTTATCATGAGCGCTTTTGTTACAATTTGCAATAATAATCAAAAAAAATTATTTAGACATACTTTATTGAGAAAACGATATGAATTGGTATGATTTTTGCGGATATCATATTATTTTGCATTATTAATTAGAACTAAAAATTTACAAATCATGTTTGAAGAACTTCTAAACTTAGTAAAAGAACATGCGGGATCTGCCGTAATCAATAATCCGGCTGTTCCTAATGAACACAATGATGCCGTTTGCGAAACGGCAACCAATTCTATCATTAACAAATTAAAAGAAATGGCGGGAAGCGGCGGTATTGAGAGCATTACCAGTCTGTTTCAAAACGGCGGCAATATCGCTTCTCATCCTGCGGTAAGCAATATTTCGTCGGGTGTTGTAGGCGACTTGATGAAAAAATTCGGCTTCGACAGCGCTACGGCAGGAAATATTGTTTCCCAGCTTATCCCAACCGTAATGAGCAAATTGACCAGTAAAACCAATGATCCGAATGATGACAGCTTCAATATATCCGGCATTTTGGAATCCTTAACCGGAAGCGGCGGAAGCGGTATCCTCAATATGTTTAAAGGTCTTTTCGGATCAAAATAAAGTTTTCGCTTCCAATAACACGACATTTTCGACATGGTGCGTATGAGGAAACATGTCGACAGGTTGAATTTTTTTTACGCTGTAACGGCTTCCCAGTATACTCAAATCGCGTGCCTGGGTGGCCGGATTACAACTTACATATACGATTCGCAACGGTTCGGCAAGAAGGATTGTTTTTATTACATCATCATGCATTCCGGCTCGGGGCGGATCGGTTATGATTACGTCCGGACGACCGTGCGCTGCAATAAACGCCTGATTGAGCAAATCTTTCATATCGCCGGCAAAAAATCGGGTATTCGTAATCCCGTTGAGTTCGGAATTCATTCCGGCGTCGTCAATAGCTTCAGGAACATATTCTATTCCAATTACCTGAGAAGCTCCTTTCGCTACAAAATTAGCGATAGTTCCCGTTCCCGTATACAGGTCGTACACCAGCTCCTTTCCCGTCAATCCGGCAAAATCACGAACGATCCGGTAAAGATTGTACGCCTGTTCGCTGTTCGTTTGAAAAAAGGATTTGGGACCGATTTTAAATTTTAATCCTTCCATCGCTTCAAGAATGAAATCGCTTCCCTTAAACCGGAACACTTCCAAATCGGTAATCGTATCATTGGCTTTTCCATTAATGATATACAGCAACGAAGTGATTTCGGGAAATTCGCCGGACAGGTGATTCAGCAACATTTCCCTCCGAGTCCGGTCGTCTTCAAAAAACACCACGATAAGCATGATTTCACCGGTAGTTGAGGTTCGAATAATGATATTCCTGAGCAAACCGCCTTTGTTCCGCAAGTCAAAAAAAGAAAAACCGTTTTTCAGAGCAAACGATTTAATTTCATTCCTGATGCGGTCGGATACAGAATCCTGTAACCGGCAATTTTTTATATCCAACACTTTGTCGAACATGCCCGGAATATGGAATCCCAAGGCATTCAGGTTGTCGAATGTCTGTTCCGACCGGATTTCTTCTTCCGTCATCCAGCGCCTGTTGGAAAAAGTAAACTCCAGCTTATTCCTGTAAAATTCGGTCTTAGCAGAACCGAGAATCGGTGAAATATCAGGCAATTCGACTTTGCCGATACGGCTTAAGTTGTCGATAACCTGCTGCTGTTTATAACGCAGTTGTTCCTGATAGGGAAGAATTTGCCACTGGCATCCTCCGCAAATTCCGTAGTGTTCGCAAAAAGCCTCTCTTCGTTGAGGAGAAAAGGTATGAAAGAAAACAGCTTTACCTTCCGCATAACTGTTTTTTTTTCGAGTCAACTGTATATCAATAATATCGCCCGGAACGACGTAGGGAACAAAAATCACCAAATCGTCGCAGCGGACAATCGCTTTTCCTTCGGCTGCGATTCCCGACACAATTGCTTTCTCGATAAGGGGTAAAGTTCTTTTGCTATGCATATACTATTTTATTCATTTGAAGGCAATAAATATTTTAAAGCATGATTCGACAGCAAAATTAATATTTTTTTGTGAAACACAAAAAGTTATGACATATCATGCGCTATTCCCCGCATTTGGAAAACTAAAAAAAAACTATTACTTTTACCCGCAATTCAAAAGTAATGGTAACTATATGCTAACCATCTGCTTTAGTTATATTTCTAATGTTTAATGTCTATTGTCTATTGTCTAATGTCTATAATCTATCGTATGAAAAAGACAACTTTTTTACTTCTGTTCGTCTTCTGTTCACTGCTTGTGACTAAGGCGCAAAGCGTGGGTTCTTCCCCGGAATACATCAAAGCCATCACTTCCGAATGGAAGGGCGAGCGTTTTCCCGACGGGAGACCAAAAATTTCCGACAATCTTTTAGAGCGAGCTAAAAAACTTCCTTTAGAAGCGCTATGGGGCGCACTCCGTAACTTGAAT
>Ga0123354_10017631_pt1 | contig 11188 bp, 4 predicted proteins | sample TergutLab28metaG_2_FD_97872 | JGI IMG/M metagenome (GOLD analysis project Ga0123354, IMG submission 97872) | Labiotermes labralis P4 segment gut microbial communities from Petit-Saut dam, French Guiana - Lab288 P4 | ecosystem: Host-associated > Arthropoda: Insects > Digestive system > Gut ... | reverse complement strand
GTGGGTCCCAGGACCGGTCGGGACGTCATAAATGTACATACAAATATTATGTGTAATGTGTTTGAAGCAAATGTTATGAAATGCGGCGCTTTGTTCAACTTTGAACCTACGACAAGTAAATACTGGAGTTCTGTAAGTCCTTAGCTCAACCAGGAAGGTCACAAGCTTGGAAAAATGTCAGGGATGCGCGCCATTTCAACTAAATCGAGACACGAGCTGTCATAAGGATTTCCCCCCCCCCCTGCAAGGCAAGGCACCGAAGGAAATTCACGCCATTCTGACAGAAACATTAACTTGTTTCCTTCCTGGTCGGGAGAAGGACTTATCAGGAACCCTGTATATTAACCCTTTAAACGCCAAGTTAAATCCCATCTGCCATTTGCTGGCATTATTAGGAGCTCACCATATTCTCCACGTTAGCAGGTTAAGGGTTAAACTGCCAGTTCATTCGCAAAGGGAATTACATATACATTTGATGTATATAGGAACCTCAGGGGTGTAAGAAATAGTCTTGTATTTTACAGGTACACGGGGCAGACCGAATCTTTTATAGCCGGATTAATAGGAATACGAAACTTAACGCTTCTGCCGCGCTGTAGACGAGATCTGTGGTCTCTGGAATGATAGGCAGCGTAGACTGGTAGCTAGTTACCGACGTTTCGGGACACCCTATCGGTTCCATCTTCGAGAATCAAGAGGTCGAAGAAGATACTTGAAGATTGGAACCGATAGGTTGTCCCGAAACGTCGGTAATTAGTAATTATCACTACTCGCTGTGTAATAACCAAGAAGAGCGTAGTTCTGCATTATTGCAGTAATGTAATAAGAAAACAATTATCTAATTTTGTTGATACGTGGCTCTTGTCTCACATGCTTCATAAAACGCGGCTCCTGAAGCTCGTTTAGCTGGCCACCCCTGGCATACATCACCCGTAACCCTTATAAGGGCCATGGTTTGAATCTGTTTAGGGAAATAATCACTCTTAGTGTAAGAATGGTATTAAGAATATAAACACGCTGTGTGGTAAAGTGCAGAATTTCTTAATGTCGTAGCAGATGGTGCTGTTTTGAAGTGCTAGATATAGATGAGTCAAATATATTTTGGTGATGTCGCAAAAGTTTGGGTAAGCGGTGACGCTTTAGATCTGTATTCAGGAGGCTTGTGCCTCGAATATCGACAGGGTCAGAATGACCCCGAGTTGTCTGTTTTCGTGGTTCCCCTCATTACCTCAATGTGTATATTCTGACCGTGTCCCAGACCTGAAAACTGCCGCTCATTTTCACATCCTTTCCAATCCATCGTCAAATAATAATTCCAGTTATTGGGCACTTTGTAGCTCAGCAAATGAATGCGATGTTAGATACAGCATAAACAAATAAGCGTGATCGTAATCAGTCACGTTGTATCGGGACACATTTGAGGGACAGTGACGCCGACGCTTTTTTGTTACACCCGTCGTATGCCGTCAAGAAGTAAGAAACATGCACGATAGTATTTTCGCCACTGTCCCCGTCGGGACTCGAACCGTGTCCCTAATAGCAAGAGCCTTGCTATTAAATCGGATTAAAATGTGACATTAACAGCTTGGTATTTCCTTAAGTACGAATATTAAGTCTTCGGGTATTTATTAGAAAATCCGTTTAGCTTAACGTCTTATCTCGTTTGTAAAACATCTCGCTTCGCTGTAACTGGCAGCCATGTTTCATTTCCGTCACTCCATATTTCCCGTCACGAGGCAATATAAAGGAACCTTCGGCAGCTGTGCAGAACAATAAGACAGCACATGGCACTTGCAAAAGTAAAACTCTGATACACCGCATACAAATCCCCACGTAGGTTTTAAATCCCAGCGATTGTGTTTAACTTCAGTAGCGATGTCAGCTTGAGAGGTGACAAGAGCCGTTTGTCTGAGGCAGGAGAGAGAGAGCTCCACCACGTCGTGCAGCTGCTCGCAGTCTACGGTGGCGATGTCACGGTCGGCTGACGTAAACTGACAGACACTTTCTCTTTTCACTTGCTGCCAAGTTGTCCCTCCACGTTTTCACTGCAGAATTTCAGGCATCAATATGCATTGTCCATCACATGTCATATTGTTCACTCTCAAGATACTGACGATGGGAAATTCGCCATATTTGAACTAATGATAGTAAGTTATTGGGTGTTCAAAAATTTGAAAAATAAATTTCATTTATAGGCGGTAAAGGGTAAAGGTAAAGTAGTCCCGTTACAGGCCTGGACAGGCCCAGAGGGTTCCAGGAAGTGAAGGTTCCCAGATTTCATGACAACGGCACAGGATGGTGGTAAGGTTGTCAGCCTTAAGCACCGACCGCCTTTACCCCCAGGAAATGCTCCTGGTACTCATTTCTGTTACAGACTGAGTCGACCCCAGGGCCATAGCGCGATCGGAAGGATTGTGTCAAGGAAAAATTCCATTGACACCAGAGAGAATCGAACCAGCGACCTTCCGATTTGTAGCGCAGTACCTTAGCCACTGTGCTACCGCGGTTCCAATATTTATAGCCGGTAATATTTTAAAAAGTAAAAGTAAAGTTCACCCTAGAACAGGCCACGAAGGCCCAGAAGGGGAATAGAGTTACAGCTCTACTCTTTCTTTAACTTCGGCGCTACGTGGGGTTGGGTGATCAAAGTCACGCCCTGGCCGCTTTATCCGTAGGAAAGCCCCGGTACCCATTGTACAAGAAGGCTGGGTGGGCCCCAGGGCCGTTCTGGAAGGGCGCGGAATATCTCGTCTCCATCGGGATTCGATCCCCGGACTGCCGGTAATATTTAAAGATGCTAACCAAGTAGCCACGCCGTCTACGGCGTGGGTCTGAAGCCGCTCGCTTGCTGGGATTGCGGGTTCGAATCCCGCCGGTTTCATGGTGTCTCTTGTGAGTGTTGTGTGTTGTCAGGTAGAGGTCTCTGCGTCGGGCTGATACCGCGTCCAGAGGGGCCCCACTCAGTGTAGTTTGTCCAGTGGGTGTTATCTGGAAGCCCGTGAGTGGAGACCATGACACGGAATCGGGTCTAAGCGCCACAGAAAAAAAAACGAGCTAACCAAGTGACTGTTTCCATGCAGCCTGAAATTGAGAGGCCTCCAGCTAGTCCAAAAATTCCCAACATTCTATGGAAAACGAATGTTCATTACCGCTTTACCTGCAGCTCGTCACTTGTCTGTCTCCTGAACCCTAACAATACAGTCCACGCGCCCTCATTCTATTTCTTGTATCCACTTATCTCTTTGAATATTATCCTCCCGTCTATTTTTATTTTTACGAAATTGTCTTTTTCCCACAGTTCAATACGTCTAAACCCTATACGCACCTCTCCTTTCCCCCATGCGTGCCACATATTCCGCCCGTCTCATTGTTCCTGATTTGATCACCCGAATGCAGTACAGTTAAATGTGAATTGTTCTTATTAGATCTGAAATCAAATAAATCGAAATATCCAGCACTGCAACCTTACTTTCTAAAATATCCTTATATAGTGTACTCTCGATTATCCGTGAGCGAGTTATCTGGTTTGCGGATTATCCGCGCAGGACCGTAAGCTGCTATAGTCGGAGGAGGAAGGTGGAAAATAGCGTTATTCAGCTTCGAGTGTTCGAAGAAAATCCTTAGTGCAAACAAAAATCACGAACTGTTTAGGTAAACAATAGGCGTAGGCTATGTATATATGTTTGTATGTATATATGTATGTATGTATGTATGTATGTTTGTATGTGGGTATGTATGTATGTATGTATGTATTATATATGTATGTATACATGTATGTATGTATGTTTGTATGTGGGTATGTATGTATGTATGTATTATGTATGTATGTATGTATATTATGTATATATATGTATGAATGTACGAAAGTATGTTTGTACGTATGTATGTTTGTGTGTATGTATGTATGCATGTATGTATGTGTGTATGTGTGTGTATATATGAATGCATGTATATATATATATATGTATGTGTGTATGTATGTATGTATTATGTATTGTGTGTGTAATCAATAAATTAGTTCTATTTTTTGTTCGTGGCAAAATAACGTGTCTGTTTCGGATTATCCGTGCTCCCTGTCTCCACCATTCCCTCCTGTAGTCGAGAGTACACACTGTTAGTTTGTGAATGTGGTGCAGCCCTGTAACCGTCCAGGGATCATAAGGGACATTTGACCGCAGGTACTTAAGGAACGTGAGTGTCGAAGGCGAGCAGGGGAAGCCGAATGTGGAGTTCACACAAGACGGAGTGCTGAAGGCAGCGGAACTGAAGATCATGAACCTGAGACCCGGTGTTAGCAAGCAGCTCATCTGGGAAGAGGTGAGTACAAAGTAGTTTTGTACTGTTCAGAGGAAACACACGTACCGGTACCTCGTGTGGTGTTGTGTCAGAGAACGGAGTTTCGCTTGAAGGTTGACTTAACGTTCATTCATTCATTCATTCATCCATCCATCCATTCATCCATTGATGTTGTGTCAGAGAAAGGAATTTCGCTTGAAGCTTGACATACCGTTCATTTATTCATTCATTCAATCATTCTTTCATTCATTCATTTAATCATTCATTCATTCATCCATCCATCCATCCATCCATTCATCCATTGGTGTGTCAGAGAACGGAATTTCGCTTGAAGGTTGGCATACCGTTCATTCATCCATTCATTCATTCATCCATTCATCCATTCATCCATTGGTGTTGTGTCAGAGAACGGAATTTCGCTTGAAGTTTGACACACCGTTCATCCATTCATCCACCCATCCATTTATTCATATTGTTGTCTGTCTTACGACAGGTCCATGGCCTCTTCAAAAAAGCAGTTTTCCATAGAATACGATCCAGTGCCAGTATTATATCTTTTCCTTCAAGTAATCCACTAGCTGCTTACGTCTCCTTCTTCGTCTTCTCGCCCCTTATAGTTTTCCTTCAGTAACGTGTTTCAGAAGGCAATTCCTACGCAAGGTGTTACCAATCCAATTAGCCTTCTTTCGTTTTATTTTATGTAGACTGCTCCTGTCCCCTATGACCATGCCCAGTAATTTACTTCATTTTTCACATGACCGGTCCGATCAGTCAAATATCGGTGACAGATATTAGCGACTAACGTTGTGCGGATTCCAACTAAGGTTGTTTTCTTCTCTGTTTAATTAATCAATTACTACCCGATTACCTTATTTGCTGCCTCATAAGACGCTACACTTGATAAGTCACACCCTATAATTAGGAAAGTAACTTTGCGGATTTAATACCCTTCAGCTTCCGTTCTTAAGAAGCTGGGTAAATTTTGAGGGATATTTTGATTTAAAAAATGCGTCTGCGAAATGGTAACATACGGTAATCCTAACGGGGAAATGTGCTCATTTCCGCGTCCTTCCGCTCTGCCTTCCCGTTTTGGGGAACGTAACCCGAATGGTAGAAGAGGAGTTGCCGTCCTTAAGCCTTTATTGACTGTGTGATTGCAATTGCACCTAATATAGAGGGCGGAGGGATTTTTTATTTTGTACACACATGCAGAATCTTCAAGAAGTGGGATGGCTAGGCAAGGACTGGATTGATCTGGCTCAGGATAGGGACAGGTGGCGGGCTGTTGTGAATGCGGTAATGAACCTACTGGTTCCATAAAATGGGGGGAATTTGTTGACTAGCTGGGGAACTGTTAGCGTGTCACGAAGGGCTCCGCTGCATGTAGTTTGTTTGTTTGTTTGTTTGTTTGTTATTTGATTAACTAATACCTGTACATGCGTTCACGAAATTACGGCGCGGCAAGGCCGACAACATTTATGGAATTAAAGTACCGTGCAGTGCACCGAGGCGGAAATTGGAAGATTCTACGTACAGTCATACATGAATAACAAGCAAACTGTGTGGTATATTTCTTTGCAATAGACGATATATATATATATATATATATATATATATACTACAGCTGTGCGATTTTTAGATAACGAAGGACCATTGTAATAAAACCAAGTAGATGCACTAACTTCTCAAATTTATTTTTGGAATATAACTCTACATGTTTCGGACAGTTCCTCTGTCCATCATCAGGAGTTTTCTACTGTACACACAACAGTGGTATATGTCATAGAGGTTTGCTGACACCTGTCAGCTGTCAGCAAACCTCTATGACACATACCATTGCTGTGTGTACAGTGAAAAGCTCCTGGTGTTGGACAGAGGAACTGTCCGAAATAAATTTGAGAAATTAGTGTATCTAGTTGGTTTTATTATAAGGATTTATCACGATGCATGGTCACCTGGACGTCAAAACGCAAGACCGTTGAGTTGGGAGATGAAAATTTTTTACTTTGGTTGAAGTTAGTCATAAATTTTGTTCATGTCTGAACATTTTGTGATTCCAAGAGAGAGTTGATCCTCATTTGCTGTATACTCAGTGTGCACACGTTCCTTATTTATACGCAAGAAGCAAACAATGGCAGCTCCCACTCGATTCACTTTGTGCTTGGCGTAGCGCGTCGACCGAAACAGACGCCAGACGGAAATATTTCCGTCTCTGATCAGTACTCCAGCTACACATGCAGCTCATATTATTGACGTTAATTCAAATATATTCTGATTTTTAGGAAGACGAAAGAATGAGTGTGTTTCACGGAGAGAGCACGTAAAAGAATTTATTTTTCACAATATCACTATAACTGATCTAAATTGTAGTTTACGTAAAATAATTACCACCTAATTAGTTAATTCCCATACCTGTTTATGTGCAATGTTACTTAGTCGTTGGACTGCCGATTGGACCACATTTAAGTTTATCCCTTTTCACCCCATGAAGGTGTAAGCGTGAGTTGGGGTATAGCTCCGTTCATTCTTACCGTCAAAACTAGACTGCAATTAGGGATCACTTTCATGCTCCTGCTAACTTACCGATAAAATCCATGGAGCTGCTGCTCTTTTAGAAGCTGACAGTTTCTCGCCTTGTAAAGCAGTTCCCCGCACTTTGTGGAACCTGCAGATCGATTATCGTTTTCTCAGCTAGCCCGGAACTTGTCGCTATCCTGAGCCAGCTTAATTCATTTAACCTGCTTATTTGGAAGTTTCTGTTTACGTTTTGCGTAAAGGGTTATTTTCTTGTTGGGGGAGGATTTGCCGCTCTCCTGACTCACGAGCTGGAGAAATGTATGATAACCTGTATATAATGTTTATTTCTTACCTTACCACATATATTCCAACAACTACACTGTAGTTACATATAATAGTTTTACAATGTGGTAAACCTGCCACATGTGTTGGCCTTGTGCGGCCAAGTTCAGGGAGGTAGTCAGCACACAAAACACAGTAATGGCTGGTTAAGTCATAGGTCTGACGTAAGAGGGTTAAAATACAAGTGTTAAATTGTTGAAAATATTGAAAAACATTTCAGAGAATGTTTATCGTGGTTATCGTTCACTTCTTTGCAACTCAAATAATACTATTACGATAAACTTTACGTACTTCTCTTTTTATTTGGCGCCACAGCCCCCCAGTGGGCCAGGGCCTCCTTATTCACGAGGTTTCACAATCACTCTCAGACGCATCACAGTCGGTAGGACTCTTCTGGACGAGTGATCAGCTCGTCGCAGAGACTTCTACTTTATAACACACAACACTCACAACAAACAAACATCCATGCCCCCGGTGGGATTCGAACCCATAATCTCAGCAGGAGATCGGCCGCAGACCTACGCCTTAGACCGCGCGGCCACTGGGACCGGCACTTTCTGTACTAAGCTTTTCAAATTTTCTCAACCATTGATTATGTGTATTTTAAATCTGCCATTGTATATCTACAATAACGGCTACTATTACAACCATTATTGTACTTTGCTTTGTTGAATGCCTCCCTGAACATGGCCGAAAAAAGTCGAAACATGTGGCGCTGTTTTTTGGAATTATTACGGTGACTTGTCTTACTGCAAGGAACATGGATAATTTGGAATTTGTATTTTAAAATTCGTTATGGCGCATGTAGCAGAGATAAGCTCATTAACTGCCATTACTGGTAAGTGCAGAAACCATGAAGTAAGCGTGACGCAGAATTCGAGATGACGTCACACACATATATTGTGGATGTGTTCAGAGAAACGGTACTGTCTGTTACCGGACTTGTCTCGTATAAAGCAACGCCAAATTTTCTTTCTTCTACAGACGGTGCTGCTGTTTGGTGCAGCTCTTGTGTACTTATAAAAGATCCAAACCAACTTTGCACTGTAGTTTTGAAATTCATACTACAAATACAGATTCTTATAATAGAAGCCAACAAGATGCACTATTTCTCAACTTTATTTTGGTAAAGAACTACATGTTTCGGACAGATCTTCTGTCCATCATCAGCATTCTCAACACTGTATACAAAACAATAGGTATTTGTCATGCTAGTTATGTTGACTGTCTGCTAGCGAGGTCAGGGTGGTTCCATCCTGACCTCGCTAGCAGAGAGTGAACATAATTATCATGGCAGATACAAATTGCTGTGTATACAGTGTTGAGAATCCTGATGATGGACAGAAGATCTCTTCGAAACATGTAGAGTTCTTTACCAAAACAAAATTGAGAAATAGTGCTTTCCGTTGGCTTTTATTATAAGAATATATCGTGCTGCACGGTCATCTGAATGTCAAACACAAATACAGACTTAAATGCACCGAAAATTTAACTGTATGTTATGAGGAATTACTGTTAGTTTTAATGCACTTCTTTTAAGTCGGTGTTTTCATGCCTCCGAGGATATTTAAGAAATAAGTCCTAGGGGGAGGGGTGGGGCCATCTAATACAGGAAATCATAGTACGTGTTTTATATTAATTATGGTTTGCGTTCTGGACGGTCCGGGGTTCGAGTCCCGTTAGTAGCAAGAGATATTCTGCAATGCGCCAAAACCACCTATGTACCCACCCAGCCCGTATTCTATGGGTGACGGCGTTCTTTCCCCGGGGAAAAAAGTGGCCGGAGCGTGAAGTTGACAATTCACATCCATCTACTGCCTAGGTTAAGAATGAGTGGAGCTAAACTTCACCCCTCCCCATACACCTTCATGGCGTGCATAGGATAAACTTCTATTTTATTCTTATTGTTTTGATAAGCAAATGAGTTAGGTGGGACTAGAGTGATAAGAATTAATCATGGCGGAGAGCAGACTACACAAAGGAACGGGCTTAGAAAGGAAAATGGAATTTCAGTCTTTTTTAAATAAAAATGATTTTAGTTCCCTTATGTATTGATTATTATATACGTGCTGCTCCATTTCTGGTAAGGATTTGCGTGTTTTCAAGCTTTAGTCTTCGACGGAGTTTATCTGGCATGCACATTTGAGTTCCTATCCAATATGGAAGCCAGAGTAGTGAGTGCCTTAGTCATTAAGCCTGGCAACAAGAAACATCAGCTCGATCCACATCAGTGAACTGCTGTTACTGAACCGTTCGATACGGGGATGGGTGGATCAGTACAGTGCAGTTTGTCTCATCCCTTCTGTACACCACTACACAAAACTAAAGCAGTATGTTATTAAGTAATCTTTAACAATAATATTTAACGTAAAATATACAGAACGTTTCATAATGTACTCCGGCATTACAAAAATTTATTATAGGAAAACCGTAGGACACGTATTTACGAAACCTGTACAGATAGAAGGAACAACTCAAAAACTTTTTTCCCAGTAACTTATTTTTCATCGTAGTTCACATTTCTACCGCTAGGCGATGCGAGTGTATGTAGTGAGAAAATGGCCGCTCCGGGGAACAAGTCGTTTTGTGTGTTGGAATATCACACGAGTAAGTCTGTGGTTACTGTGCAACGTACATTTCGTGAAAAGTATTCGTCCGACCATTGCCACGTGACCTCGCTGACCTAAAGGCACGGATCATTGCAACAGTGAAGAATATCGATGCACCCGTGTTGACGCGTGTGTGTGACAAGAACTTGAATATTGTATCGATGTGTGCCGTGTCACCAGTGGTGCACACATCGAACATTTCTGGTTGTAAAAAAAAATCAGTTTTCCTGTGGCTGTGAACAATTCCATTAAGGTATGTCTTTGGTTTTCTTGTTATAAATGTTTGTAATCACGGAGAACATTATGAAACGCCCTATATTTACCTGCAGACATATTTTGGTGAATAAATAAGTCGTAGTTTCTGCTGGAATTTATTGTGTCTGCTACCCCCTCTAAGGCAATTCCCGACGAGAACAGTAAAATTTGTATTAAGTGTTCAGATATAACTCAGATCTTCCATGCGGTTGGCTGGACTATTCAAGTAGGTCAGCCACAATCAGTATAAAACAAAACAGATGGACAGAAATACGATCGGCTGCTGCATTCAGCAGGAATAACAGATGATAGGACAAAACAACATTCTGCGGCATAGAATTAAATAACACGGAGACTGGGAAAGACGGATAAAGATGGTAAGAAGTCTGTGTTGTCGACACGCGATTCATTGCCCTTATCGGGCACAGCAAACCTTCAAGGTACTGGTGCCAATTTTTTTTTAACAGAGGTCATTTACCAATCAGAGCTGGTGCCTGCCGGTCTTCTTCCTACAGCACGAAGTGGACGGCTTAGTAAGTCATCTGCTGGTGTACATTTATATGAAATTTCATCAGTCTGAAATTCGTAGGTACTTTGGAAAAGATACAAACCCACTCATTTCTTAGTACATCAGACGGCACCTGGAATTTTTCCTTATGTATTTCACAGTTAGATGTTCTTATTCTTCTGCTGAGTTATGATTTTACTTCTCGGTATTGGACCCGGACTAACAAGTAGCAGCATTTGTGGGCTCAGTCTTCTGGGGTTTTATACGGCGTACTTAGTAGTTCGGGGATCGCGGTAGCACAGTGGTTAAGGTACTGTACTACAAATCGGAAGTTCGCTGGTTCGGTTCCAGATTGTGTCATTGGAACTTTTCGTTGACATAATCCTTCCGATCAGCCTCTAACAGAAATGAGTAAAAAAAGTAAATCAGTCCCATTACATGCCCGGACAAGCCCAGAGGGTTCCAGGAAGTTAAGGTTCCTAGATTTTATGACAACAGCACAGGATGGTGGTAAGGTTGTCAGCCTTACGCACCGGAAGCCTTTACCCCCAGGAAATACTCCTGGTACTCATTTCTGTTAGAGGCTGAGTCGACCCCAGGGCCATAGTGCGATCGGAAGGATTATGTCAATGAAAAATTCCAATGACACCATCTGGAATCG
>Ga0123354_10017630_pt1 | contig 11188 bp, 7 predicted proteins | sample TergutLab28metaG_2_FD_97872 | JGI IMG/M metagenome (GOLD analysis project Ga0123354, IMG submission 97872) | Labiotermes labralis P4 segment gut microbial communities from Petit-Saut dam, French Guiana - Lab288 P4 | ecosystem: Host-associated > Arthropoda: Insects > Digestive system > Gut ... | reverse complement strand
TTAGTTGTCTTGTGTGTAATGTTGTAGTTGTCTTGTGTGTATTGTTGTTAGTTGTCTTGTGTGTATTGTTGTTAGTTGTCTTGTGTGTATTGTTGTTAGTTGTCTTGTGTGTAATGTTGTAGTTGTCTTGTGTGTATTGTTGTAGTTGTCTTGTGTGTATTGTTGTCATCTTATGTGTATTTGTTCTACTATGTGTGTATTGCTATTTTTACTTTAGATGCCGGACTGTTGGCTAGAAGTAAGTATTCCGAAGGTCCTGCGACCGGCCACCTCGACACAGGTTTTTCTTGGTTTCCTTGTGTCTATAAGCAAACGCTGAGATGGTTCCCAACATTCCAAGTTGACACTACAAGCTTCTTATGTAGCTCTTCCGACTTAAATTCAGTAGTAACCGACTTCATATTGTGTATACATGTAAAATAACCACTGCCACAGGGTGACAACCTAATTGCAGTTTATTATTATTATTATTATTATTATTAAAATTTGTTGTTTACGGAATATGGCTTTACTGATAAGGAACTTCCTGTTGTGAAATGCTACAAATGGCCTCACCATGTTAAGCGTCACATCAGCCTGCTATTGTTATTAGGTTATGAACATTCATCGTGTCAGGGCGTCATATTCACCTATTCACATGTGACGCTCTTCCTGTGCCAACTGACTCTGTTTCTCGAACAGCTGTCACTGAAAATGACACAAGCTGTCAATTCACCATCCTGCGGTACACATGAACATGTTATCACGTGCTATGTACTACAGTTCAGCACACAGAAGCCTCGGTTAACCGTGTTTAAGGACCACGATAAACTTCAGACGCACAGAAATCACGTACGAGTCTAAAAACTGCAGTTTGCCGCAAATGGTTGTGCTGCCAGACGTACTGCAGCACCGAGTCGGGTCGGTCGTGTCTCCTTCAAGAAGCCCCCCACAGCAGAACCTGTCTTGTCACTCCAAAAACCACAAGAAAACTTAGAATTGTTTTTGTTCCAGAACCGAGAACCGAGGAGGACGGACACAGGATGGGACTGCAGCCTTGAGGCAAGGCACACAGTTCTGTCACGTGACACGCAAACAGCAGAACTTCAAATGGCATTGGTCTATTGCATTCCAGACTGTCCGCCCTCTGCACTGTCCAGCGCCCGTCATGTCGTCTATGGCTATAAACCAGCAGAGCACACAGAAGACCTATGAGTAGATTGGTGGATATTATTAAAAGGGACGTTACAGAAATAGGACGGGAGCACGCAGAGCAGGGATGGATAGGCTATAAGGGGTACGATCCGAGTTTCGATTCTCGACAGGGTCTCCAAAACGTCCAGACAGCCTTTGGGGCCTATTTCTTGTGTACCAGGGGTACTTTTCTCTAGAAGTAAGGTGACTGGAATATAGGAAAAGGTCAAGATAAAGGCAGTAGATCCTTAAACCCGTTTGGACAAAACTGTACTGGTGTGAGAATCCCATAGGACGACCATCATTGGTTACAGATGTTGCGAGAATAATCGGAGATTATTCAGGGATTATAAGAGACACTTAAATACAGCGTGTGAGCAGCGCGAAGAGATTATGAATATTACTTGTTTAGTCAGATCGTGGATGAGTGAGTCAGTGAGTCACCAAAAAACTGAAACAATAAAAAGGATCAGGACGATTCTACCAAGCAGCACGAACGTCACCAATAATTACAAGGAAAAAAGTGTCATAAACGACAAAAGCTGCAACACTCATCCCAACGCTCACAACTAATCACTGCCTGCGTTTTATAATAAGCTTCGACCTTCAAACATGTCGTCCAATTCATGTAGCTGATTATAAAACAAATAGTATTGCGGTTTTTTACAACTATTGAAGCGGAATATATATAGATGTACTGAGTGGAAACAAACGGAGGTGTTTTTCAATTCCAATTCCAGTCAGTCAGTCTGTGGAGTCACACCTCCCATAACCCAGCCCAAGTAACACCGCGCTCACAAGCAGCTCACAATTGTTCCCTCGAATCTTCACACAGTTCCCATTTGTCCACTTCTCCTTCTCCTTCTACCCATTTCGATATATTTCCATTGGTCTGACTTATACTACTTCCATTTGCGTACATTTCATTGGTCTAGTTCTGCTTCTCCCCATTTCTATTGTGTAAAAAGGAAAATATTACTAACACAAACATTACTAGCACAAATATTACCAACACAAACATTACTAGCACGAACATTACCTACACAAACATTACTAGTACAAACATTCTAGCACAAACATTACTAGTACCTAATTCTAGCACAAACATTACTAGCACATACATTCTAGCACAAACATTACTAGTACAAACATTCTAGCACAAACATTACTAGCACATACATTCTAGCACAAACATTACTAGCACATACATTCTAGCACATACATTCTAGCACAAACATTACTAGTACATACATTCTAGAACAAACATTACTAGCACATATATTCTAGCACAAACATTACTAGCACAAATATTCCAGCACAAACGTTACTAGTACAAACATTACTAGCACAAATATTCCAGCACAAACGTTACTAGTACAAACACGCCACTTCTCAACACATTATACGTTTGCCGCTTTACTTTCCTGTAAACTTCCGCATGTACGTGGCAGTGGTGACTACTTTGTAGGCGCTTTTGCAAAATTGCGAATACCGACTATTATCTTCGTCATGTCTGTCTGCCCGTCTCTCCACCCACACACATGAAACAACTCGGCTCCCTCTGGACGGATTTTCATGAAATTTGATACGAATATTTTGAGAAAATCTGTCGGGAGAATTTATTACAATTTGACAAAACTAGCGGGTACTTTAAATGCAGACCAATATACTCTTTTTATCATATCTCGCTCAATTCTTCTGATAATAAGAAATGTTTGAGACGAAGCTGCACAGAAAATCGAAACACATTTTATGTTCAATAAACTTTTTTTTTTCGAAAATCGTACCGATTACGATATTATGTCGCAAAATACTGTATAGCCAGACAGACCACAGAAGACAATATGGCGCATGCGCAATGCATGCTGAATACCTAAGGCTACAAATACACTTTCAGAATACGTAATGCTTATTGCTTTTCATTTCAACAATGGTTACACCCACGCGTCTCAATGTTACGTTATACGTACTACGTTTCCTGTCTAGTGTCTGCACATCTACACGTAATTCTAAAACGGCTATCGTACAATTTATCACAGACTCGTTACCTGTGACTGAACGCACCGCCAAGTGCTGTAGGTTAGGTACACATACTCACCGCAGTGCTGCTAATTGCATCTAAGTGCAAGTAACGCAGCTCCCAATTCGCACCGTTTGCGCAATGCCAAAAGCAACATTATGTATGGGAGAAATGAGGAAGAGGCGTACCGCGCAGTGGGCAGCACCAGGAGGCCTGGCTCTTGGTTCTTGTGACGCAACAATACAACACGATAAACGTGACCCATCCGCTGATGCACGTTCCTCTTCCTTCTATTTTAATGCTAAACTGCATGCAGTGTCTATCATCACGACCGCACTCACTGGGCCAGTCGCGTGCCCTTTGCTGTTCCTAACATTAAGACACAGTCTGCAGATCAAAACCGGGAACATCTGATGAAAAGGAACAACAAATTCGACACAGACTGCTTCTGCTGCTGTTGTTCTTAACTTGTACAAGATGGGTGGTGAGTGAGTGTCTTCACTTGGAAAATTGTATGTAGTCAAACACAGCTGTGTCACATGAGGTGTATTTAATGACTATATAATGGACAACTACATGTTTCGGTCTGTACTGGCCATCTTCAGGTTGTCTTAGGGGAACTTAAGATTTTGCCATAAGCATGCACGCACACATGGTGTAGAGATCTCTACACCACGTACGCGTGCATGCTTATAGCAAGATCTTAAGTTCCCCTAAGACAACCTGAAGATGGCCAGTACAGGCCGAAGCATGTAGTTGTCCATTATATAGTCATTAAATACACCTCATGTGACACAGCTGTGTTTGACTACATACAATTTTCCAAGTTTCACACACACAACGGGGATGACACACTTCCTAGAGTGTCTTCACGCTGCAGCACGGCCTGTTTTGAAATCTGGCACTAACTAGCAGGGCATGGGCTGTAAAATGACGCAAGATTTGTAGCAATATAGCACTCTGTTATCAGATCACTCTCCATATTTTATACAGAGTATTAAAAAATCAGTTAACCCGTTAGTACGATGTACATTAAGCACGTTGTAGTTGTCTCCATTACGTAATCAATTTTGCAAAAACTTCGAAATCAGATCCTTCATGTTCAATGCACTAATCAAGTCGCTCTGAAACAGTTTTACGATTTCAGTGGCAAAAGAATGCTTAAAAATTCTCCGTTACACAAAAGAATATTTTCGGTTAACTGGGTTTACATTCACCCTGTACACACTCACACATATTGTTTTGATGATGGCTTCCAATTTCAGCCGAAACGTGTGGCCTAGTTTATTCTTCATCTGACATCAACAGACATATTTTAGACCGATATTTTATGTATCTATTACATCCAAAGACAATGGGATGTCACAAATGCAGACACTGGTAGCTTTACATGTAACACGTGTGTCAGCACCCCATAATCCTGCCTTTTGCGCTCAGAGTTTATGTGTTTTGTACAACCAACATTAAATTGATGCACTAACCGGGTCATCTCCAAGGCTTGGAGAGCAGAGTGTGTGTTCTGTCAGGCAGATACAGCGCTTGTAAATGTTCTGAATAAAAACGTCTGGCTTCAAAAGGTTATCAAACATTTCAAAACCTAAATGTAACCGCAACTCGCACAGGAAGACAGCTGTTGACATTTCGAATGAGAAACTTCATGACAATTATTTTCACATTCAAACCTTTTAGGATAGCAAGACTTGTAGAACAATAAATACTACCGCTGTGAGAAGTTTAAATCTGGGTAGAGACGGACGGACTGACAGTAGCAATGATGTCACTCCCCGAAAAGTAACCGCTCCCTTTCACCGCAATCGCCATGATTCACATCTCGAGTCACCTTCGCAATTCTAGCTGCTTGAACACTTAACGAAAGGTCAGAATTGCCTGTTCCAAAGTTCAGCAATTCGCCAAGACACTCAACAGTCAATATGCAGCACCACTCACTTGATAAGCTTCCAAAGCATCCTGACAACACATCAACGACTGTACCGATAAGGCGAGAATTTTTCTTCACATCTTCGATGTGAGCAGTTAAGAGGGTCGATAAATAAACCATGCACAACTTGAAACATACGGCCGTTCGCGTACTGCGGTGGGCAGCAATGTGAAATGCATGTTACAGGTTGCTGCAGACATGCACGATGGTGCGTGTATTACTGGGCAGTGGGTGGCCTGAATGAGGGCCTCAGATGAAGCAACCGCCCGTACATCGCTGTCAGGCGTGTACAGTACCAGTAGATACTGTTGGTCTAAACAGCGTGTCTGTGCAATAACCATGGCTGTTAGCGGCCAGCCTCTGACCGCGGAGGCCTGGGTTCAGTCACACACCGGCCTATGTGTGACGTTCGGTGAACAGTGGAATTGGGTCAGGTTGAGGCTAGACCATGTGGGATTTGTGGTAAATAAAATGGAATTAGCACAGGTTTGTGCTAGACCATGTGGGACTTGTGGTAAAGAAAATGGAATTAGGACAGGTTTAGGCTAGACCATGTGAGATTTATGGTAAATAGAATGGAAATAGGACAGGTTTAGGCTAGATCATGTCGGATTTGTGGTAAATAAAATGGAATTAGCACAGGTTTGTGCTAGATCATGTGGGACTTGTGGTAAAGAAAATGGAATTTGGACAAGTTTAGGCTAGACCATGTGAGATTTATGGTAAATAGAATGGAAATAGGACAGATTTAGGCTAGACCATGTGGGATTTGTGGTAAATAGAATGGAATTAGGACAGGTTTGACTAGACCAGGTGGTATTTGTTGTAAACAAAGTGGAATTGGGACATGTTTAGGACAGTCCATGTGGGATTTGTGGTGGGCAAAGTAGCACTGGGATAGGTTTTTCTTCCAGTACTCCAGTGTTCCCCTGTCAGTATCATTCCACCAATGCTTCATACTCATTCATTCATCTAACATCGACGTCACAAACTTGGCAATTTATAGCGTCGTTAAATAACACAAAAAAGAGGACAGAAAACGGGATAAGACGCAATGACGCTCAACATTTGTTACGGCGAAACAGACAGAACCGTCATTTCTGTAAGTTTACGGGCATTACCCTTTCGACCTTCTGGAAAAGGTCACAGCGAAAGTAAACCTTTAAGTAAAGTTGTATGTGGAAAGTTCCGAGTATGCATCAGCCAGAATAAGCTGAGCGTTTAGTGTGGTGGGGTTGAACTGTGATTTTGTTATGTGACAGCTGCCCTCGGGCGGCAGTCCGGTGCGACATGGCGAGGGCTGCAGTGGAACGCGGAATTTAGCGGCCGCTCGGTATTTTCTGTAGGACCGAGAGCAACCACGGCAGTTGTCAACGACTTCACCGGGCACGGGACCTTCCGATTGCACAATGACGTTCAGCTGCGCGAACTCTAACGGTAGTTCCTATGTGTTGTAGCTGTGATTTGAACGTGAGAAGATTTCTAATAAACAGCCGCTTTATTTCGTGGCTCTTCCCAAACACGTGGCGTGGAAAGCGGAAGACCCAAAAGCCTAGCCTTCATCTAACAATAAAAAAATGTAGTCCCATTCTCATAGAGAAAAACTCTATCCGTTGGGAGATTTATATTCTCAAAGCGGTGTTTCTGCCATAGGTCTTGTGGCATGTGGCACAGCGTCGGTGGGGGAGTGGCTCTCGACGTTTCGGATGGTCGTGCTCTCCTTGTGGTCAAACAGTCCAAGATTCTTCTTGAACTGCTTGACACTTGAAGGTAAGGGCAGCACGATCCGCCGAATCGTCCGGTATCACTCACCCAACGATGCTGTGCTACTTCGTAGCAAACCTGATAAGGCACCGGAGCGATTAGGAACTCCTGCTGGCCGGTTCATGTTGTGTACAGAAATTATCGCTGTCTGCTGTGACGGTCACTCAAAACACACGGTCTAAAGAACCAGTAAACTGAAAATGCTGAGCTGAAGAGACAGTAGGTACGTATATCGGCCACTGAGGCCGGACAGGTCGAAAGGTACAACAAGCACATCCTGAGGAACACAAGGATGTCGGTCGAGCAGCAATGTCCTGCCATGTCCTGCATCAACTGACGAACAGCCGCGGAGTCCTTGTTGACAGGCGGCCACTTCCTCAGACACTCCACGTTTTAACGGAATTCAAATGCTCATTTTCGTGTTGTCATTTCTGGACGAAACTTCCAATGCAAGAACATTTGGACCCTTGACGATTAGACCACCTGGCCACGTCATAACGTCGGGCACCAGCACCCAGTAAGGAGACGCCACATCCCAGAAAAACAGACGTCAACCATCTAAAGCCACTGGGCCCCAGAACCGGTCTGGAGGCTCTGGGCAACAGGATGCTCTTAGTTCTAAGGGGCACAGAACTGCGGATCGTCTAGCAAATAGCCTACATTGGAGGGTAATGTGAAGGAGTACCTCACAGACACAGCTTGTGGGCAATGTACCTTACAGACACAGCTTGTGGGCAATGTACCTTACAGACACAGCTTGTGGGCAATGTACCTTACAGACAGCTTGTGGGCAATGTACCTTAGAGACACAGCTTGTGGACAATGTACCTTACAGACACAGCTTATGGGCAATGTACCTTATGGACACAACTTACGGGCAGTGCACCTTTGGTTTGAATAAATGCAGATAACTTCTTGGGTAGTCCAAAAAGTAGCAACTTGAGGTCTTCACTCTTGTGGGATATTGGGCGGCGTACATTTGTAGTTGACTGCCGACGTTTCGGGACAAGATATCGGTCCCATCTGCAAAGATCAAGCAGATTTACCGACGCTGTCTCGAAATGTCGGCAAGCCAACTACCAACCGACGCCGCGCGACATCGAGAAGAGACAAGGATCCGGCGGCGAGGCGTCGTTTCTCTCAAGTTGTAATTTCTCAAGAAGGTTTCTGCTCCATGTGGTTAGTCACAGAGACTGCCACCAGAAGTCGGTGGCGTAGTGGTTACAACTGATTCTTCTCATTCAGAAGAACATGTGTTCGAATCCCAACTCGCAAACCAACTAATCAAGTTTTATTAGTTTCCTCCAACCAAATTCTCTAACCCATTACTACAAAATAAAATTGACGCGCGCTTCCCAATCCATCACATTTTACGCTAAGACATACAATCAGTCCAACTGTGACACACCAACCAATTAAGACACAATTAAATACCGTCGTGTCTAAACCAAATGCGTTGCGCTACAAATTGCAATTCCGACGTCGCGCTAACAGTTAGCACATTTAACACCTGCGTGCGCAGATAAACACGTCACGGCTCGGAGCCACGTCACAATCAGAGCACGAAGTAATTTGTATTTAAATAAAATCGAACTAAACGTGTCGTCTTTGCGAATGTTCTACGCAGTGCGGTTACCGTGGCAACAAGGGGGCCTCATCACAGGCCACTGAGTGGCTCTTGACATGCTCCTGCGCACATGCTGCAGCCTCTTTCTGCACATCCTCAAGTTGCAGAATCAAGTCAATTAGCTGTATTACCACTGCCCTCCTTTGTACAGACCCACACCCGTAACACGATAATTTATAGTTCTATTTATTCATAATTATCAGGCATTAATACTTTTTTTAACCTGGGATGAAGATGCAGTTCCCCGTATTACAGTATACAGGTGATACCCAAACATTTGAACAACAAATTGCATTCAGTGTTATGAATATTTATTGCTTCAGTCAAGAATATTTGCAGGTCAGATAGAATGTTTTAAATGAAATCTACAATCGTTGCATATTGCTCTAACAGACGAAGGTGACGAATATATTGGTAAAAGAACGAGGTGAAGTTCATAATACAGTATGTTCCGGTGTTCTGTGTTGAGGAAGCATGAAACAAAAAGTGTACATTAATTTCAGATATCAGGCCGAAATTTTACAAACAATGTGCGGATCACATTGGCTGCAGATTTCGTACTCTTTTCCTGTTGGTGTTTAGCCTGTGTGTGTGTTGTTACAAACATCAGGGGGCAAAAGTCGACTGACACGCAACGTCCGACGTGTTGCCTCTACTGGCAGGTGACTTTTTCGCCACTTAGCACATGCAATAAAATATGTGTATTTTGGAAAGTGACTAATATCCTACAGTAAGGCCTGCCTTAGCTGCTTCACTGCTCTGCTAACAGCGTGCGTTTATGGTAACCTCTAATTGTGCTAACATCTAAGCAACTATCAGTGTCAAGGTAATGCTGTCCATTTGCACACCACGAAGGCTGTAAGTGAGTGGGGCTACAGCTCCAATCATTCTGAGCCTCGAACACACGATGGAGGAGATGGATCAACTTCAGGCTCCGGCCGCTTTATCCCAGGGATAGAACCTCCTGTATCCATTAAACAGGAGGCCGGATTGGCCCTTGAACCGAGCTGAGAGATCTGCTGAAGCTATGAATCTCCTGTGCCCCCGTGAATCTCAAGTTACGCAGTTCGAGACCCGGTTAGTGTACCGACTGGGACGGTTCGGCACTGTCGGATAACAAAAGGAATGGATTATAAAGAACAGGGTAGAAACAACTGTCGGAGGGAGATAAAAGATAAGAGACAGAAGATACGAGTACGAAAGTAGGAAATAAATGATTTAAACCGCCAGACTGGAGCTAATCTCGCGCTAAAAGCCACGGGCAAACGAAGGAATACCCTGCTGGTCTTAACGAACGGCATAAGCAAGCAGTTCTGCTGCCTCGTAATGTTACAATTGAATAATATTTAACCCTTTAAAGCCCCAGTAGTCACTTTACGTAACACCAGGTTTGCCATTCAGCAATTCCACGTTCTGCCCACACAGTGTATGTATGTGTGTTTTGTGTGGATCTGAGAACAAACAGCGATTATTTCCCTACACACATTTAACTAGATGGCTTTTGTAACTCAGTGTTTACTGCGCGGTACGAAATAAATCTTTAACTATATTCCAGGTGAAGCCTCGTCTTTAAAGCCTTAAACAGTAACAAACTGAGTCTCCATCAGACCGTCTACGGGCACAGGTAGCACTGACACACAACACGCCATTACAGCAAATAATTAAAAGCCACAGTGTCGCAGCATGTGCCAGTAGCTGGACACAGCAGTTACAGTAAGCTACATTGCACTGACATTCCACAAATTGACACGCGTGCCTGCGGTTAGCTGTTCGTAATTATGAAGCGTTTCTTTTTTTTTTTTTCTTTCGTTTTATCGATACACGAGAATGAATGTGCTTCCGTGTCCCGTGTGTGGCCTTCACACACCCAGTTACATTGTGATATACGCGACTTGCTGCACAACGTGGGCAGTGCCTTCGGACATACATCGCACGCTTTCCAACCACGTGTGGCCCGCATTAAGTAAGAGCTGGTGTCTCTTGACGTTCAGGTGACCTGCATCGTGATAAATTCTTATAATAAAATCAATTAGATGCACTAATTTCTCAAAATTATCTTTGGAATAAAACTCTACATGATTCGGACAATTCCTCTGTCCATCATCAGCAGTTTTTCACTGTACACACAGCGATGGTATAAGTCATACAGGTTTGCTGACAACTTGCGAGCAGGATCAGGACGGAACCTCCTGATCCTGCTCGCAAGCCGTCAGCAAACCTGTATGAGATATACCATTGCTGTGTGTACAGTGAAAAACTTCTGATGATGGACAGAGGAACTGTCCGAAACATGTAGAGTTTTATTCCAAACATAAATTAGATAAATTAGTGCATCTATGTTAATAAAGACCCAACCAGATGCAACAGTATGCAGATATTTATTTACTGCAAAGTCACTCTACATGTTTCGGGTGTTACAGCACCCATCATCAGGAGTACTATAAACTGTAACCGCAGCCTTCGGTACAGCTACTTCCCTCCAACGTGGCCTGATCAGGCCATGTTGGAGGGAAGTAGCTGCACCAGTACTATGACCTGTATTGGAGGTTGCGGTTACAGTTTTTAGTACTCCTGATGATGGGTGCTGTGACACCCGAAACATGTAGAGTGACTTTGCAGTAAATAAATATCTGCATACTGTTGAATCTGGTTGGATTTTTATTAA
>Ga0123354_10017629_pt1 | contig 11188 bp, 6 predicted proteins | sample TergutLab28metaG_2_FD_97872 | JGI IMG/M metagenome (GOLD analysis project Ga0123354, IMG submission 97872) | Labiotermes labralis P4 segment gut microbial communities from Petit-Saut dam, French Guiana - Lab288 P4 | ecosystem: Host-associated > Arthropoda: Insects > Digestive system > Gut ... | reverse complement strand
TCGAGGGTGGCGGTGACGCCGGTGGCGATGGAGAGGTTGTTGGCGAGGGTGAGGTTGTTGGTGTTGGTGTGGAGGGTGGAGTTGCCGGTGAAGGCGATGCCGTGGCCGCCGTCACCGAGTTGGTTCGCGGTGGTGAAGCCGAGGGTGCCGTCGGAGATTTCGATGCCGCCGGCGAAGGTGTTCGTGCCGGTGTTGGTGAAGTTGAGGGCGCCGGCGCCGGTTTTGACGAGTTTGGCGGTGGGTGCGGCGAGGCTGGTGGAGTCGGTGGCGCTGGCGGTGATGCCGCCGGAGCCGTCGAAGGTGTAGTCGTTGCCGGCGGTGTTGTTCACGAGCATGTCGGCGACGATGACGCCGGCGGGGGCGATGGTGACGGTTTTGGAGGCGGCGGTGTCGTCGAAGGTTACGCGGTCGCCGTTGATGAAGTGGGTGTCGGCGGGGGCGTTCCAGTTGGCGTCGGCGGTGGGGGAATTGGACCAGGTGGCGGCGGGGGCGCCGGCCCATGTGGTGGCGATGTTGCCGGAGGCGAAGGCGACCCAGAGTTCGTAGTCGGTGAGGGTGGTGCTGGCGGAGAGGACGGCGCCGTAGCGTCCGGCGGGGGCGAGGCCGTTGATGAGGGTGGAGAGGTTGGGGGTGAGCAGGGAGAGGTCGGTGTCGGTTGAGGAGATGATTTTGTAGGAGCCGGAGCCGGCGCCGATGATGTTGACGCAGGCGTTGCCGGCGAGGGCGATGCTGGCGGAGACGAGGAGGTCGCTGGTGTTGCCGGTGAAGAGGTTGAAGGCGAGGGTGCCGCCGTTGGCGATGGTGAGCGCTGTGGTGGGGCTGATGGTGAGGGTTTGCGCGGCGCGGGTGCCTCCCGCCAGGGCGGTGGTGGTGTCGGGGTTGTCGGGGGTAAGGGTGCCGATGGCGATGTTGGCGGCGGTGATGGCGGGGCCGGGGGCGATGGTGCCGGAGCCACGGAGGTTGATGCCGGTGGTGGTGTCGTAGGTGTAGGTGGTGGCGTTGAGGGTGAGCGCGCCGTTGCCGAGGACTTCGAGGGTGGAGCCGGCGGCGAGGGTGGTGGAGTTGGTGAGGATGGTTCCGTTGCCGGAGAGGGTGGCGGGGCCGGCGAGGGCGAAGGAGCCGAGCGCGTTGCCGGTGCCGAGGATGGCGCCGCGCGTGAGTTTGAGCGTGCCGGAATTGATGGCGCTGATGGCGCTGATGGTGGATGCGTTTTTGTCGAAGACCACGGTGCCGTCGCCGTTTTGGACGAAGTCTGCCACGGCGGTGGTGACGCCGAGGATGGGGTCGTAGAAGTAGATGGTGTGGGCGTCGGCGCCGGCGCCGGTTTCAAAGTCGAGTTTGCCGCGGACTGCGGTGCGGATGGAGATGCCGCTGGCAGTGCCACTGGCAGTGTTGCCGGTGAAGGTGATGTCGCCCTTCGAAGCATCGAGGATGCCGAGGGTGCCGGTGCCGGCGGTGACGTAGAAGAGGATGGCGCCGCCGCCGTTGGAACCGTTGGCTTGGTTGTTGGCGAAGGTGCTGGAGCCGGCGATGGTGAAGTTGGCGGTGGTGTAGATGCCCGCGCCGCTGCCGGCGGCGTAGGAGTTTTGGATGGTGACGCCGTCGTTGATGACAAAGGGATTGGCGGCGTTGATGGCGGCGCCGCCGCCGTTGGCGCGGCTGGTCATGGTGGCGCTGTCGATGATGAAGGGGCCGTTGATGGTGGTGATGCCGGTGCCGGCGGCGAGAACGAAGGCGGCGCCGTCGGCGGCTGCGTTGTTGCCGGTGGTTTTGGCGTTGAGGAGGATGATGTGGTCGAGGTTGAGCGTGGCGCCGCTGGCGATTGAGAACATGTTGGCGTTGGAGGCGGCGACCGCGCCGATGGTGCGCCAGGTGTCCGGTGTGTCTGACTGGATGGTGAGCGTGTTGCTGGCCGCAACGGTTATTGTGGCGCCGGTGGCGGGGCGGAGCGCGGGGGTGCCGGTGAGCGTCCAGATGTCGCCGTTGGCGCTGGTGGCGGGGAGCGTGTCGCCGGCGTTGAAGGTGGTCTCGGCGGCAGGGAGGAAAGGGCTGAAAGACTGAAAGGCTGAAAGGCTGAAGACGGAGAGGAGAACAGCGGCGCGGAGGATGTGGCGGGTTTGCATGGGAGGAATGAGAGAGATGGGACTTATGGGACAGGTGGGACTTGCGGGACAGGTGAGTTTTTCAGCCTTCAGGGTTTCTGGTTTTTAGTAATTGAAGCGGAGTCCGAGGGTGCCGGCGACGGGGACTTCGACTTTGCCGCCCCAGCGGGCGGAGAGTTCGGCGTAGAGGGAGACGGTGGGGTTGAATTTGGCGTTGACGCCGAGCGCGCCTTCGAGGCTGGTGCCGTCGGTGTCGCCTGTCCATGTGTGGGGGACGGGTTTCGCGGGGGCGGTGTCAACAAGGGGGGTGACGGTGATGCTGTTTTTTGTGTTGCTCATGTTGATGACCGAGACGCGGGCGTAGGGGAGCGCGAATTTGTCCTGTTTCATGTCGGCGTTTTTGGCGATCATGATGCCGAGGCGGGTGAGGATGGGGTTCGAGGCGGCCATGCTGTAGCGGGCGATTCCGGTGACGGGGAAGGCGGAGGTGGTGTCGGGCGCCTGGCCGGGGCCGTAGTCGACGGGGCGGAAATTGAACCATGCGGCTTGCGCCTGCGGCTGGATGACAAAGTATTTTGAGCGGAAGGATTTTCCGGTTTCGAGAGAGAGGGTGGCGCCGGGCTGGTTGTAGAAATAGTTGTCCGTGCCCAAGGGGGTGTTGAGCGTGGTTTGCTGGCGCTGGTTTTGGTATTTGGCGGTGAGGTCGAGATACCAGCCGTTGTTCCAGAGGGTCGTTAAATAGAGACCTGCGCTCCAGTTGCGCATTTTTCCCGTGCCGCAGGCGTTGAGGTTTTGGGTGGCGGTGGTCCAACTGCCCGTGAGTCCGGCGTAGATGGTGGCGGCGGCGGGGGTGAATTTCTGGTCGATGCCGCCTTGCCAGCCGTAGGACTGGATGGCGGCGGTGCAGTCTTGGACGGCGTTGACGGTGTATTTGGCGGCGTTCATGTTTATCCACGCGCCAGTGGCGGCGCCCATGCGCAGTTCGCCCATGCGGGTTTGGAGGGTTTGGAGTTGCGTGGTCCAGCCGGCGAGGGCGGCGGCGTAGGCGTTTTGGGCGGCGTTTTCATACCAGGGGGTGGGCGGCGGGGCCAGGTTGATGCCGAGGCCGAGGGTGTTGCCGTCGTCGTCGGTCGTCATCGCCAGCGAGGCGGGGCCGCTGGCGCCTTCATACCAGACGGTGCCGGTGAGTTGGAGGTTGGTGGCGGCGGCGCGGGCGGCACTGTCCATTTCGAGATAGAAGTAACGGGTGGCGGTGGTGGGCGCGGTGGTGGAGGTGGCGATGATGTTGATGCGTCCGGTGAGCGCGGTGAGCGGGGCGCCGGTGGAGGAGAGGATGATTTTGTCGCCGGTGTTGTTCGCGAGGTCGGAGCCGAGGTAGAAGTTGCCGGCGCCGGTGTAGGAGCCGGCGATGTTGAGGGTTTTGGCGGGGGCGTAGGTGAAGGTTTGGATGCCGGAATTGGCGAGCGTGGAGCTGCCGAGGAGGGTGGTGTTGAGGGCGGGGGGAACAGGCTGGCCGCCTATCGCGGCGGTGGTGGCGGGCGGGGTGAGGATGATGTTGCCGTCGTTCATGGCGAGGTTGGTGATGGTGGCGCCGGCGAACATGGGGACGGTGGGCGCGACGTCGGGGATGGAAAATTGCTCGGCTTCGCCAAAGACGCGGATGTTGCCTTGGGCGTTGACGGTGATGTTGCTGATGTCGGTGGCGCCGGCGACGTTGTTCCAGATGAGGAAGTCGCCGTTGTTGATGGTAATGTTGCGGGCGTAGGTCGCGGCGGTGGCGGTTTTTTGCGCGCCGAGCCAGATTTGGCCGCCGTTGTTGATGGTGGCGCCGTCGATGAAGCCGCGTCCGTTGTTGCCGGAGGAGGAGCCATACATCATGGCGGCGAGGACGCCGCCGTTGACGTTGGTGTTTTTGGCGATGGCGCCGGCGCCGGTGGCGTAGCCGACTTGGAGGAGGCCGCCGTTGTTGATGGTGGTGGTGTCGGCGGTGGCGGAGATGGCGTTGAGTTGGAGGATGCCGCCGGCGTTGATGGTGGTGTTGGTGGCGAGGTTGTTGCGCGCGAGGGTGACTTGGCCGCCGGTGTTGATCACTGTCTTGTCGAGCACGAAGTCGGTGCCGGCGACGCCGGCCGCGCCGCCGGCCGCGCCGGAGGTGTTGATCAGGCCGTTGGCGTTGACGGTGGCGCTGATGGCGATGCCGGACACGGGCACGCCGACAACGAGGGTGAGGGTTGGTTTGGTGTCGCCGGTGCCTGGGGCGGGCGTGGCGCCGTCGGGGCGTCCGACGGTGAAGCTGGTCGCGGTGCCGCTGACTTGCACGGCGGTGTTCAGGTCGGGTATCTGGCCGCCGGTGACGTTCGTGCCGGCGGCGATGGGGTTGGTCTTGCCTGTGTAGACTTGTCCGCCGGCGAGGGGGCTGAGGAGCAGGGTCGCGAGAATGGCGGGCAGGAATCGCGTGAAAATCGGGTGGGCGTGTTTCATAGGATTGGATTGGGCGGGTGGAGAGGTGCTGGTGGTTTGAGAGTGGTGATTGGGCGGGCGGGGGGGTTAGTATGTGATCGTGTAGGTGAACAGGAGGACACGTCCGAGGCCTTGGTAATTTCCGTTTTTGTCGATGTAGACTTTGTCCGTGATGTTTCTGGCCGATACGCGGAGACTGTGGCCGAGTCTGGCGTATTTGAACTGGTAGCCCAAGCCCACGTCCAGAATCGTCACGGAGGGGACGCTCCATGAGCGCGTGGCGTCGGTGACGCCGCCGCTGTTGGAGACGGAATACGGATAGGCGCGGCCTGTGTAGGTCACGCGCGCGGTGGCGGAGGCGCCGTTGAGGGGCGCGGGGAAGCGGTATTTGAGGGCGAGCATTCCGGTTTCGGCGGGGATGCCCATCGAGGGGCGTCCTACAAAGTGAGCGCCGCCGGAGGTGTCGTTGGGGTTTTTGATGACTTCGGTGTGAACGTAGCCGTAATTGCCGAGCAGGGTGAGGCCGTGGCCGATGGTCCAGTTGAAATCCATTTCCACGCCTTTGGCCAGTTGGGTGCCGCCGGCTTGGTAATCGACGAGGTCGCTGACGCTGTTGGAGAGGTTGCCGATGACTTTGACGCCGTCGCGAATTATGTAATAGCCGCCGAGGGTGAAGAAGAGGTTTTGGTCGAGAAAATTAAACTTGGCGCCGTAATCCCAGCCGCGGCCTGTTTCGTTGGGGAGCAGTTTGTTGCCCATTTGCGAGGATTGGACGTTGGGGGTGAAGGACTGGCTGTAGTTGGCGTAGAGCGCGACGTTGCGGGTGTATTGGTAATTCACGCCGACGCATGGGGAGTTGGGGTGCGTGTTGTAGATCTGGGTGTATTTTGTCTTGTTGCCGGAAAAGCCGTTGGCTTGCTGGGTTGTGCTGTAGGTGGCGAAGACGGTGTTGCCGTCCCCGGCTTGGGTGAACTGGTCGCCGTAGGTCATGTTGAAGTGCATGTTGTCGAAGCGGATGCCCGCGTAAAAGCGGAGGCGGTCGTTGAAAAACATGAATTGCTGGCGCAGGAAGAATCCGAGGTCGACCCAGTTGGTGTCGTCGTTGCGGTTGATGCTGGTGTAGTCCGACCACGAGGGCGTGAAATACTGGTAGTCGGGGTCGTCGAGGTAGACGGTGTTGCCGGTGTAGAGGCCGTTTGTTTCCTGCTCGATTTGGGCGAAACGGTTCTGGCTCATTTGCATTTGCAGGCGGCGGCGGCGGTTGTCGTTGAAGTCTATCATGATTAGCGACGAGGCGCTGACCCTGCCGCCGAAGAGTTTGTAGCGCGCGGTCAGGTCGCTTTGGAGCGCGCCGCCTTGCTCGGTGAGGCGGCTGGTGTATTCGCCGCCGACGGCGATGGCCGGGTCGCTGTTGACAAGATAGTTGCCGGAGTTGCTGGAGCTGCCCCGGTTTATCCAGGGATTGCCTTGCGAATCCACATGATAATTGAGGCCGACGGTGTTGGTGAGCTGCCGGGCGGAGCGGTAATAAAAATAACCGGCGACGCGGGCTGAAAACACTTGGTTGAAACGGTGTTCGAGCATCGTCGTGACTTGGGTCTGTTCGCGGGCTTTCGGGGCGGCGGGGCCGCGCTGGCTGAAGAGCGTTGCCTCCTTGTTGAGCGTGTCCACGCTGCCCACGCGAATATCCGTGCCGGTGAACATGGTGCTGTTCATCGGGTCGTTTCCTTGGGTCAAGGTGTAGGAGACGGTGGTCGTGAGTTGCGTCATGTCGCCGATTTTCCAGACGAGGGAATCGAACAGGGCCTTCCTTTTTGAGTATCCGTAGGGGTTGGAATTGCCGCCGCCGGTAAAGTTTCTGGTTTGGCTCGCGCCGGCGGTCAGCAGGTTGAGCACGCGATAACTCGAACCGAGCGGGGTGTTGATGGAGATTTCTCCGCGATAAAAATCGCCGCTGCCCGCCGCAAACATGACCTTGACCTCGCGCTTGGCCTTGGGGCGCTTGGTGATGAAATTAACGATGCCCGCGGGCGTGGTCTGCCCATACATGGCGGCGGACGGGCCTTTGATAATGTCGATGCGGTCAATCGAAATGCGGTCAATCTGCCCCAGTGTGTAGAAGCCGTCGCGCAACAGATAGGTGCCTTGAAAGCCGCGAAGCTGGTAATTGCCCTCGCTGTCGATGTCGCTCAGGGAACTGGCCATGTTGCTGATGTCGCCGCCATTTGGGTCGAGCAACATGAAATCGTCCATGAACTCGCTGGTGATGGTGTTGACCTGAAAAGGCAGGTCATTGATGACGGTGGCAATGCGGGTGCCCGTGGTTGTTTCGTTTTGCAGGTAGCCGTCGGCGTCAGTGCGCCCCTTCACCTCGAAAACGTCCATCTGGACGGTTTCGTCCGCGGCGGCGTTGGCGGCGGCCACCCGCGCCGTGGTGCGCGCGGCGCGCGACTGGGCGGCGGCGGCGCGTTCGTCGGCGGAAGGCTGCGTCGATGGCTCGCCGCGGGGCGCCGCGCCCCTTTGCCTGCCGGTGGTGGCGGCAGCGGTGCCAGTGGTCTCAATGGCAGCGGCAAGCGCGGACGGCTGGGGCTGCGGAGGGTTGCTGTCTTGGGCGCGCAACGGAAGGCTGGCGGCAAGACCAAGCGCAAGGCCGAAGGCGGAAACGAAGGTTGCGGTGCGGTTACAGTGCGGTGTGCGCAATTTCATGAGGTCCATAAAAGAGGGTGACGTGAGATGAGGAAGTTTTCGCGAGCAGCGAGGTGGAAGTTACGTGGTGCGGGACAAGGTTTTTGGCGGACAAATGGCTGGCTTCCGGACAGACTATGCCGAACGTTCAAACGAGGCGAATAGCACGAGACATAATTTTTGAGACACGCCCGCGTAATTTTTTTCTCATATTTGCGCTCGACCACCCACGTCACTCCTCGACTTAAATCGACTTGCGTCGATTTAAGTCGATTCTCCCAACATGAAACCCGCCGCCACTACCACCATGTCCAATACCACCACCAACCGCCGTCAGTTCCTCAAAACCGCCAGCATCACCCTCGCCGCCGCCGCCTTCGCCACCACCGCCAAACGCGCCACCGCGCAAACAACCTCCACGCCCGGCGCGTCGCCCGCCGGCACGCCCCGCCCCATCAAACTCGGCCTCGCCTCCTACACCGTCCGCAAATTCGACCTCGAAAAAATCGTGCTCCCCTTCGTCAAACGCCTCGGTCTCACGCGCATGACGCTCAAGGACGCCCACCTGCCCCTGACCGCCACCGACGACCAAATTCGCGCCGCCATCGCCCAAATCAAAACCGCCGGCATCACCCCCTACGCCTGCGGCACCATCTACATGAAAACCCCCGCCGAAGTGGAACGCGCGTTTCACTACGCCGCCATCGCCAGATTCGAAATGATTGTCGGCGCGCCCAACATCGACCTCCTTCCCCTCGCCGAAAAGCAAGTGAAAGCAACCAACATCAAACTCGCCATCCACAACCACGGCCCCGACAACCCCCTCTACTCCTCGCCCCTCGACGCCTACGCGCTCATCAAAAACAGCGACCCGCGCATGGGCCTGTGCCTCGACATCGGCCACACCCAACGCTACGCCCTCGACCCCATCGCCGTTTTCAAAACCACATTCGACCGCGTTTTCGACATCCACACCAAAGACGTCTCCGCCTCCTCGAAAGCAGGCAAAACTGTCGAGATGGGACGCGGCGTGATAGACACAGTCGGCTTCCTAAAAACCGTCGCCGCGCTCAACTACGCCGGCACGTTATCCTTCGAACACGAAAAAGACCCTGACGACCCCTTTGTGGGCGTTGCTGAATCCATCGGCTGCACCCGCGGCGTGCTCAAGGCCATCGGCAGCGCGTCGTGTTAAGGCGCAGCATTTACCAATATGTCCAAAAATTCCACCACCAGCGCCAACGCCGCCGACGGCATGAACTACGCGCCCAAAGGCAAACCGCACCCCGTCGTCAAGCCCGGCGAATTCGCCTTTGCCGCCGCGCACCTCGACCACGGCCACATCAACGGCATGTGCAACGGCCTCACCGAAGCCGGCGCCGAACTCCGCTGGGTTTACGACCCCGACCCCGCCAAAGTCGCCGCTTTCCAGAAACAATTCCCGCAAGCCCGCGCCGCGCGCTCGCTCGACGAAATCCTCGACCAACCCGACATCAAGCTCATCGCCGCTGCCGCCATCCCGAACCTGCGCGGCCCGCTCGGCTGCCGCGTCATGGAGGCGGGCAAAGACTATTTCACCGACAAAACCCCATTCACCACCCTCGACCAGCTTGCCGCCGCCCGCGCCACCGTCGCGCGCACCGGCCGCAAATACATGGTCTATTTCAGCGAACGCCTCCACGTCGAAGCCGCGATGCATGCCGGCGACCTTATCCACGACGGCGCCATTGGCCGCGTCCTCCAAGTCATCGGCCTCGGCCCGCACCGCCTCAGCAAAGCCTCGCGCCCCGCATGGTTCTTCAAAAAAGAACAATACGGCGGCATCCTCTGCGACATCGGCAGCCACCAATACGAACAATTCCTCTACTACACCGGCGCGACTGATGCGACCATCGCGCAAGCCAGCGTCGCCAATTACAACAACCCCGACACGCCCGAACTCGAAGACTTCGGCCAGTCCACGCTCATCGGCAACAACGGCGCGACAAACTACATCCGCGTTGACTGGTTTACCCCCGACGGCCTGAGCACCTGGGGCGACGGGCGCACCATCATCCTCGGCACGAAAGGCTACATTGAACTGCGCAAATATGTGGACATCGCCCGCGAAAAAACCGGCGACCACGTTTTTCTGGTGGATGACAAAGGCGAGCACTACATGAACGTCACCGGCAAAGTAGGCTTCCCCTTTTTTGGCGCGTTGATACTGGACATCCTAAACCGCACGGAAAAAGCGATGTCCCAAGCGCACGCTTTCAAAGCCGCCGAGCTATGCCTGCGCGCCCAAGCCCAAGCGAGCCGCATTGCGTGATTCAAACCAGTGACCAAACGACTCTTTCCACAGGTGATTATTGTTGCTGAGAAATGGCGGCTTTTTTGAAAATCATGTGTAACTGCCGGTAGAGCACTGCGAGGTCGCTCATGCAGCCATCAGACAGTTTTTGTTTTTTGCGAAGAAGGCGGAGCAACTTTTGCGCGAGCACAACCGGCTCCGGCAGCGTTTGCACGGGATGAATCTGGCAAGCGGAGATTTTCGGCTCCGTCGCGATTCCGAGACGGAAATATGCCTGCCGCAAACTAAGCCCGCGCAGCGTTTCGGGGTCGGAAATTTCCCGCGCAAGTTTCATGTAACGGTAGGCCGTGCTGCGCCCTCCCGCGAAAGACGCCTCAAGCCAGGCGCGCCACTGGCCGCGTCCCGCAGTCCGGCGCAAATGCTGTCTCTGCGCGGCGAGCAATTTTCCCGCGTGCCACGCCGCCGCGAGCGCGCCGTCGAGTTTTTCGCGAGACTCGGCGCATAACCGCCGCACCTCTTGGTGCAGGCGGTTGATGCGAGCGGCGGTGGCGTTGTGTGTGGCGTTGCTGATATCCACTTTGAAAAACGAAATAGGCCCTGCGTTACGCAGAGCCTGTGGGTGGTTTTATTTGCGAAACGTCCCACATGTGGGACGTTCACGGTGCGGGTGATTTTGCGGCTAGTTTCGCGGCGGCACCATCAACTTCACACGGATGTGCGCCGAGACTTCGCCGATGTCGTAATAAACGAAGTGTCCGAGGCGGTGATGCGGGATGCGGCGCCCCCGCGTCCACGAGCGTAGCGTGCGAATGGACGGCTCTCTGCCCTGCGGGAAAATCCCGCTCAAGCGCAGGCCGTTGATGTCGGTGAGTGATGTCGCGAGTGCCGCGACGGGTGATGTTGCGGATGGTTGGATGTAAGAGTTCATGCGATGGTGTTTCGTCGTCAGCGCGACGAAGTTTTTGCAGAGGCTTTCCTTGTTCCGCATTCCGCGCTTCGCGTTTAGCGATTCGCGTTTTGCGTTTCGCGCTTCGCGTCGACGCGCAAAGAACCGAAAAACAACACGCAAAACAACGCGCACGGCGCAAGCGGCCTTCGCGTCCGCCTGCGCCATGCTTTGTTGCGTCGTGCTTTGCTGTTCTGGTGTGTAGCCGGTGTTTTGTCTGTTTGTCCACGCGGTGCGCGTGCGCTACGCCGCGAGCGGACGCGGTTCGGGGCACGCGATGGCGGACGCAGCGGAGGGCGTCGCGGCGGACGTGGTGGCGGGTGCGGCGGAGGACGCGACGGAGGACGCAGCGACGGCATTTGCTTCCGGCGCCTTCCTTGCCGGCCTGATGGCAAAGAACGCATCTGCTTCCTGCTGCGTGGTCACGTTCAAATAATGGCGCTGGATGATTTTTTCCGAGTTGCCCGCCTGTAATGCCGTGTCCCCCATCGAGCGAAACTTGGCGACGTGCATCGAAATAAACGTGTGCCGCAGCACGTCGTGCCCCAGCTTAAATTCCCGACGTATTTGCGTCAGTTTTCCGCGAAGATTTTTCATCTTCGGCGGCATGATGGGATATTTGTCCAGCGGATACGCATCGAGCCACGCGGCAAGGTTCGGCTGGATGGTGACGAGGCGGCGCATGTTCACCTTGGACACACG
>Ga0123354_10017628_pt1 | contig 11188 bp, 7 predicted proteins | sample TergutLab28metaG_2_FD_97872 | JGI IMG/M metagenome (GOLD analysis project Ga0123354, IMG submission 97872) | Labiotermes labralis P4 segment gut microbial communities from Petit-Saut dam, French Guiana - Lab288 P4 | ecosystem: Host-associated > Arthropoda: Insects > Digestive system > Gut ... | reverse complement strand
TAATTTGGCCGAAGAAAATTTCCACTTTTGAAAATTAACGAATGGGGCAAAGAAATGTTTGTTTGCCATTTAGCCGTTTGTTTGTTCCTTGCATTGTGCAGATGTTCGTGTGTGTTTGTGTGTGTGGTGGGGGGGGGGGTAGTTTAGGAGTGGAGACATTTTACCTCACACTGTTAATCATGGAAATAACAGTAGACGGAATTGAAATTCTGTTCGGAGCAGAAGCTTAAAAAGTGGAAATACACATTCACTCCAACCTGCTGTGCATGGCGCGGTATTAAAGAACTGCCGGAACATCGCCTCACCTTACGTAACGCGAAAGTTGTTCACGTCCGCGTTTTGAAGTTCATGAAAAACGAAATTAATTTCTGGCTGAACAAAGTTAGTTTTTATAGCGCGATTAGTTATGCAAGGAAATAATATATCTTCAATAAATAAATTTAAAATCCAGTAACTTTTTCAAAATTCGGAGAACACACGTGGAAAATGTATTTACTGCATTTCTTTACAGTAACATCTCTTGTTCAATTCGATTGATAAAATTTCTTTTTTCTGTGACGCGAAAACTCAAATATGGCGTAGGACTCCTTATTGTTGTGGACCCTAGACTACACTAAGTTATATATACACACACACACACACACACAAACACACAACACAAACACACAACACAAACACACACACAACACAAACACACACACACACACACGCACAAACACACAACAAAAACACACACAAACACACAACACAAACACAAACACACACAAACACAAGCACACACACAAGCACACACACAAACACGCGCGCGCACACACACACACACACAAACACACAACACAAACACACATACAAACACAAACACACAACACAAACACACAACAAAACACACAAACATAAAAACACAAACACACAACACAAACACACACACAAGCGCACACACACACAAACACACACACACGCACAAACACACAACACAAACACACACACAAACACAAACACACAAACACAAACACACACACAAACACACACACAAACACACACACACAAACACACACACAAACACACACACTAACACACAAAAACACACAAACACAAACACACAAACACAGACACCCAAACACACACACACACAAACACACATACAAACACACACGCACTTACATACACACACAAACACATACACACACGCACATACATACACACACAAACACACAAACACAAACACACACGCACATACATACACACACAAACACATACACACAAACACAAACACACACGCACATACATAAACACACAAACACAAACACACACACACACACACCCACGCACACTATACACACCCAGTAGGACTCCCCTGAAGGATTGACCAGCTTGTCGCAAAGGTCACTCCACACACAGCACACAACAAACATAACACACAGATATTCACTCCCTCTGTGGGATTCGAAACCGCAATCCCAGCAGTCGAACTGCCGAAGACCTACGCCTTAGACCGCGCGCCACATTAGATGGATTATGTCTGTGCAATAAAGAGAGAACTTATGGTAAATGAATAATAAATCCTTTCTTAAATATTTTCCATTCAACATTGGGAAGAAAAGCTAATTTTGAAATGTTCCATAAGACTTTACATCAGGGATGATACTTACGGAGCACTGGTCTGAGAGTTCCAAGGGTGACCTTTTGGTATTTAGAACTTAAAAATATGCCCTTCCTCAGCGTGTTAGTTAATGGTTGGGATTGTAAAGGTCATTTTCGGTCTATGGGTAAAGAAAGTTGTGGAAAGCTACCCTGCTCAGATTATGCAGCGTCTTTGGACACAGTTCGCCAGCAGATCCTTCAGTAATTCAGTATGCGACGTAAAACGTCTTTCTGTTTTCTTTTTCATATATTTGCTTCAGTTACTAATTTCAGCAGAAAGAAATGAGCGATCAAGTTGAGGTCGAAACAGAACAGTCGGACATGATATATTTAGAGCCTGCCCTTTAAAATATGTCGACGTTTTTGGAGTATCGATAATGGTTGTAGGTTTAAATGTCTGGTTGAAATTGGAGATATATTAGAGTGTTGTTTACAACACTTGCATTTTAGCGTCTGTCTGGGAATTATCCAAGAACTTAGGAGTCAGTAGACTAGAACACTTGTTGGCGCAGTTGACTGAGGCACTGCGCTGCAAGCCGGAACTTCGCGGGATCATTAGACTTATTCATTGACATGATCCTTCCGACTGTACTATGCTCCTGGTGTTGACTCAGGCTCTAACAGAAATTAATACGAGAAATATCTTCTGGAGTAAAGGTGGCCGGTGCGTAGGACTGACAACCTTACCACCTTAATGTGCTGATTGTCTCGAAATCTGGGAGCTCAACTTCGTGGAAACCTCTGGGCCCTTAAGAGGCGTGTAGAGGGATTGCTTTACCTTTACCTATGCATGGAAGCTGGGGACAATAATCGAGCAAATGTTCCATCAGTGTCTCGTCCTGCTTGCGTTTACCAACTTGTTCTGTATAATCCTACGTAAATAACCACACAATCCTAAAATTCCATACGAACGGACCCACAAAGCTTATTACGCATTAAAGGCTGTGTAATATGAATGTTAATAAATATATCATATGCTAGTATGATGCATGTAATTAAATATCACATATATTGAGGCGATTTAAACAATTTATCTGCCTGGCCTGTACTAAAAACAGCACTCATCTTTGTTCTGATATGAAGCTAATTTCATGGGGAATCTGTTGCTGTATTCGCTCCAACGAAAATAAAGAACAGATATGTGTGTAGCTGTTGGACTATAATTCGTTCGATTGATAGCTGGATTAAGGCAGTGGAAAAAAATGAAGTAACCTAAATGTAGTAGAGTTTCTTGAATTTGCTTCATCTGCTACAACCACGGTGCCTTTAGTTTTCTTCTTTACTGTTACAACTCTTGAATTTATGGTTTAATATAATTCTGCAAAACAGCGATCCATCATTGAACCAATATGCCTGGAAGTTTCTGCCATTGATCAGAGGAATATCGAATCGCTCCTTCTTTGTTCCTTTCTTTTGTTTTCTTCTATTTCCGTTCCTACTTGTTTATTTTTACTTTCTTTCTGTCGATGTTTTAACCCTTAAGCAATGTTCGAGAGCAAGTTTCACCTTTGACGCCTTACTTCAAAAGATGAGAAATCTTTGGTGTCTTAGAATCACAACATTCTATATGTAACGGCTTTTTTCTTCTTTTGACTGCGGTTCGAGGGTAAACATGTGGAAATGTGTTAGTTCCCCTTCAGAATTAGACGTAGATCTAACGAGTTAACACAGTGGATTTTGTGACGTGAATCGAAATTTTCTTAGATCGAGAACCTGTCTCTGTCATTCCTGCAACATACGGTGAGATTTGCTTCATTATCCGTCATATATAAAAATATGTAAAAGTTACTAGTTCGTTGGATCGTAGTTAACAGTACTGATTTTGCCCATTTTCTGTCCCACATTTTATATAGGAATTGCGATATTCTTTGTCCATTGTCTGATGTGTATTTGGTGCAGCTACAAAGTTGGCTGTGTATTCCGATTTTCTGAGGGAGATCAAGGTTTTATATGTCGATAATGTATTTAATAATACTCATTATTTAGTAAATATGTTTCATTGTAAATTACGTATTGCCTGAGGTATATTTGGTACGAAAATTTACGTTGGAAGCTTTCTATTGTCGGAAATTATTTGATAAAAATTTTATATTTAATATTGTGTTCTTTATTTGTAGTCATTGAATAAGAAATTGGCCTATATGACTTTAGTCAGTATGGAAAGTAAGCCTTTATATATATATATGTGTGTGTGTGTGTGTGTGTGTGTGTGTGTATAATGGGCCGGGTAGCTCAGTCGGTATAGCCACTGACTACGGGCTGGACGGTCCGGGATCGAATCCCAGTGAGGACGAGATTTTCCGCCCGTCCAGACCGGCCCTGGGGCCCACCCAGCCTCCTGTACAATGGGTAACTGGTCTTTTCCGGGAGTAAAGTGCGGCCGGGGCGTGCTGCTGACCACTCACCCCTTCTAGTGCCGCGATCGTGGAAGAGTAGAGCTATACCTCTACCCACCCTCTGGGCCACACCAGGCCTGTAACGGGAAAACTTTACCTTTTTTTATATATATGCATATATTTCTGCAGATTCCACTACCTGATGAATTTTTAGATTGCAAATTGTTTTGAACATTGTTCAAGTAGGCCTAACCTGAAGTTGGAACAAACACGTTCCTCGGAATTTTTGTTGTCAAACCTCAGAGTTGGGGGCTGATATTTAATTTAAATTAATTTTGAGTACGGTTAAAAATAAAAGCCGTTTTCTTGGCGGCTTTTTGAGGCGACTGCATTTCATGCTGTGAAGCTCCAAAATTGATTGACCGCTCCTGACGTGCAAATTTAAAGTGATTGAAAAGTAAATTGGATTTTGAAATACCAAATGCCAAGCTTTGTGTGTGTGTGTGTGTGTGTGTGTGTGTGTGTGTGTGTGTGTGTGTGGGTGTGTGTGTGTGTGGGTGCGCGTCTTTCTTACTCACTGATTAAACTCGCTCTCACGCAACAGAGAGGACAGGAAATGGAAGACGTCGCTACCAATAACAAGGGGGTCTCAAAGCAAAATGAATACTTTCTTCTTCTACTGCCTTCGCCTGCCACTTATTGCAGATTCACCCGCCGTATGATAAACAGAACAGAATATGGGCAGACAGCTGGTGACTTGAAACCGCGATGAAATGACAACCGCCTCATGAGTTTGTTCTGGTAATAACGAAATGTGAATATGACAGTCCTGTCACTCTTGATTTAACCTCACGTAGATGGTCTGAAAATGTTTTGGGGGAGGAAACTGAATATTGACTCACATTACACACTGACACGATGTGTACATCAAAATATCACTGTTGAGCATTTTGTACGTGCAGACTTGAACCAACGAACCGTACACCGAATTTACCTGTCTATTCTAATGGAATGACGGTTTATTCAAATATTAACCACTCACATCTCTAGCTAATGCCTTATATTCTCATTAGATTACAGTAAACGTATTTATAGGGCTGGTATTTCTCTCAAAATTTATATCCAAATTGCCCTTGACCGTAAGTATGAAAGTAAGGTATACATTCTCAGTGACATTGAGAGACCTCAGGACAGGAGCGAACAGAATTTACAATATTGAAACGGATAATTGCGTTGGCAGCTTATTCCAGTGACCGTGCAGTTTAGGGCGTGTGTCTCCGGCCGCTCGATTGCTGGGATTGCGGTTTCGAATCCCACCTGGGGCATGGATGTCTGTGTCTTGTGAGTATTGTTTGTTGTCAGGTGGAGATATCTGTATCGGGTTGGTAACTCGATCAGAGGAGTCCTAGCAAGTGTGGTCGTGAAACCTCGATAATGCGGAAACCCTGGTCCGCTACGGGCTGTTGCGTCATGGATAAAAAGATCCGTTGGCAAGATGTTGGCTGAATTTATCTGTCTTGGATGAAAACCTGTAAAACACTCTTGTAAAGTCGGAAGTACAGTTTCTGGAATTCCGTAAAAGGTGGGGAATATATAGACGAACTGCCGCGCTGTTATTTTCTCAGACTGTGTTTTTGTAGTTAGTCCTCAGACCTGTAAATAAATTACATATAATTAGGGAGAAGAACTCTTGAGAAGCTACAAAAAATCGCTTTCAGCTAGATGCTTAAGAATAGATAATCAAGCTCTTTCTTGTGTAGGAGGCCTGAGAATTGATGGCAGTAGGAGAGCGCCTACCAGTTACGTGAGTTGTTGAGTCCGGCTACTTCAGACACTACAGATCTAATTATGTGACGAAGTCCTTGCGCAATGGGGTGTTATTTCCCTTTACCCTGTGTCGAATTTTCAGAGGTTTTTCTCCATGTTCGTGTGAACATTTCGGAATATTTCTACACACACGTAGCGCGTTTATTCCCTTATTTATTTGTATTTTAATCTTATGATGCTCTTCTCTCGACTTTTCAGTCCCCCCCATTATTAACTTCTTACTAAACAAGTGACTGTGATGTAATATTAAATAATGTACGTCAGCACAATCACTTTATTACTCAAGGTAATTATAAGGCTACATGTTTCGACTATAGATTAGTCATCCTCAGGCCTATTTTGTCAATTGTGTCACAAGATGCTACGCACACAAAATAGGCCTGAGGATGACTAATCTATAGTCGAAACATGTAGCCTTATAATTACATTTAGTAATAAAGTGATCGTGCTGACGTGCACTATATAATGTTACATTACGTTACAAGCACATCGTGATGCTTCCATACAAAAAAGAGACTGAGAATACGAGGAAATTTCAAACAACGCGACGATCTTTCGGAGGTCGGGAAGAACTAGACAGAGATGTTCTTTCAGATTTTCAGCCTTCACAGTGCCATGTTACAGTATACTGTGTAGAAACGTAATTATTATGAAACGAATAAATGAATGATTTTTTGTTTCGTTCCTCAGTTGGCTTCACAAGCATTTGGCACAACTGCAGTACTGCTTGTATCTTTTTTTTTTTAATTTCTTTCATTTTAATTTGTACTTTGCAGAACAACAAAATGAGCGATTTATCCGGCGGCCCGCTGACTACGTTTGCGAACTCATGTTCTACATACATTGTTCGAAATATATTAAAAATTTGTAAATTTGTGCTGAAAGTTGCAGGCATGTTTTGTAAAATCACACAACGTTGCTAAAGGCTATGCAGTTTTCATACACATGATTTTTTTTTTAATTCTTTAGAATATAAATAACAGACCTTCCAGTTTCTTAAGTAAGACTCAGCTTCGTGGAATAAGTGAGGTTTTCCTGTGTCAGTAATTTTTTTTCACAATAATCCATAATGAAATATATAAGATATCAAGAAAAATTAAAAGAATTGACTTGGGTATGCAGTACTAAGTATAAGAACAAGAGGAATAAAAAAAACGCAAGTTCTAATATGTTGTATTTTTCTTCTTTTTGTCTGATAGCTATCTGTACTGTTGTTCTCTTGCAGTGCGCGCGGCCCAGAAGGAATCCACTGGGAATACGCTCGAATTTTCTGGGTTGCGTTCTGGCCCTTATTTTGACAAGGGTGCCTCTAAAAACGTGACAGCTCTGCTGGGGAAGACAGCCTATCTTAACTGCCGAGTCAAGAACCTGGGGAATAAAACGGTGAGTATTAATAATGAATTAATCATATTTATTTATCGGTTACACAAGATAAGTAGCTGCACGTACGTGTCTTCGACAGCAGACTTTCCTTTTAGTACATTCATTGGTAATTATGAAGTTTATGGAAATTTCCATTAGAACTTGAGATTTCATCGAAAACGGTTGATACATCAATCAATCCATAAAATAAAACAAACAAAATGACTAATGTTGAAATGATAACTGTATTTTGTAGACAGGACTTGTCATAACTCTGACAATTTTAGGTCTATCTTGGATCATCCTCAAGGAGTTGTTAAACATAATTAAAGTATATATTAAAACATAGATGGTTTATTAAACACATTAAAATTTGGACATAAAATTTATGCAGATATTGTAAAATTAGTTTATTGCAGTGTGTAAAACTGGCCCACAAGGTGTGTAATTCGTAAGTTTATAGATTTTTACAAAGGTTCGTATCAAGAGGGCTGTGAAGGTTTTGTTTTGGTAGCCGACATGGCTAGTATTCCAATGTCGCGGATTTAACAACATTTATCACTCGATATACTTGGAAGTTTCATTGAATATCCATCTTATAAGATCTCATAATGTCACAAGAAAGCGGTCGTGGGCTATGAGAATGCTATTTCTCTGTTTAATCTGGAGGTAAAATCATCTGCGAATCCTCTATCAGATTAGCAACTTTGAGTTACATATCTGATGCGAACGCCGAAGTATGTTTCCAGGAGAATCCGCGTTTGATGTATTGAGGTCACAGCGGGACTCTGGCATGTTTTTGTCCGGGTATTTCGTTTATTTTCCGTAAACTATTTTCATTTGGTGTTGCACATTGTATACCTGCTGTTACTTTCTGTAGGCAACTGGCATTACATCATATCTACAGTAAGAGCGATACTTTACTTAGTTACAACAATATATATGGACTCTTCTTAACACGGTCGCTGCTCCCTGTTCACAGTAAGATAATATTTGAGCTTGAATTATGTATACAGCTGCTTGCGTTGTGAGAAATGCTGACTTAACGTCTGCTGCTAGGTCTAGTAATTAGTTATATACATGCCAGTTATTGAAATTTAGGAACCGAAAATTTGTAATTTGATAAAATGGTATTAAATATTTCGTTCTGATTTCCCAAAATCCTTTCACATCACACGTATAGGTCATTTTATATATTACGGATTTCTCTAAGTGGTTGAATTTAAGAATATCTTTTTTTTAATACATTTTTGAAGGATTCGGTGTTTCCTTTTTATAGTGGCGACATCTTGACGTTTCTATGGTTTTCGGTTGACTACTTTGCAGCTTAAAATGTTATTTGTTTTAGTGCAAACTAAATTATTCATTGATTGATCGTCGATTTATTGTTACAGGAGAGAATCTAGTTATTAATTTTTTTTAAAAATGAGACCCTTCCATGCGAATATTTTGAAGCACATTTATGTAGGGAAAGAAAGTGCTGAATAATTCATTATTATTTTGAAACTCAAACATCATTACATATATATGAACATGAATAATTGTAGAAATTGGCTATACCAAGCAGCGAGACAGAATTTTCGTATCGATTTCTAGGCAGAGTACGTAAGTGTGGTCTGTATAAAACGTATGTCTTAATATAGCATTTGTTGCGTTATTGTAAAGGCAATTTCTTTGAAGGTCTCTGTAAATCGGTGCTTTGTATTAGGTACAATTTATGTTGGAAGGAATATCACTGTTGTATTGAAAAACTCAGATCTAGCTCTTACGAAGTGCGTGGCGCAATATCGCATATATGAAAGCACTTCTTGTGTTCCGACAATTCTTCTCCTTTTGTGGATATTGAATTCTACTGTATGTTTTGTTGCTGTTGCAGCAAACAAGAATTTGTTGGCTTCCTATCTCGTAGAGACGATGTGTTATCTTTCTTTTCATTTTAGTCGAAAATATGACATAGCCACCTTGATACCGAACAATAACACTCTCCATGCCTAGGGATATACAGCCAGATGAGAGGAACAATAAAAACAGTAGAGCTAGGCTGATATATGTCATATTTTATGTTACCATCTTAAATCTTTGGAGGTATAATTGTAATAAGGAGAAGCAGTTAATGATTATTAAATCACATAATATTACGAAACCACTTAATGTTACACCATCACTTTACGTTCCACAATCACTTTTGAAATCACTTAATATTACATCATCACTTAATGTTACACCATCACTTTATGTTACACCGTCAATTGACGTTACATCACTTCATGTTACACCATCACTTAATGTCACAGTCACTTGATGTTACACTTTCAGTTAATGTTACATCATCACTTAATGTTACACCATCACTTGATGTTACACCGTCAATTGACGTTACAACATCACTTAATGTTATACCATCACTTGATGTTACACAGTCAATTGACGTTACATCACTTAATGTTACACCATCACTTAATGTCACACACACCTTATGTTACACTTTCAGTTAATGTTACCTCATCACTTAACATTTTTATGCTTTTTACACCGTCCGTTGTAATATAATCGTATAATATAAACCAACGAATTGTACCTTTGCTAAATATACATTTTAATTTTTATAATATCTCTACATATTTCGACCGGAGGGTTCATTTTCAGGAAGACAATTGTACGTATTGGTATGGTATAATTTGTATACATGCCAACGGTATAAGCAGTCATACCGTTGGCATGTAAATAAATTATACCATAACCATACGTACAACCGTCTTCCTGAATATGAATCCTCAGGTTCGAAACATGTAGAAGGTATCGTAAAAACTAAAATATTAGTTTAAAAGGTGCACTTTGTAGGATTATACTATACGGCCCTCATTTAACTTTACACCATTACTTAATCACAGTCACTTGATGTTACACAATAACTTAACGTTATATCAGCACTTCATGTCACACAGTCACTAGATGTTACGCAGTCACTTAAAGTTATATCAACACTTCATATCACACAATCACTTGATATTACACAGTCACTTAACGTTATATCAACACTTCATGCCACACAATCACATGATGTTACTCAATCATTTAACGTTATACCAGCACTTCATGTCACGCAGTCACTTGATGTTACGCAGTCACTTAACGTTATATCAACACTTCATGTCACATAATCACTTGATGTTACACAATCATATTACGTTACCCCATCACTTAATATTACACCATCACTTAATGTGACAGAGTACCTTGAAGTTACACATTCACTTGACGTTACACCTTAAGATAATGTTACACCACCACTTACCTCATCTAGCAGGTCCTTCAGAAGCTAGATATGCCCAGTCTTTGTAGATATTCTCCGACAATTTTTAAATTTGAATTCTATTTTATAACCACAATAACAAGTAGCAAAATGCAGTCGCTGAACCTTCCGTTATGAATTTTTCCAACTTTTTGTCACTCAGTACTTGCTGTAACTTAAGCCCGAATGTATACCATAGTACCCTGGCCTATAGAACGGTTAAAGGATATTCTTCCTTAGGGCCAGAATCCCGATTCATGTAACAATCGTTGCACATATAATTAGAGATTATTTTAAATCAGTTTTTTAATTACGTAATATTTGCACAATAATTTTCAGAAATTTACACTTTTGTTTTTTCCCCAAACAAGCGTCTTAATACCATCTGAATGTTAAATTCACAAACAATATTATTTTTATGATCTTTCTATCGTGTAAATGAACGTCTTTGCTACCCTTGTAGTAAACTTGTGAATGAAGTTACTGCGGTAATCCTAACCCAATAAATCTAACTAAACTAAACTCCGTGGCCTTAGTCCGCATGCGGACTATACCGACAGAGCGGCTGCCGCCGGTCGGCGAAGTTAGTACCAACTTTTGCGGATACAGGGGTGTCACGTGGTCAGCGCAACGGGTCCCCACAGCCGTTAATCTCTGTTTTCTATACCTGGAGCCGCTACTTTTTTCATTCAAGTAGCTCCTCAATTGACCTCACGAGGCTCACGAGGCT
>Ga0123354_10017627_pt1 | contig 11188 bp, 4 predicted proteins | sample TergutLab28metaG_2_FD_97872 | JGI IMG/M metagenome (GOLD analysis project Ga0123354, IMG submission 97872) | Labiotermes labralis P4 segment gut microbial communities from Petit-Saut dam, French Guiana - Lab288 P4 | ecosystem: Host-associated > Arthropoda: Insects > Digestive system > Gut ... | reverse complement strand
GGGGGTTCCTACTTCAAAAATTTTCAAAACACCTGAAGTACAGCTGCGTAACTTGCTCATGAGAAGAAGAAAGTAAATTTCAAGTACCTGAGACATGTGTGTAAAATTGATTATTTTTTAATATTTAGATGACACGAAATAAAATCACATATCAGAGGGTTAAACTGTGATTTATTTCCTACACACGCGCATTTATGTGGCAGCCAGTGTTTCAAAGACATGCTGCAAACAGCGCACGACTAGAGAGGTTTCTCTTCAATCGCCTCGTGAAACATTAACATTCACTGAGAATAAGCATAACGGTAGGCCTATTCCTTAACAAAACAAGTCTTCCGTAGCAAGAAAACTGTCATTATTTGTCGTATATTCAAGGTACTTTAGTGAGGGTGCTTTCAAAATTAACCCACGAAACAACTAATTAGAAGACAGCTGACACATTATTTAATACATAAATGGAGTTAATATTTTTATCCTAGGTGGATAGTAATTGGATAACGTTTAGTTGCAATTGTTAAGTAATTAAATCGACGTTATGTTGGACAATGTCCACAGTCAGGAAGTATATCGCCTGTTGTATGGTCTTATCTGCACTTACGACCAAACCTGAAGCGTCGAACCGGTTCGTGGCCGAAATAAGACTGGTGCTACTGTGCCTGCGCCAATGTTAGTCACTACTGTCCACCAACAAAACGTTTCTGTTTCCACACGAAAAAAAGAATAAGACACAAGGTATGTGAAATGAATGGTGTCATGTTTTCAGCTATGGGTGTACACGTTCATTCTGAATCTTATATTCTTACTCCTTGTTACATCACAGACACCTCTGCAAATACTGATACTAAAGTACACTTTCCAAGTCTAAGGATCACCCGCGCCAATTTCGCAGACGATTCGCGACGACAGGGCTAAATATTTTATGCACAAACTGTGTGACCATTAACTTCACAACACGTGGAGAACCAAAATTCCCTCCATATTATAAATTTCGTAAGATATGTCAGACCACAACACAAGGCACGTGGAAAGTGATACGATTCAACTGGACAGTCCAGCATTACGCCTTCCTTTCAGGATCGTTAACAGATATGAAATTCAGTATCGATAACGAAGACGTTTATATCGACGTGGAATCGTATCGGTCTGGAATCTTCACCGTCGTCTAAGTACGTACCTAATTCAGATCCCAACCCCCCACGGCGCCACAGTTCCCAGTGGGCCAGATCCTCCTCATTATCGAGGATTCACGATCACATTCAGACACACCACAGTCGGTAGGTCTCCTCTGGACGAGTGATCAGCCCAACGCAGAGACCTCTACCTGACAACACACAACAATCACAACAGACATGCCATGCTTCCGGCGGGATTCGAACCCGCAATCCCAGCAAGCGAGCGGTCCCAGATTCACACCATAGACGATGTGGTCAGTTAGCAATATCAGTGTGATACAGTCACATACAGGCCTCTATTCTTTTCATGCACATAACATTTGAAATGTCTTTACAAATCTTCTACAGTAGACGGAGTTGGGCTTTGTCAGTATTTTCGAAAAAATAAAAGGATTTATATTACCAATACATTACGAGATATAAGTCTACGATCTATACGCATCGATATCGAGTACTTGTCATCGATATCATTTTGTATCAATTGGTCAATACTACCTCACCTCCCTATATTCTATGGCTACTCGTCATTATTCAGCTTACTGCAGACAAAATTCCTCCTGTACCTAAAAGTACATCGAGATGTCTTAACCTCGGTGTTACGTGGAGGCAAGCAGCAAGCTTCACGTTCCGTCCGACATTCTGATACCTACCGGACACAAGACTATGCCTCGCAGCTGGTCTGCACGTAATGCCTGTCTTATAAGGAATCGAAACACCAGCGTTCCTCGATTTTTTTTGTAGAGCGACCCCCTTACAAGTCATTAAGTCTGCGGAACCCCTACCAAAATTTCTCTAAACCGGTGAATACCTTAGGAAAAATTTTATGCCAAATTTTAAATAAGGACTGTTTACAAATAAAAATAAACTAAAACAACAAAAGACTTCAATAAATAAATGCAAACAATTATTACAAAACCATACGCTTAACTTGGCTAATAACGCTGTGGGGGGAAAGGGGGGGGGGGCAAAATCGACTACGGGCATTTGGAACTTTAGTTTACAGAGTCAAGTTTGAACGAGGAGGAAGACCGTTTTGAGCCAGTCCCTAGTATACAAACACTCCTTCCTACACTCTCACTCTAAAGTTTCTATTTTCCACTCTACAACTCACAAGAAAAAAAAAATTATTTGTGAAGCATCCCCCCTCCCCTCCCCCCACCCAGTTACGCCTATAGCAGTAAAAATAATTTTTATAGAAGTAGTGGCAATAGTACTAAGTACAGGCAAAAAAAGAAGAAATGATAACTTTATGTTGTACGGTGTAAAATCGGTCCAACTCGTGGACCCCAATTTGAGAAACGCTGGTCTAGATTGCAGTCAGCTACGCAGGCTCATACAAGTTAGGCACATTATCGTAATACCGCAAGTCTTTATTTCCTAGTCTTTTAAAATCAGTTTTTCAACAGCACAGGTTATAGGAGCATAAACTGCGAAAGAGGTGTAATAAATCTGCATTCATCTTATTATTCCGGTATGCATACTGGCAGGGCCGAGGACAGCCACGAAGACTTTAGGCAAAATACCCACACTTTCCGTGAAATACAGGAAATGCATCAAAATTTAAACCTGGAACCTCCCGATTAGTAGCGCACTTACCATCACACTGCGACATCTTATTTTAGTCAGTCAGTCAGCCAAAACTTTGTGTCTCTGAATCGCGTAGGAAATGTGTGGGCCATACAACACACGACAGATCAGTCATTGTAACTGAAAAAAAGGGTTCTGACACGTGGTATGCATTTCTTGACTGCAGCTAATGCATACGCTACAGGTACTGAGATCATTAAATATTTGACTTTTTTAATATTTGAAATACAAGACAGCATAACAATTAATTTCTCTCTTACCACAACGCCCACTAAACAGGCCGTTTCTGACTAAATGGCTAGAGCTGATTTCAAAAATTACAGTCGAAAATCAGTAACGCTCACAGCTGCTGTTATCTGTTATTATTTCCATTCGAGACAGATGAACGTACCTGAAACCTTAGGGCACTCAGAACGAAGAGCGTTACTGAAATCAGCATAACGTCTGTTCACCATACTCTTAAATTACACTCGACAAAAAACTACAATAACACCAAAATAAAAATTCAAAAGTGAATATACATAATAATTTTGCCCAAATTCAATGCACGTAACGCTAAAGTGTAGAGCTACGCAAAACGGTTGCTTTTGGATTTGGAGTCAACGTTATACTATTAATTTGAGAAGTTCGCTCTCTTTAAATTACCATACCGTCCCGATCTACGTATGCATTAAAAACTGGAATGATTCGAGTTTTTGGGCAAAAGGTAAAATTGTTTATAGTCCCTACAAATAGGTGTAGATCTTAGAGCCAGCAAGGGAAATCACTCTTATTTCTGTGTCGCAGAACCTTACGGAAAAAAATCATTATAAACCCTGAGGGTTTTTTAAAGTTTTTTTGTACTCTGCACTTTGAGGTAATTATGCAGCATTAACCAAAGAAATGTACACTTTTAAAATTATTACTTTCTTCAATTTTTCAATTTTTGACGTCTTTTACTTGTTTCGAATCTCAGTAGTTCATCCTCAGGAAGACAGTTGTAAACATATCATACAAAAACTGCGTTAACAGTTGTCTTTCTGATGATGAACCCAAGAGGTTCGAAACATGTAGAAGACGTCCAAAATTGAATATTTGCATTAAAGTTTTAATTTGAAATGTGTGCATTTCGTTGGTTTATGTTGCATAGTTGCATAATAACAGAGGGGCATCAGTACCTTAGTGAAACATTGCTCTCCACAGCCTGACCAAACGGGAGGATGTACTGGTTACTGGCTGCTCCATTCATCATACTGGTTCTCTTAGCTTTCGACAGTTCCGAGGGTTGGAATTAATGCTACTAAATGTCGTTCAACTCACAAGCAGAGGCCTTGTTTAATGTCATATATTAAAACTCTTTGTGTTGTGATTTACAAACTCCATCAGCACCAACAAACGTACAATTCTATATTTTATGTATTGTTCTACCAATTTGCTCCTACATGTCCCAGCGCAACTGCCATCTTAAGGGATCTTACATTAATATCGTTAAACTTAATGTTTGCCACCCAGAAGTATTTAACACATATATAAATATACAATGATGTATCAGTCAAGTACAACAAAACTTTATTATGCTTATTATTGTATTAGGGCAACATGTTTCGATTCTTGTAGAATCATCTTCAGGCCCTTCTAAGATACAGATCCTTACTTACAGCGCATTTTAAACATTGCTAAGTAAGGATCTGTATCTTAGAAGGGCCTGAAGATGATTCTATAAGATTCGAAACATAATACAATAAACATAATAAAGTTTTGTTGTGTTTGACTGACACATCTTTGTACATTTATGTACTAATATCGTTAAAACGGACAGAAATAAAACTGTTTTAAATAATCATACATATCTGATGTGCAAGTTTTAGTTAAAACATACAGCAATTAAATTGTTATAAAACATGAAGGCATAGTTTGTTGTTGATTATATATTGCCTCCTTTCTAAACGGTTCCTTGCCCTGCAAGCATGCACATTGATATCTATGTTTATTGCAAAACTATTACATCACTTAACGTTTTAACAATATTTGTGTAAGTTCCCTGAGAATGACGATTGCGCCGAAATGTGTAGTAGCAAATTAATAATAAAATACACAATCGATAGAACTGCGCATTTCTTGATGCTGATGGAGTCTGTAAATCAATTCACAATACACGGAATGAACAGTGTGAAATTCTTTTATGTTGTGTTTCCCTTCTGATACTATAGCGTTAACATTTTGTAAAACAAGTATTTAATCACAGGTTAATTACATATAAAGTTTGAGTTTACAAACATTGCCAATAATCTGGAATCGCAGAGAAGCAGACGATAATCCGTCACGCAATACTGCGACAGCGCGTGAGAAATCTAAAGCTAATTCCCTTCTAAATATTTATAGCGTTGTGTTGGGTATTGCCCATTTCTTCAGGTACATTTTAAATAGACACATCCAACGTTGCGGGATTCAGGTATTAGCGTTCTCAAGCGACTGTTCTTCGTAATACTGGCACATATTATATAGTTTCAATTCCAACATTAGTACCAAAGATCAGAGAAGAAACTCTTTGCACAGTGAACGTATAGACCAGTAAGCCCTTATCACTCAACTATTTTAACGGCCCAAAATCTAAACTACAGACCGAATCTGATGCCAGACCTGACAACCTGTAGCGAGGTGGTGGATACTTTACAGTAAGCATCTGGAAGCTTGGGATTCGCGATCAGTTCCGTCAGAGTTCATGTAGGAAACAAAGTGAACTGAACTATGAAGTTACGCTGCGAATATGAAAGTTTACAACGATAAACGTATCACTTTCAGTGAATTCACCTATTTTCATCACTTTCAGACAAACAGCAACAATGTGGGTGACAGGCAAGATGTGCACGCGTCAAGAATACTTAACCTCACACTTACGATTTCACGTCAGAAACAATGACATATGTGGCACGAAATACACAGCACAACATTCCCTTTGCCTTTCTACGTTACAAACACAATAAAATGGGAAGCGATGAGAAACAATTCTGTTGTTTAATACCACAATCTTCTGCTACAACGTAGGCTTATTCTTTTCATACAAAATAATTACCATATTATACTCAGAATTTACTTTCTTTCTATTGTTTGTACGTGTTGATAGAGGAAAGTTTTCGCAGTTTTATTTATAAAATAATAAATTGTGTGAATTTTTGCTGCAGTGTGTATGACGAGTGAGATTAGGCACTTGCACTTGTTTGGGCTCAGTGTTATGTTATCCGTGGCAGACAATTAAAACTGTGGGTATATGAAGCACCTGATGAACCACGTACCGTAATTAAAACAGTGCTGCTTTGCTGTACGAAGGAGAAAGTGCGGCGATATTACCGCAAAACTTGTTTTAATTCTGTAAACATTACGGCAACGTTTGCTTAGAATTTTTTATATTTTTTTACCACCAGCAGATCTTCCAGCCAACAAGCAAAGCAATTTTATTGTTATGTTTAATACTCAATATGTAAAATATCACATCTGAAATTTATTTTAATAATATTTTGTATAGAATTACCACGAATATTTTAACTACTATTTGTTATACAAGATCTCGCAATTTTCAAAGTACCAACAATTGTACGTACAAATCACTCTGAAGACTAGCCTGAAGATGGCTCTGTATATGAGCGGAAAAATGTAGCCAGAAATACATCTAATACTTCTAATAAATTGAGAGCTATTCATAATTAGGGAGAACACATTAAATTATACCTTTCATGTTGTGGAATATACACTTTTATAACCAGACTAACATTTATAGGTTAAAAAATCATATGTTGCTCAGAAACTTTTAACAATATCGTATGTACCCAAACGTACAACTTTGAAGCTAGTCTTTGGTGTACTTCAGCACATAAAATACCTCAGTCAGTGGTTTAGTATCAGTCTGCTTCCTGAAAGAGTAACCGGTCAGATTCTCACTTGATCTCTGTTTTAATACCAGACCTACACAATTTTCTTTAGAATATTCTGAACTGTTACTATGCTTTCATACAACAGTAGGCCGATATCTAAAATTCTTACTCCTTTTTTATTTTAATCTATTTAGAATGAAGATAATGGATATTTTGTTCGCGAATCCCTCAATCTGAATCGAATTACATAAACGTCTTCCAGTTACTGCTATGGAAAAGGAAAGTTTCGTTTAATTTTTACTCCTGTGTAATATTTGGCGCTCTTATCGATTGTGAGTCACGTATCCTAAACTTGGTAACAAAAATTCTCTAGGACGTGGAATTTTCGGGAAAAAAAAATTGAAATACATTTACAATCACGTTATTCTATTCACTAATAAATTAATTAAAATTCAGAATGTTTAATCATTCAGTCTCTATTATTTAACATAACGTTACGTAGCTGATATAGAAAATGCAGCAGTAGCTGTTCCACCATTTGGATTCTGGGGCATACCTTACAACAGAAAAAAATAAACCCATAAGAAATTATTTCGCAACCCTGCTATGTAATAGCAATAGAAAGTGTACATTTGTATTTAATGGGTTCAAAATATTTTCCTCTTTTTTCCCCTCTTATATGAATCTTGGCTTTTTTTTTTTTAAGTTGCCATCAGCAGTCAGACACGTCAGTCGAATTACCTTTCTCCACGGTACACACATCATCGTGATATTTTGCACCATGCACATCGCTGGCGAAATAATTGACCCCATCATTCTGCCAGGTTAAAGCACTTACTGAACCAAATGTCTCTATTCAGGGCCTCTGTAATTACCCAGAAATGTTTCAACAACTAATTTTAATCTTTCCCATCTTGTTGTCTCAGTTGATTCTAGGACTTCATCGCTCGCTCGCGCGCGCGCGCTCACGCACGCACACACACACACACACGAGTCTAGTAACTTACTTTCTTCTATTCCCTTATGTATGCTGGCAAGTATAATTTGGACTTCTGTAACCGTGAATTAACACGGAAAGATTCTTTCAATATTTGGGGTCGAAGCAACGCAGAAACGAAAGTATACCTTTCGTTTACATTTGCATACCGATTTAGAGTTGCAGTAACAAGAATATATCTAAAACCTAGAGAATGAAGAACTGTAAACAGCTGGGTCACAAAAAAACCAATTTAAACTAACTGCGAAGACTGAAAATGTCCTCTTTCATGTAACAGTAGCAACTAAATTCAACAACTTTATTTCTTGCATACGACAGTTGAGTATTACCGTCCCACATATTATTTCCACTGTCTATCGTAACTTAATGGCTTTACAGGCAAGGGAATCTCTTCAACAATCTGTTCTCAAATACTTTATCTTTCCTTAGTGAGAGATCACATTGCACGACACTACAAAACAAAAAGTAAAAGTTGTAGTACTACTGATCATTATTTTTAGTAATTAAAGGCCTAAAGAGGAAACGCCAATATTAAGAATTATAAATAAATAAAGTACACTTTTTCCGGATTTAAGCTCTTTTTCACTCCATCACGATGGCCATTTTGATTTATTGCTAATGTTCCCCAAGTACGTACTTCCAGCCGCACATTAATTTCAAAGGATAATAATTTGCTATGCCATCGTAAATAACTGAATAACCGATAATCATCCACGATCAATCTGTACGGCCATGCAATGGGCGTGTATAAGCAGCACCGAGACAAGTACGCTGCTACCTGCTGGAGAACATGACATGTCTGAAAAGAATCCAGGCCTGGTTGAAGTCAGACGAGCTGCAGTCAATATTCATAAGATGCTTTACACTTTCAAACCGTGGAAGGCGTATGTTCGAAGTGGAGCCATATATATGTTAATTTGGATCAGATATCTGCAGACATGTAAAGTAACTACATAAGAAACAAAGCTACCTGGTAACGAAGGCTTTGATTAATGCGAAATATGGAGGACTAACTGTACAACTAGGACATATTTTAGTTGTTGCTGTAAAACATACAGACTAGAGCTGACACTATAAAAGGTTATTGGTTAATTACAGCTTAATTCCTGTTACTAATGCCAAGCGAATAAATCTAAATAAAATGTTTATCGATTTCAGCAACACCGTAAAGAGATTTTACTTCATTTTTCGGTAGAAATACTTAAAATCCCATCTCTTGTTCCCTCGGATTGAACAACTTACTTGTTTGTTGTTTACCCCTTTAAACGCCGAATTAAATCCCATCTGCTATTTTCTGGCATTAGTAGGAGCTCACCATATACTCCACGTTAGCAGGATAAGAGATAAGGTTTTTGGTTAAGTTTGTTTTCATTGCGAGATATTGACAGTTTCTTGCAGCGCATTTTAAAATTGAGACTAACGTTTAAAGCCTAAAACTTCAATGCGGTCCACTTCATCTCGCCTTTCACCTTTCACCTCTCCAAAATTAGACCTATATATAAAATTTGCTGTTGTATATAACGCGCATCGTGCTTTCAGGAGTGTACAGCAAAATACACATTTATTTGGGGGTCTGGGGAATTCATGTTTGGTAATGCTAGGACTGAATAATGATCAGCCATGCATGCACAGAAAGACAAGACAGACATGCCAAAAAGCAGAGCTTCTTCTACGTCTTCCTCGTCTTAGTCGTCGTCCTTGGTAGCGGCTCTGTCGTTTCTTTCGATAAACAAAACTGAGAACCTTCTGTGACAAGCTGTGAGGAGAAAATCATATAATTCCGACGCATTACTATTGACGAGAAAGTCTGAATAAGTGAAGAGAGAATTAGCAGCTAGCTACACGACAGACACAAAACATTTCTGGGGTGAGTTACAAGCAAATGCTAAGTTACAGCTTTACAACAAGTAGCGAACTGTTGGTTCCGCCATAAAGTCGTATTGGGGAACCAGAGGTGCAGCGACATTCATTCTGAACTTCCGGGCTAAAAGGAGGTGAGTGGTCAACATTACGCCGCTTACCCTCAGGGAAAGGACCCCGGTACCTACGGAAAAAAAGGCTGCGTGGGCCCCAGAACCGGTCTGGAAGTTTTAGAGAACAGAGAGATTTCCTCCTGCTGGGAATCGAGCTCCTGGCAGTTCAGTCCGTAGTCTAGTCGCCATACCGACTACCACGACCGTCTTACGTCTACACCGTTCTAAAATGACTTTTCTCTACCCTCCTACTGGAAAACACAAAACTTATTCAGTTGAAATTGGCTTATTTAAAAAAAAAAAACTAAATACATTTGTGGCGTACGTGAACCTTGTGTATTGGGCTGCTTTTCAGTGAAGAGGCAGAGATTAAAATGTTGTTCTGTGACACATATGACAAAGTACCGACAACCATAAAGTCACACACGTTAAAAACCTAAAACGCACCAAGCTATCGTTGATTACTGTAATGCCTGTCACCACCAAATTCAAGCATCAGCCTAGGCCAATCGATCTCAAATGATCCCACTAAAATATTCCACCATCAATCCACCTCTAGTGTTAATAATAGCCACTCGCGATCCACAATTCTCTGTACATTAAACATAATTTTCTTCCCCTCTATTAACCTATCCCCACATCTGAAATTCTGTTGAGTCCTGTAATATGAAGTTACTATTTAAATCCTAGTTGTAATCATATGTACCACCTGCTACCACACAGTCTAGTTACACATTTCGTACGATTCTCATAATCAGAACCGACTCTCTCCCTTTCCCACTTCAAACACTTGTCTCTATAATACAGATTGAAAGTTTTCTCTTTGAGGTCATTCATTCTGTAGCCCGTCTTACGAAAGGTCCACAGCCTATTCCAAAGCAAGTTCTCCAGGGAGTGCGATCTAGTGCTTCCTTTTTCAATTTCCAGTATCCTCTCCTTTCTTTAAGTTCATCCAGTAGCTGCGTACGCCTTCCTCTTCGTCTTCCCTTCACTGCTAACCTCCCCTCTATCTTTCCTTCAACAACGTGTTTTAGAAAGCAGTTCCTACGCAAGATAAACCAATCCGGTTAGCCTTCCTTCTTTTCAATCTATGTAGGGTATTACTCCCCTCCTTGACTCTGTGCAATACTTCTTTATTTTTCGCACCATATTTTGTATATAATTTATATAAATGGCAGCGATAAAGCGATTAATAATGCTTGGTCTTTTTTATGTTTTGCTGACCGTACATCCCTGTATAATCTTTTTCTAATGAAGCCAACTACGTGCATATTACTTCTTAGTATATTTATTTCAACTTTTCTACATGTTTCAGGCAACTATGTACCCATCATCAGGAGAACTTACTGTATCTATGCGACACTGGTATTTTTTACCCTGTATGGATGGCACATAGTTGCCCGAAACATGTAGAAAAGTTGAAATAAATATAGTAAGAAGCAGTGTGCGCCTAGTTGGCTTCATTTGGCAAAAAAATGCTTGGTCTCTATATTTCCCTGTGTCTTTAAAGCAAATGCTGAGATGGTTCCCAAGTCCAAGTTGTCACTACATGCTTCTCATGTATCCCTCCCGATGTAAATTTAGTAGTACAGCTTCAAGTTCTTGTATATGTGT
>Ga0123354_10017626_pt1 | contig 11189 bp, 11 predicted proteins | sample TergutLab28metaG_2_FD_97872 | JGI IMG/M metagenome (GOLD analysis project Ga0123354, IMG submission 97872) | Labiotermes labralis P4 segment gut microbial communities from Petit-Saut dam, French Guiana - Lab288 P4 | ecosystem: Host-associated > Arthropoda: Insects > Digestive system > Gut ... | reverse complement strand
CCTCCGCGCGCGGGCATCGACCAGCCCGTGGCCGAGACGCTGCTGCGCGCCGCGCCGGAGCGGATCGTCTACGTTAGCTGCAACTCCGCCACCCAGGCGCGTGACATAGCGCTGCTCGGCGAGCGTTACAGCGTCGAGGCGGTGCAGCCGGTGGACATGTTCCCCCACACCCACCACGTCGAAAATGTGGTCAAACTCGTAAAGAAGAATTCATAGGCCATGAAAAAGTTCGTCATCCTCTCGATCTCGGTGTTGCTTCAGAGTGCGACTACTTTCGGAGCGACTTTCCGCTATGTAAATACTATCACAAAAGATGGAGAATTAGTATGGCGGTCATCCAAGGATAAGGACAATGTGATCGAAATGAACAGTGACACACCTAAGTCGCTGTTCATATTCGGCCAGAATTACCGGTTGGACACGCCGCTCTCTTTCGTCAAAACCGGCCCCGACAGTTGGGAGGAAGTCTATCTCGTGAGTCAGTTCGGTCGGATTCCTGAAACATTTGATAATGGTCTCGACCCCATCTTTATGGCGGTGAACGATAGAGTTGTCAATAGAGTGACCCTGTACAAAAGCCTTAGCGGGGGAGTTACGAAGATAATGGTCGGCAGCGTATCGGATAAGATACACCTGTTCCGTCCGGAGGAAGGGCAGTGGGTGGCCGTAACGCACGTGCCTCCCGTTTTTATCAATGATGTTGCAATAGCGAATGTCGGGCAGGACGGGACGGTCATCGACGACTACGGTTCGACTATCAAGCCCGATGATGTGGATCAGCTGAAGATGGTGGTGATCTTTCAGCCCAACGCTGCGCACAAGGATATCACCATGAATGTCAATATTGTAAATGTGTCGGGCGCGTCCCTTGTCGACAAAAAGTCCCGTCAAGACCATCATATCACACTTCCCGTAGAGGCCGTCGACAGTTCCACCGAGGCACTCGTATACGAGATCGGAGTGCGGAGCCCGAAACAACTTAAAAATGGGGCCCAGCTGGAGGTCTCGGTTGACGGGCAGAAACTCTATTCGATGGATATGCCTCTGCGGACGGAGGCAGCGCCTCAGCGGGGAGAGGGAGCAATAATGTACAGGCCCATAGCGATAGAGGAGGTAGGCGGCCCTTCCGCCGACGAGTTTAACGTTACCCATCCGATACCCCCTGCAAGCCCTCCGATCGGGCCTTCGCTCTACGGAATGGATTATTCACGGCCAAGACCCTCGACGGTTTTTCAGGTAGGCGGCACGACTTACAGAATGACACAATGGGTAGAGGTTGAACCCTGAACAAAAATAATCTCGATATGGAAAAACTAACAATCGACTATCGGCATTACGGCTCCCTCGCGGAGCTCGACGCCCCCGACCGCGAGCTGGCGGAGGCTGCGCGCAAGGCGTGCGACAGCGCCCACGCCCCCTACTCCAATTTCCGTGTGGGTGCCGCCGCGAGGCTGCGCAGCGGGCGCGTCATCACGGGCAGCAACCAGGAGAGCGAGGTCTTTCCCGCCGGCATGTGCGCCGAGCGCACCCTGCTGTTCAACTATCAGGCCCACTTGGCGGGCGATCCCATCGAGGCGATGGCGATAGCTTCGGTGCCGGGCGTGGGCGAGTGCTACCCCTGCGGCCAATGCCGCCAAGTGCTGCTCGACACCGAAAAACGCCAGGGCTCGCCCATGCGCATCATAATGTGCTCCGACACGACGGCCTCCGTGGTCGCCTCGGCCAAAGACCTGCTGCCCTTCACTTTCGAGTTGTAGATGTTCCGTCCGGAAGACATACTCTACGAAGACAACCATTTGTTGGTGGTCAACAAGCACACCGGCGACCTTGTCCAGCCGGCGCCGGAGGGCGGTCCGTCGCTCGAGGAGGAGATCAAGGCTTTCATCAAGCGGCGCGACCACAAGCCCGGCAACGTTTTTCTGGGGGTGGCGCACCGCATCGACCGGCCGGTGAGCGGGGCGGTGGTGATGGCCAAAACCAGCAAGGCATTGGCGCGCCTCGGCGAGATGATCAGGGAGCGCCGCATCGCCAAAACCTACTGGGCCATAGTCGAATCGCTGCCCGCCGAGAGGGAGGCGACACTGCGCCATTGGCTGTGGCGCGACGGACGCACAAACATCACCCATGTCGTCGCTGCGCCGGGCGAAAGGCCGGGGCTGGCAGGCGCGGAGAACGGGACGGCGAGCGCGAGTGCGGCAAGGCCGGTGGGGGAACGGGACGGCGAGCGCTTGCGTAGCACGGCGAGAAGCACGTTCCCCCAACCGGCGAGGCCGACTGACCGTTCTCCGCAGCCAGCCAAAGCAGAGGCGGTCGTAATAGCGGAAGGGCAGAAAACAGAAGCACAGGCGGTAGAGAGCGGAGCTGAAACGCAGACCACGGCAGCGGAAACACAGCCAGACACTTCCGCCGCACCCGCCACGCCTTCCGGCAAAAACAATCCGGACGGCGCAGCCGAAACTTATTACAAACGGAGCAACGCTCCTTCCAATCCTCCCGCCCCGCGGGGACGTAAAGAAAATCGCGCCGGCAAAATGTCTTTATTGCTGGCCCTGAACGGAGTGGCTCCGTCCGGCGGTGAGAACCAGAACAGTATGATGGGCGCCGATGCCGGCAGTCCGGGTTCGGGAATAACCGTAGACGGCTGGGATGATCCCGTCACCGGCGATCCGACCAAGACCAGACCGATCCAGATCAAAAACCCCAGTTACGACTTCCCGGTGAGCTTTACGCTCACGCTCCGCAAAAACATCACCGGTCGACTTGCGGTCGAGACGGGGCTGAGCTACACCATCTTGCATACCACGGGCAGCGGAAACAGCGGAACCGTCTCAGAGATAAAATTGTACTATCTGGGTATCCCCTTCAAGGCCCTTTATACATTCTACAGCGGACGGACGGTGTCGTTCTACGGCGGCGCGGGGGGCATGGCTGAAATGCAGGTGGCCGGCAAGATCACCGGCATGCAAACCACAATGCAAAATGTCGACGATCATCTCCTTGCCAAGCAAACCGTGCAAAGGGAGCGGAACCTCGACAACTCCCGCGTGCAATGGTCGCTCGGGGCCTCGGCGGGGATGAACGTGGGCATCGGCAAACGCATGGGAGTGTTCGTCGAGCCCGGCGTGGCGTACTTTTTCGACGACGGCAGCGGCATTCCCACCATCCGCAAGGATAAACCGCTCAACTTTAACCTGCAACTCGGTCTCCGCTTCAACCTCAACTGAACCCCGGACAAAATGTAACCTTTTTCATTTTCGCGATTTATATAATAAATTCTTATCTTTGTCAATGTCGCACCCTAAAACCTCCAAACTATGAAACGGACAATTTTAACTTCGATCATTCTGCTGTCGCTCGCGCTCGCGGCGACTATCGGATGCAACTCCAAGCTGCCCGCGACGGACAAAAAGGGCGATCCGCAGCAATCGGATAACCAGCAATCGAGCGACCAGCGCAGCGGCGACACCATCACCCTCGCCGGCGACGGCTACTCCTCGATTGGGCTCTCCCTGAAAAGCAATGTGGAAGCGAACAAACTCTACATAGTCCACTCTATGACGGAGTTGGCCGCCCTGTCGACTATTCGCGCCGACACCACCCCGCTGGTCGATTTCTCGAAAAACTCGATTCTTATCGTCCGCGGCCAGACCAGCAGCGGAATAGCTAAGATCGCCTGCGCGCTCACCTACCTCGAAGAGCACAGCTACAAATTCACGGTCAACATCACCTGCAACGCTGCCTCCGTGCTGCAACCGTGGCAGTTGTGCATTGAGGCGCCCGTAACGGCCGCAGACCAGGTGGCTTTGGAGCTGAACTGTCCGCAGCCCGGTAGCGGTAACGAAGACCCCGTCATACCGCCCACCCCAGCCGTTTTGGCCATAGACTCCGGGATCTACATCAAACCGATGGAGGTTTTGACAGCCGAGACCGCGATGGGGATACCTAAAGGCCTGAAAGCACTGCAATTCAGCTGCCAGACGGAGCGGATATACGGTTCTCCATATCCGCTCATTGTCGAACATAAACTCTCTCCCGGCAATATAGACATTTCGTTTTTTGGCGTGAAGACGGATGGTATCAATCTATGTATGTGGGGTTTCGCAGGGGCCACAATATACTTGGGAGTGTTGGACGACGGCACATACAATCTCACCCTTTCGAACCCTCTTTCGAACAGGATGACAACGCACACGGGTAAGCTGACCGTCTCGTCCGGCAGCTACAAGATCGACTTCGAGGACAATCCCGACTTCATCTTTACCGACACCCTCCCGAGCCTGTATAAAATAATCCAGTGAACATAGCGCCATAAGCCGGTAGCCCCGCCGGGTTATGAAATTTTTTCGTACTTTTGTCGTTTACACAGTTAGGGCGTAAGCACGAAAGTATGTGGTTAGAGGTTTTCATCCCCGGTGTTGTCATCGGCATCTCGGCATCCATTCCCTTGGGGCCCATCGGGGTACTGTGCATCCAGCGTACCCTGAGCAAGAACCATAAGGCGGGCTTCGTTTCGGGATTGGGTGCGATGATGGCCGATTCGATATTCGCCTCGGTGGCGCTGTTCTCGCTGGCGGTGGTGGTGAGCTTCATCGAACACCACATGATCATCATCAAGGGCATAGGTGGGGCGTGCATCATCGCCGTGGGGGTCAACATCCTCTTCAAAAACCCTGTAACCCAGATACATCGCAATCGCGCGGGCAAGAGCAACCTTTGGCACGATTTCATGTCGACCTTCCTTCTGACGCTGGCCAATCCCGCATTCCTGCTCGTTTTCATCGCCATGTTCGCCGCTTTCAGAGTGGCCAGCTCCGAGGGGGTCGTGGACGGCCTGATCACTATCCTCGGCGTGGCCACGGGCAGCGCGATATGGTGGTTCACCCTAACCTCCATAGTGAGCCTCTTCCGCAAGCGTTTCCGCCCGCGCCACTTGCTGTGGATCAACCGCATAGCCGGCTCGCTGATCATCGTGCTCGGCGCCGTGGCCATAATTTTGATGTTCGTAAAGACCCACCATGCATGGAATCTTCCCCTCATAAAAAGATAACCATAGCCATCGACGGCTTCTCCTCGTGCGGCAAGAGCACCTTCGCCCGCGAGATAGCCGCGCGGATGGGCTACGTCTTCATCGACTCGGGGGCGATGTACCGCGCCGTAACGCTCTACGCCATGCGCCACGGCGCTATCGAGCGGGGGGTGCTCGACAACGAAAAACTGGAGGCGCTGCTCGACGAGGTCGAGATCGACTTTCACTTCAACCCCCGCCGCGGAGCGAGCGACATCTACCTCAACGGCGAGATGGTGGAGACGGAGATCCGCTCCATCGGAGTGAGCAACTGCGTTAGCCACGTCAGCCGCGAGCCGCGGGTGCGCGAAAAACTGGTCGCCCTGCAACAAGCGATGGGGCGCGGCGGCGGCATCGTCATGGACGGGCGCGACATCGGCACGGCGGTCTTCCCCAACGCCGAACTGAAGATATTCATGACCGCCGACATGGCCGTGCGGGTGCAGCGGCGCTACGACGAGCTGCGGGCCAAAGGCGAGGAAGTCTCCCGCGAGGAGATCGAGGCCAACATCCGCCTGAGGGACAAGACCGACCAGGAACGCAGGGTGAGCCCGCTACGCCGCGACGACGACGCGCTGCTACTCGACAACAGCCACATGACCGTGGCGCAGCAGATGGAGTGGTTCGAGGGGGTGATGCGCAACATAAGTGAAAAGTGAAGATAACCGTCGACGACAATTCGGGTTTCTGCTTCGGGGTGGTCAAGGCGATCTCGAAGGCCGAGGAAGCGGTGGCCGGCGGCGGACAGGTGCATTCGCTGGGCGACATAGTCCACAACAATGTCGAGGTGCGGCGGCTGGAGCGGCTGGGGCTGATTCCCGTGGGCCACGACCACTTGGGCGAGCTGGGCGGCAAGACGCTGCTCATCCGCGCCCACGGCGAACCGCCCTCCACCTACCGCAAGGCGCAGGAGCTGGGCATCCGCATCATCGACGCCACATGCCCCGTGGTGGCGCGCCTGCAAAGGCTTGTCGTGGAGGCGCACCGGCAGATGGAGCAGGTCGGGGGGCAGGTGGTGATATTGGGCAAGAAGGGCCACGCCGAGGTGGTGGGGCTGACCGGCGGCGTGGACGAAGACGCGCTGGTGGTGGAGAGCGAGGAGGATTTGGAGCGCATCGACTTTTCGCGCCCCATATACCTCCTCTCGCAGACCACCCAGAGCCTCGGGCTGTGGCGCAGGATAAAGGAGCAGATCGAGCGCCGCGCCGCGCCGGGGGTGCAGGTGGTGGCCGACGACACGATATGCCGGCAGGTCTCGGGGCGCGAGGAGCAGCTCGACACCTTCGCCGGGGGGTTTGACGTGGTGGTCTTCGTCTCGGGCCACAAGAGCTCCAACGGCAAGGTGCTCTTCGAGGTGTGCCGGCGGGCCAATCCGCGCAGCTACATGGTCGAGGACGAAGGCGACCTGCGGGGAGAGTGGTTCGAAGGTGTGGAAACGGTGGGGATATGCGGCGCAACGTCGACCCCGCGCTGGCTGATGGCGCACATCGGCGCTTGTATAAGTAAATTTCAGAAATTATGATAACATATATCAGGCGTGTTTTCGCATATCTCGTAAAAATGGCGGTGCTCATCGGGGTCATCTATCTGGCAATGGTGCTCACGCACACCACCACCATCGGCGGCACCGACTCCCTCGTGCAACTTTTCAGCTCCACGCGCGGGATGATCCTCATCGCTCTTTTGGTGGTGTTGGCGCTGCTCAACCCCCGTCTGGGCTATGTAACACGCTACTCCGACCTCGAGCTTCCGGCCCAAAGGGAAGCACTTATGAAAGCTATGTCCGCCAGCCGCTACTCGCTCGTGCGGGAGGAAGGCGGGACGATGATCTTCCGCCCCGACAACCGCATCAAACGCATCGCCCAGCTCGGGGACGACGCGCTGGTGGTGCGCTTCGACAACGGGCGCACATCGGTGAGCGGGGTGCGCAGGGATGTGGTCAACGCTGTCTTCCGCATGGAAACTTACTCCGATAAATAGAACCTGTTCGAAAAAAACTGCCCAATGAAAAATATGAAAATCCGCTCTTTAAGGATCGCACTTTCCGTGGTCGCCATGGCGGCGGCGATGGTTGTTTTCACCTCCGCGCGCACCAACAGCAACGACAACACACCCTCCCAAAACGACGACTTTGTCATCGGGAAGAACATGGAGACGTTGATCGACATGTACCGCGATATCAACATATTCTATGTCGACTCGGTGGACAACAACCAGATGTTGCAGGGCGCCGCCGACGGAATGACCAAGAACCTCGACCCCTACACCACCTTCATGTCGGAGGAGGAGGCAAAGAACTTCGAGATCATGACCACCGGCAAATACGGCGGCATCGGCGCTGTGGTGCGTCAAAAAGGCGACTACGTGGTCATCGCCCAGCCCTATAAGGGCTTTCCGGCCGACAAAGCGGGATTGCAGATCGGCGACAAAATCCTCGAGGTCAACGGAGTGGATGTCAAGGGAGCGGACGTGGGCAAAGTGAGCTCGATGCTCAAGGGCGACCCCGGCAGCACGCTCAAGGTCAAGGTACTCAAGTTTTACACCGGCAAGGAGGAGCTGGTAACGATCCGGCGAGAGAAAATATCTATCCCCGGCATTCCCTACTTCGGCTTTGTAGCCCCGGGCATAGGTTACATCCAGCACACCGATTTTTCGGAAGGGGTCAGCGGCGAGATGCGTAACGCCCTGATGCAGATGAAAAAGTCGGGCGAACTGAAGGGTCTTGTCATCGACCTGCGCGACAACGGGGGCGGCATCCTGCAGGAGGCGGTGAAGATCGTCTCGCTGTTCACTCCCAAGGGCACCGAGGTGGTGAGCGCCCGGGGCCGCCAGGCGCGCTCCAACGAGACCTATTCCACCGAGAACGCCCCTCTCGACCTCGACCTGCCCATCACGGTGCTGGTCAACGGGAACACCGCCTCGGCCGCGGAGATCGTCTCCGGATCGTTGCAAGATCTCGACCGCGCCGTAATAATGGGCCGCCGCACCTTCGGCAAGGGGCTGGTGCAGATCACCCGTCCGATGAAATACGGCGGCCTGCTGAAGATCACCGTCGCCCGCTATTACATCCCCAGCGGGCGCTGCATCCAGGCGCTCAACTACACCCACCGCAACGAGAACGGCGGCGTGGAGGCGGTGCCCGACTCGCTGATCCGGGAGTTCCGCACCCGCGGCGGACGGGCGGTCTTCGACGGGGGCGGCATCATGCCCGACATCAGGCTCAAGCCGGAGCCCGTCAGCCGCTTCGCCGCTATACTCTACGCCAAGGGTTTTATAGAAGATTTCGTCGATACTTATGTCAAACAGAACCCCGCGCCGGTCGATCCCATGACATTTAAGCTGCCGGACAGCGCCTATGACGATTTTGTCGCCTTCATGCAGGACAAGGATGTGGACTACCGCTCGGAGACCAAGAGCCTGCTCGAACAGTTGCGCGCGAAGGCCAAGGCGGAGCAGCTGTACAGCAAGATTAAGGACGACATCGCCGCGATGGAACAGCACATCAAAGACGACAAACAGAGCAGTTTGCAGACCTACCGCAAGGAGATCACGGGCATGATCGAGGATGAGATCGTGCTGCGCGGCAACTATGCCGAGGGGGTAACAAGGCGCCGCCTGCAGAGCGACCCGGAGGTGGCCGCCGCAGTAAAACTGCTGGGCGATCCGGCCGAATACCGCAGGATCCTCACCTCGCAGGACACGGCTCGTAAATAAACCTGAGAGAGGCGGCGAAAGAGACCGCATAAACAAGCGGAGCGTGTGAAGATAAATGTAAAAAAATATCTCGATTTCGGGAGCATAACCCGTCCGTTCAGCCGCAGGTTCATCTTCATAATCCTGGGGCTGGTGATCGGTATATCGTCGCTCGTCTTCACGGGCAACATGGCCCGCACGCTACGCAACAAGGAGCGCAACGAGGTAACGCTGTGGGGTTTGGCTATGAACCGCTCGGGCGCCTTCGACTCGACAGACCCCCTGGTCGAGCACATCGTCAGCAGCAACAACAACATCCCCTTCATCATCACCGACAAGAACCTGCACGTCGAGGGAGCGCACCTTATCCCAGACAACGTGCTCGTAAATCCCGACCTGCTGCGGCGCAAGCTCGAACAGTTCTCCTCGATCCACCAGCCCCTCGAGGTGCGCACTTGGAACCAGTCGACACTCTACATCTTTTACGGCGAGTCGCGCCTGCTGAAGATGCTCGTCTACTACCCTATCATTCAAATACTTATCATAGCCATATTCATAGCGTTCGGATTTCTGACCTTCCTCTCGACCAAGCACGACGAGCAGAACAACGTCTGGATAGGCCTTGCCAAGGAGACGGCGCATCAGCTGGGCACTCCCACCTCGTCGCTGCTGGGATGGGTCGACTATCTGCGAACGCAGCCCATCGACCAGCACACTGTCGACGAGATGGGAAAAGATATTTCGAGGCTGCTGACCATCGTAGATCGCTTCTCGAAGATCGGCTCCGAGACTTCGCTCGCCGTGGCCAATGTCAACGAGGTGGTGGGCAGCAGCGTACAATACTACAAGAGCCGCACCCCCCGCAACATCGCCATCAACTACAACGGCCTGGCTATCGCACCCATCAAGGCGATGCTCAACATCGCCCTTTTCGAATGGGTGATCGAGAACCTGCTGAAGAACGCCATCGACGCCATGCAGGGCAAGGGCTCGATCAACGTCAATATCGGCACGAAGGAGAACAACATTTTTATAGATGTGAGCGACGAGGGCAAGGGTATCCCGAAGGCCAATTTCAGCCGCATCTTCGAGCCGGGCTACACCACCAAAACACGCGGCTGGGGCCTCGGCCTCTCGCTCAGCAAACGCATAGTGGAGGAGTACCACAAGGGGCGCATATTCGTGGTCGACTCGGAGATCAACAAAGGCACCACCTTCCGCATAATGCTCAAAAAAGCTCATTGAAAAAGCTAACCGATATGAAAAACCTCCTTTGGGCGGCACTGTGCCTCGTCCTGTGCTTCGGGGCCCTGTTCGCCTTCACCGCCTGCCTGCACGACGACGATCCCATCCGGCCCGACGACAACGATCCCTACACCCTGGTGAAGATCGGCGACACTGTCCCCGAGGGCTCAATAACAGACATAACCGGCGCACTCACCTACAACACGATGCAGCGCGACAGCGCCGTGGTGATCTACTTCCTCTGGTCGGAGTGCAGCGACTGCCACGCCCAAACCCCCATCGTGCTCTCGCTCACCGATGGCACGGGCCACATTCCGGGCGTCAAACTCGTCTGCGTGGCGCGTGGCGATGCCGATGCCACGCTCGGAAAAGCCGAAGCCTACTGGGCCTCGGCCGCCGCCTCGACCGGGCGCACGATGCCGCCCCTCTACTACGACGAAAACAGGGCGTTCTACTCGCTCTTCGCAGCGCAAACCGTGCCGCGCTTCTACTTCATCGACCGCGGCGGCACCGTGCGCCACCTCTCGGCCGTTGTGACAGACTCGGCCACCCTCGCGCGCTTCACCGAAGACATTCGCTGACCTCTCTCCAATGGCCGCCCCTGCCGACATCTTCGGCCACCTGTCGCAGCTCGCGCCGCCCATGGCCGCCCCCGCCGCCTCAGGGCGCGCTGCGGAAGGCTTGCTGCTCAGCGGCACGCTCCCCTTTCGCGTCGTTGCGCTCGTGCTGCTGGTGTGTTACTGCACGGCATTGCTCCTCTACCGCTCAAACGCCGGGGCGCTCATAAAGACCATGCGCAGCCGCCTCTACACGGAAAAACTCCTGTCGGAACAGAATTTTTTATTCAAAAGTTTTCTCGTTTCCATGTCCGTCATCGGCGCGATAGCATGGCCGATGATCGTCATCCGGCTTGCGGAAGCGGCGGGGATGCGCCTCGTGGGACCTTCGACACCCGTGTGGATGGCCGAGGCGGCGCTTCCGGCCATGGCGCTGCTCATGCTCGTCTTTTTCCTCTGGCGCCGCACCGTGCTATCCCTGTCGGGATGGTTCGTCCAGGGCGGCGGGTTCACCTCGGGGCTGCTCCAGCTCACCCGGATGATCTTCGCCTTTATGACCATGACCACTGTGCCCGCCCTGCTCCTTCTGGCCCTCAACCGCAACCCCATATCGGCCGCCGTCATGGCGT
>Ga0123354_10017625_pt1 | contig 11189 bp, 8 predicted proteins | sample TergutLab28metaG_2_FD_97872 | JGI IMG/M metagenome (GOLD analysis project Ga0123354, IMG submission 97872) | Labiotermes labralis P4 segment gut microbial communities from Petit-Saut dam, French Guiana - Lab288 P4 | ecosystem: Host-associated > Arthropoda: Insects > Digestive system > Gut ... | reverse complement strand
TAATGTTTTGTTGACCTGCATTCCGGTATGATCCTTGTAAATAACCGACCTGACGCACAACGTTTCATGTACGCTTATTTCTATTCTCTACATGTTTCGGGCAGCCATGTGCTCATCATCAGGAGAATTATTTTATCAATGCGGCACGTGGTTTATGTCACTCTGTGTAGATGACCGTCTGGTATGCAGGTAACCTGCATACCAGACGGTCATCTACACAGTGTGACATAAACTAGATGTCGCATTGATACAATAATTCTCCTGATGAGGGGCACATGGCTGCCCGAAACATGTAGAGAATAGAAATAAACATACGTGAAAAATTTTGCGTCAAGTTGGTTATTTACAAGGATCATACCGGGATGCACGGTAAACAAAACATTAAAATTTTGTGTCAATTTGGTTATTTATAAGGATCATGGCTATAGTTTATATATCGTGAAAAATGCCTTATTTAAAACGTAATTGAAAATGTAACTACTTAAATATTTGTCTGCAAGTGAAATATGTCTGTGCTGACAAGAGTGGAGATCACCCTGTATAACGCACGCACAAACAAGCATATATATAATCTAGGCTATGTAAAATGACATGTATTTGTATGGAGTAGCATAGAGAACATGACATCAGTTTAAACATTCTAACCAAATACAAATGTCATGAATTTCAAGCAGACAGTGTTAACGAAGAGCTATACAATTACGGATTTAGTACGCTTCTTCGAATCGCAGAGAATAGGCGATGCAGACTGTGATAACATGTAATAGGAAACAAGATGTATTCAGGAAAACAATTCTGTTGTTGCAGAATAATTCACTGTGGAGCTTAAAAAGCTTTCAGTCACATGAACGCGCACAATGCAACGTGAATTACAACCATACGTTCCTGCTGTATGAGGACCATGTATTGTAACGCACAGTTCTGATACAGCAGGAGTAACGACGAAAGTCATGTAAGATCGTGACACTGTAGTAATAAACAACTATATCTTTCTGTTTTGTGGACAGTAGACGCAGGTTTAAAATAAAAAGAAAGTAGGATTGAAAATGAAAGAGAATTTTCATGACGCTGCACGTGTATCCGGCCTCAGAAATTAACCAGTATGGATCATTCATTGTACCATAGTTTGTAAATGTCAGATTCCATCGAGATACAGCAAAAACCACCGTGTTTGCTTGTGTCAGTTTGCTATTTTCTCTACGGATCACCTGAAAACTGTCCGTGTATTTTAAATTGGGGATCGGAATGTGCGCCCATAATTACGCACGGTTATGTTCAACTCTCTGGGCGCGAGATTTTCCGCACCTGTCCAGACCGGTCCTGGGGCCCACCCAGCCTCCTATACAATGGGTACCAGGTCATTCCCGGGGGTAAAGCGGCCGGGCATGGCGTTGAACAGCCATCCCATCAAGCGCCGAGGTTAAGGAAAGAGTAGAGCAATACTTCTACACCCTCTTTGGGCCTTCGTGGCCTGCTCTAGGGTGAATTTTACCTTTACCTTTATGTTTATCTCTCGCTTTCAAAGCAAACATCATACTTCTGTTCATATTTTTTGGGTCTAGAATTCGAATCTAGGTTGTGGCATTGTTTACCCTAACTGAGATTCTTTTTGTTTACGAGGGAATTAACACAAGCGCTATAGTTTGAAATATAAACGAATTCAAAATGCATGTACGGGTGTTGTATATACAGTTAAGTGTCGGCCGACGTCCGCTTGAATCACGGGCGTCCAAACTTTTTTGGCAAAGGACCACACCCGTTGTTGTGGTCTGATTCGCTGACAGCACGTGCCAAACTCTCATTAAGTGGTGTAGCTAACCGTCTAAATTATTGTGTAGTTTTTTGTAGTATGTACGTAGATAACAAATGTTGCTGCGGGCTTCATAACAAGCTGGCGGGTCACAGGTTAATTACCCGTGGCTTACATATTAAAGTACTAGATGGCTCATTTGATTAAAAAAAAGAAATTTCATCTTTTATGAAATACAGAGTTTTGTAACCTTTCGCCCTCTACTGGACTCCAGTCTGAACCTCTTGTATCCATCGACATCCTTCCACACTTCTCTAAGGGTCACCTTAGTTTGATCCGCCAATTGACTACCCGTCTGCCAGCACGTGGCCTTGGTAGTATAATTCGACCAGTGTTCTGGATATTACCCGTCGCCTGGGGAATAGAAGCTTGAATCATAATGTGCTCTGCCCGTTAGAATTCAATCTATCACTGGACATTGAGCCAGATAATCGGACGAGGTATTTAAACTCATATCAATACAAGCTGGCTTATTGTTATGATGAATACATCAGGTGGGGGGGAGGTCAAATGACTGAGACGTGCAGCACGCATGGGGCTCTGAGAAGCGTGTACAGCAACGCAGTTTGAAATGCTGCAGAGGAAAGACTCTTTGGTAGATCTGTACTTTTATGCGAAGGTATAATCGATTTATCTTTAAAATGGGCTGTAGTTTTGAAGACTTGAGTAAATACTGTCAGGATAGGCTGCAGTGGCTGGCTGTTGTGATAGCTGTAATGAATCCTTGGTTTCTAAAAACACAGTTATGTTCATGACCAGCAGAGTGACCCTAAACTTCCAAAAAGGATCCCTTTTTTTGGGATGTTTGTTTCTTTAAATATAGACTCTCATAGGCCTAAATGCATGCAGTATTATTCTGTAGATATGCTATTGTGTTGCTGTACACACCGTCTCTTTCTTCAGACTTTGCCCGAATTTATATAAAGATATAGTTACTTTTTCAAAATGAATCTCACAGGGTTTTACGGCTTGGTTATGTGCGTTGCATCTCGAATATGCGACGTATCTTGATATACAAGTATATACAGAGTATGTACATACTTGGGCGTATGTCCAAATGAGAGTTTGTAAATATTTCGTTTCGCGGTTGCAGTCTTATGAAAGGGTCGTGATTGTTCTGTTTAGGGGACTTTACATATGCCGAAGGCTTGAGTTCGTTTTGCGGTGTCACATGAATTGTTTCAGTTCTGTGTCGTACACTTCTTATAAACACACCCACGCACGGACACACACACACACACACACACACGTCACACACATACAAACACACACACACACACACAAACTTATATATATATATATATTGAAAGAGAGAGAGAGTGAGAGAGAGAGAGAGAGCGAGAGTAATAGCGAGTAACGTTTTTGCCATACCTGCATTAGGAACATTGGCGAAATTTTAAAGTTTATGCCAAATATATTTTTCTCTGCGTATTCAACATACGTGTATGTATGGGTGATGCTACGCTGTGGGAAATATGCAGTCCTTTGTTAGTGTATGTGTGTGGTTGTGTGTAAGATCATGTGCTATGTTTGAATTTAGTGTAAATATAGCCTAAATATTTGTAATGATTTTCTTATGTGACGTACATACGTTTGAGTGTGTGTAGGTAAGTTCCTGTCCACGTCATCATTTAGGCATATTCATGAATGGATGGATTTATCTGTGCTTATATATACTTATTTACTTACTCCATGGTGCAGAGTCCTTCTTGAGAAGCTAACTGGTTTGCAGCTAGTCAAGAAATTCCCCTCATATCACGGAACCCGAAGGTTCATTACCGCACTCACAAGCGTCCGTCACCTGTCTCTATCCTGGGCCAGCCCAATCCAGTCCATATACCAACATCCCACCTCCTGGACATTCATCCTAATATTATCCACCCATCTACGCCTAAGTCTCCCCAGTGGTCTCTTTCCCTCCGGTTTCCCCACCAAGACCCTATACATTCCCCTCTCCTCACCCATACGCGCCACATGCCCAGCCCATCTCATTCTTCTCGATTTTATCACCTGCACGATATTGGGTGAGGAGATGTGCTTTTAAATATACATATATACACACACGCACACCACACACACACACACACCACACACACACACATCACACACACACACACAGAGTCGAACTGGGTTGTAACGTAATTCAGTCATATTTTGTGTCTTTATAAATAAGTGTTTTCCTAACCGAGGTGTATAATATTATGGTTAACAGTGAGGAATTAATTGGTGCCAGAGAATACCTGACCTTATAGATGAGGTGTCACATACACCGAAGTCATTATAACCGGGTTCGACTGTTCTCGTGTGAGTTCTTATATTTATATGTGTGTGTGTGTGTGTGTGTGTGTGGTGTGTGTGTGGATGTTTTAAACTTTTGTTATTAGTCTCCGTATTTTTTAACATTTACAGGCACAGTGGTAATTGTACTAACCACCAGTTTCAACGTCAAAAGACGTCTATCTTCTGACCACACAGTGTCCAAATGTGTTTATTATGATAATTGTCACAGCAGATAGGAGTAACACTTTTCCTACTCAACATTCTGTAGCTGCCATTTGTAACGGAGACTCAGACGCGTTCACTGCAACGTACGAGCTACGTTTTAGCCTTCTATCTTTCCTACAAAAGGCTGAAATTATATATTTCATATAGGCCTAACTATCACGTTTATGTTTTGTGTGTCCGGTCGTTTCGACGCTTCGACAAGTTTGTCGGTTCCATCCTAACCTCTTATGAAGACTGTGGCATTTACAAGGGTGCTGATAAGTCCTTAGCCCGACGAGGAAGGAAACAATCTAATATTTCTGTTAGAATGGCATGAATTTCCTTCTGCACCTTGCCTTGCAGGAAAAAAAACCTGATGACAGCTCGCGTCTCGATGTTGTTGAAATCGTTTGCGTCCCTGACATCCTTCCGATCTTCTTTCCTTCCTGGTCGGGCTAAGGACTTATCAGCACCCCGCAGTTTCCTGCACTCGGCAACAGAACACCTGGACACGTTTCGTTTCATAGAACAAGATAGGCTAAAACAGAAGCAGAAGCTAACTAGATAGAGCCTACTTTACAAAATAGGTAGAATCAGCGTACGTAACATTTAATCTGTTGGGTTTATTTGTGAAAGAACAAGGCGTGTGACATCGACGTGAAAAGAAATACTATCACAGCTTGCCATGCCGAGTGCTTAATGGATATACTGCTTTCTGGTCAGCTCTGTATACAGCCTTTTATCTGTCTACTTAAAGAACATTCATAAGAGCTTAGGGAGCAGTCCTGTGTGGTATTACTAAGCCCTTTCCGGACGGAGCTTGCCCGTTTATAGTGTGAGGCCGTCTGCAGCAGTGCTGTTGGAGATCAGTATGGCCAGTTGTATTGAATTCTGAAGTGCCTTTGTTCTCTCTCGCTGCTATCCATGTTAATAACGCGTGTCTCGGGTCACATACTCTCCTAGCAGCAGGAGCATTGTATTGAGGAAAAAAGAGAGCACGAAGTGCGAAACATCAAAATTTTAAAATTTCATTTTAATGAACTGGTTCCTTAACACTATATTGTTTGTAACGTTTTGCTGACCGTGCATCTCAGTATATTTATCTCATTATTTAACCAACTTGATGCACAAAATGTGTTTCACAATAAGTTTTATTTCATGCCTCTACATGTTTCGATCACATGTGCTCGAAACATGTACAGACATGAAATAAAACTTATTGTGAAACAAATTTTGTGCATCAAGTAGGTTAAATAATGAGATAAACTATTTTGGTTGTCACTCAAAAAAGAAACCTAAAGCTTGATACCAATAATTGTTGAAGGACGGATGAATGTATTAATAACTTTTGTTGTAGAATTCTCACGACATCACAATGCTGGTATCCGTTGCAAAAGAGTAGCGTAATACAGACATAACGAACGGTGAACACACTTGTACTTTCCCACGACGTCTGCTTATTCATTAATTATAATGAAGAAATCCATTTTTTACGAGCGTTACAAAAATTGCGAAAAGCGACTATTAAATTCGTCATGTCTGTCTGTCTGTCCGCGTGGAACAACTCGACTCTTGACGGACGGATTTCCATGAAATTTGGTGTTTCAAAATATTTAAAAAATCACTGGTTAAAATTCAAGTTTTATTAAAATCTGAAAAGAGTAAAGGCTACTTTACGTGAAGATCGACATACATTTATGATCACACCTCGCTTAGTTCTTCTTACAATTAGAAATATTTCGGACAAAAATTGTAGAGAAAATCAAAACACGTATTTTAATTTCTATACTCTTTTTTTACTAAGATCATACAGTTTATGAGACAATGTGGAAAAATACTGTAGAGTCGGACAGATCATAGATAACAACATGGCGCATGCACATAGCGTGCTGGATACCTAGGGCTACACACACACACACACTCAAAATATGTAATTCTTATTGCTTATCCACTGCAACAATGGTTGTATGAATGCGCCTCCAATGTGACGTTTTATTTACATCGCCTGTATTTTTAATGTATCCAACACCCAGTGTCTCAATGTTGAGCAGGTGATCACCCAGATTGCAAAGACAATTTAACCCTTATCCTGCTAACGTGGAGAATATGGTGAGCTCCTAATAATGCCAGAAAATGACAGATTGTGTTTAATTCCGCGTTTAAAAGGTTAAATTACAGCAGTTTACATTTATCTTTCTTAAAAATTAATTTGTTACCAAATTTTCTGCAATTTTTTCTTTGGGTTTCGGCCTGCCCCCGCTTCACCACTTCTAACAGTTGAAAACCGTAAATACATATTCATAAAGTTGGTATGTTAGTCATGCCATTGCGGGAGTTCCGAACTGTGCGGTGAAACTTTTAACTTGCTTTGGGGTTACACTCGCTCCAAATGTCGATCGGGAAACGAGTTTCGCGGCTTTGCTGAGAAGCTGAAGGCTAAAATCAGGATTGTGATGTGACTTGATTTCAGATGCCACACGTTTGGAATCTCGATGGAAACCGATGGAAGGCTCCCACTTGACTGGGGATTTCTGCGGGTTTCCTCCTTTCCTAATAAACACAAAGACAGCAAACCGGGGAACGCCCAACAGCTCTGTGCTCATGTCCACATATAGAATGTGATTTCCCTGGGGAAGCTTTGTATCTGCTCCCACCTTTCCTTCCGACAAATTCAGAGGTGGGGCTAAAGATGGCATGATCACCTTATCACCCGTCACCAGTTCGGACTCGATAGACCTGTTTCGGCCTCGTCTTGTGAACTCTTCAGAGGTCTTCTAAGTCGTCTCCGTCCATCCGGTCTCTAATAGCTCAACATCTCCGACCGTAAAATAAGATTATTGGTGCTAATCAAAACACCTTTCCGTCCAAGTAAATGCCTTTGTAATTGTTTATAATAAGATACTGTTACTTAAAAAAACCTCATTTTTCTTTGAATAAAGAGCGACCAACTTGATGTCACTTGCTTTATTATTTCATTATTTACTGCTCAACATGTTTCGGATGTTAATACATCCATCCTCAGGAGATTGTGACTTATTTGTTGAGTTATTTCATGGGTTGTATTGCTGTGGTACGATGTGTGTTGGTGTTACGGTGTGGTTTGGCTGGGGTGGTGTGGTATCCTGATGCAGGCTTCAGCAACTATCAAGATGATGCACAGTCCAATAAACATAAGACTCAGTTTTCTTCTCATCACGTCACATCTATATATTGTGAAATTCTAGGAGCCTCACTGTTAATCGTTTTTCAAGAATTTGACTCCTGCCCTCAATATTTTCGCACAGTGGCTGGGTGCATTGGCGCAGTTTTCTTTTTAAAAGGGCGATGTAAATTTTGGATTATTGGTTGAACTAAACTGGAATGGAAGAGCGGTTTGCATTCTGTAACAAATTAATATTACTTTTTATTCTCTGACAGGAAGCATTGGTCTTCACATTGGTCTGAATAGGCCTACATTTTTTTCATACTGGCCGACTTCCATCTCCAGCTGCCACTGCATTTGAGCCTGTTTAATTCTTGACGTCTTTGAGGTCCTGGTATTCTACCGTCCTTGAAGATGGGACCCGATGGTTTGTCCCGAAATGTCGGTAGCCAATTACCAACCTACCCCACATAGAATACCTTAAGAACGAAGGCCCCACACCTACACCTCGGTCTGAGCATGCATTCTTGCATATTTAGTACTTGTTAGGATGAATTTGCCCATTTTGACAGATATAACGCAATAAATTTAGAATGGAAAAGTCCTCCTCTCTTTTCTATTGAAAAAGTATCAGTCCATGTTCATCATCTCATAAGAGGTCTTGGGATTAATTTAGAGCTTCCCTTTTGATAATCTGGAGACAGATAATCTCTTATTCCATCAAATATAGTTCGGTCCCAAATTATTTCTATGTTTGTATTCTACGTAATATTAATAGGCTGCTGTCATGTGATTTTGTGGACACAGAACTGCGACTGTCATCACATACATATTTTGAGATCACGTAAGTCTAAATATAACCTGTCATTTACCTTATACATGTCTAAAGTGCTGCTGATTTCATGCTGCTCTTCCCTAAGCATTAAACCATTAAATTCCTAGTCAATTTTCTAACCGTATCCAACCAACTTTTCGAAACCAATATAAAGGTTGGTTTAACCGTTTCGTTTCTAGTCTTGATTAAGTGAACCACCAGCTGTATCATCCAAAAATATGAAAACAATTTATATTAGTAAAATTCGTTCAACTCGCCGGTCCTCGACATGTTAAAAAATTCTTTTTGTCTCATAACGCAAAGAACCCACCTCTATTAACTTTCTATTCCCTATATTATTTTCCTCCATTTTATTTCTGCAGCCTTGAACATTCCATGTACCAAATTTTGAAGTCCTGTTTCTTAGCTTAAATGGCGTTTGATTTCCGGAAGACGGCGACAGCTGTTAAAAAACCGGACAGATAGATAGATGCCCTATATTATTCTTTGAATTTCGTTAATATTACGTTGCTTTATGGCGTGTTTATTTCCTCATTCTCTTTGTGGGTGTCCATACAATCTAATTAGAATACTAGTAATTATTTTAAGTGACTGTCCAAGGTGGGAAGCCCAGGCTGACGTAAGATTTACAAAATATAGGTACTTAATATTACAGTATTTTAATGGCAGGGAAAGAAATGAGTTTTCTGTACTGTGAAAAAGTATTCAGCAAATGTACTGAATCTTGAGTTGGATTTAATATTAATTTCGACATTACAAACTTGTAGGCTACATTTTGATCGGTTAATAACGGGTACAATGCTTCCAGTATTTGATAAGTCGCGGAATGTGCGCATAGCGTAGTACTCGTAGATGTAACTTCATGTCTGTGTTATGGCCTCTAGATGTTTAATTAGTGAATGCTACCCTTTGATTCTACACTTTCGAAGCGTGTCATGGCATTTCACAGGAAAAAACTGAAACTGCTCTATTTTATATTTCCTTTTTTATGCAGAATTTACATCGCGGCTGAAATTGTGAGCGTAATTAATAATTACTCTTAGGATTAACTCTTCCCTTAAATTCTTATAATAAAACCAACTAGATGCACTAATTTCTTAAATTTATTTTTGGAATAAAATTCTACATGTTTCGGACAGGATCAGGATCAGGACGGAACTGCAGTTCCGTCCTGATCCTGCTCGCAAACTGTCAGCAAACCTGTATGACATATACCATTGCTGTGTGTACAGTGAAAAAAGCTCTTGATGATGGACAGAGGAACTGTCCGAAACATGTAGAATTTTATTCCAAAAATAAATTTTATGAAATTAGTGCATCTATTCTGATTTATTGTAAGATTTTATCACGATGAACGGTCACCTGAACGTCAAATTCTTCTCTTACAGTTAACAAACACTAAACTTTCTAAGGGGACTAGTCACTGTTGGCTATAAGTTATTCGGATTGGCGACAAGTTAAAGCTGTCGTGTCCACTGAATAAACAAAACAATGAATGTTAAAAACTTCAGTTTTCTCCCTTAGTACAAATTCTGTAAACGTTGTTGCAGTCGTGCGGAACGGGAAGTGGGGGAGACAGAATGAAGGACGAATGGACAGACAAACGGAGCGATTTTAATAGGCTGCCTGCCTGGATATAAACGTTCATAAAAGTGACAGTGACATAAAAAGGTATACGGTAGTGCCAAGCAGGATATTTCCCACGGAAGACCACTAAGACGTGAGATGTTCAATTGATTGAACTGTGCACGCGCACTTCAGTTTCATCGCATAACATAATCCACGCAAACTCAAATAGCATAAATATACAACACATATCAGTTTGTTTATACTGCCCTTTTCAAACGGATTTATATAAACATTTGGTTTTACGCAAAATGGTGAGCCGTACGTTACACATGCCGGGTAATTAACTTCACTTGTTGTGATTCAGGTTCGGGGTGTAAATGAAATTAATACGTAACTTGGGTATAAATTTGCGCACTGCGGTAGGAGTTATGCAAGTTTGCAAGAGCTTTAACCCCTTTAAAGACGAATCGCAGACTGCTTTATTTAAAGAACCAGTCCGTACCGCGCAGTAAACACTTTTCATCTCGGTTATAAAAAAAACAATCAGTTTATGTTATATGGGGCAGAGTTCGCTGTTTTCTCTGAGATATATACAAAAAAATAAATACAGTGTGGGCAGAATGGATAATTATTAAGTGTTAAACCTGTTGGTGAACGAAACCAGTAGGCTTTAAGAGGTTAAACTTCGTGGAGCAGTTATTCTTGAGCAAATGATTGTCGTTTAACTGGTTAGTAAATTTACCCCTATTACAGAATCTGAAGGTTTACACTGTGTGTATAAGAGTCAGTGTTTCGTCCCTGTCCTGAAGCCCATGAATCCACGCCAAACCCTTATATTTCAGTACATTAAGATCATATCATATGCTGTTCTCCCATCTAAGATATTCTTTCTTGCAGAGTTTACAATCAAAATGTATGCATTTTACATATGTCAATTCGTGCCATAAGTCCGTCTGATATCAACGTCCTTAAACCGACTATAATTCCTATTTATTTGGAGATACCGCCGGTCCCAGTGGCCGCGCGGTGTAAGGCGTAAGTCTGCGGCCGCTCGCCTGCTGAGATCGTGGGTTCAAGTCCCAACGGGGACATGGATGTTTGTCTGTTGTCAGTGTTGTGTGTTGCCAGGTAGAGGTCTCTGCGACGAGCTGATCACTCGTCCAGAGGAGCCCTACCGAATGTGATGCGTCGCTGTGTGTGATCTAGAAACCTTAAGAAAGAGGAGGTCATAGCCCGCGTTGGGCCGCAACACCACGACGGGGGGGGGGGGGGGGGGGGGTGGGGGAACCCGGTTTTTTTTGGGGGGTCCTTTTAAAAAGGGTTTTAAAGAAATTTTTTTTTTTGTTTAC
>Ga0123354_10017624_pt1 | contig 11189 bp, 11 predicted proteins | sample TergutLab28metaG_2_FD_97872 | JGI IMG/M metagenome (GOLD analysis project Ga0123354, IMG submission 97872) | Labiotermes labralis P4 segment gut microbial communities from Petit-Saut dam, French Guiana - Lab288 P4 | ecosystem: Host-associated > Arthropoda: Insects > Digestive system > Gut ... | reverse complement strand
GGCAGTATCTTTTATCCGGGAGTCTATTTTAGTCCCCCTGATTATGATGCTGTAAATAATTTTAAAAAAACTTTTTTAGAATAGGAGTTATTTTTGCAAAGAGAAAACTCTTTTTTTGACAAATATATTAACCATGGAATTGCTCCAATAAATATTATGCTGGCAAGATTTATATGCACGCAATATGGCAAAAAAGAAGAGAGTAACCTTTTCTATTTTATAATAGCGCTATCTCTCCTTTTTGAGAAAGGGCATATAAGGGTGAGTATTGATGAAATAAAAAGCGAACTTGAAGTAGCTATTCTTTCAGCAATAGATGATCATGAAAAAGAACTATATTCTCTTATTTCAAAAGAGATTACAGACCCCCATAAAATAATAAAAGATAACCCTGATATATTTTTATCTGTTGAAGATCTTGAAAAAAACGATTCTGAAAAAAGAGCGCCATATCTTTTGCTTGATGAAGGAAAACAAATTTCCACAGAAAAACTTTATTTTGAAGAAAAAAGATTTACAGACAATTTTTTAAATTATCTAAAATCTGGCAGCGATAAAAAAGAAACCATAAATAAAAAACATATACTTTCTGCAGTTGCTTCTGTTGAAAAATCAAACAATATTGTTCTTGAAGAAAAACAAAAAGAAGCTGTAGTAAAATCATTTGATGAAAAATATATGATAATTGCAGGCGGACCTGGTACGGGAAAAACAACTGTAATTAAAGCTATTATAGAAACACACCTTTTGATTGATCCCTCTTTATCCGGAATGATTGCTGTGGCTGCTCCCACAGGAAAAGCAGCGCGCAGGCTTGAAGCAGTGCTTGGAAATCTTGTTGCTGATGGAAAAGTAAAGAGGCCTCAGACAATGCACACTCTCCTAAAGCTTGGCTACAGGGAAAGGGATGCATTATCGCTTCTTCCATATAAAATGATTATTATAGATGAATCATCAATGCTTGACTTAAAAATGATGCAGGAGCTTACGGCAATGCTGCATAGCGGGTGTTCTCTTGTAATGGTTGGTGATCCCCAGCAGCTTCCGGCAGTAGGGAGCGGAACACTATTTTCTGATATAACCGATGGCATGGAGAGTAGCTCTCATGCTCTAAACCAAAGCTATGTTATTCTTGAAAGAGTAAAAAGATCTCAAGGAGCAATTCCTGAATTTGCGGAAAATATACGAAAAGGGATTTTTAAAAAAGAGGATTTTAAAAATAATGATAATATAAAACTTCTCTCTCCTGATTTTGATACTATTTTTTCTTATGCGATTGAAAAATATAAAAAACTCTCATCCTGTGCAAAAGAAGGAAATGAGGAAAAAATGCTGGATGCTCTCTCCTCTTTTGTTCTTCTTGCTCCATACAATTATGGAATGTTTGGTGTAAAAAATTTAAATAAAAAACTTGCAGATTATTTTTCAGAAGGGAAAAAATATTTTTTCCAGGGAATGCCGATTATGATAACAAAGAATGATTATGATATTGGGCTTTATAACGGCGACAGGGGAATGATTATTTATGATAACTCCATTTATTATGCTATATTCAAAAGTGCGGATGAAGGGATAAAAAAAATATCCGCATCTATTTTAAAAGAATGGGAAATATCTTATGTTCAGACTGTTCATAAAAGTCAGGGCAATGAATATGATTCAATAGCTGTTGCCATAGCAACAGAAACCGATCAGATAAAAACAGTTACACGGGAAGTACTTTATACAGCAGTCACAAGAGCAAAAAAAGAAATTATGATTTTTAGCGAAGAAAATGCAATAAAAGAAATACTTAAAAGAAAAGTTACCAGAAATTCAGGAATAAAAAAAGTGATGTTTGATTTTTAAGAAGTAATATTATTGTCCAATGCAATAAGAATGACAATGCATAAAAATTCACACATCTATGAAAGATAAACTTTATATTCTTCAGCTTTACATTTACAAGCCAGTGCTATATTATACTTATATGGTAAAGAATAATCCTCTTATTAAACCTTATTTAAAATGGGCAGGAGGTAAGAGGCAATTATTGGAAGAAATAAAAAAGTACCTCCCAAAAGGAATAAATAATTATACTTATTATGAGCCCTTTATTGGGGCAGGGGCTCTCTTTTTCGAATTACAACCCAAAAAAGCCGTAATTAATGATTTTAATGAACAATTAATTTTAACTTATAAAGTTATAAAAGAGAATGTTGATGACCTTATAATATTATTAAAAAAATATCAAAAAAAAAATATGGAAGAATATTACTATGAAATAAGAAACATAGATCGTAATATAGCAAAATTCAATATGCTATCAAATATTGAAAAGGCAGCCCGTCTGATTTTTTTAAATAAAACCTGCTTTAATGGGTTGTATCGTGTAAATTCTCAAGGGCTTTTTAATGTTCCTTATGGTAAATATAAAAATCCAACAATATGCCAAGAAATTGTATTGCGTCAAATTAATAATTACCTTAATTCCAATGAAATTTGTGTTTTAAATAGTGATTTTGAGCAAGCAGTTTCAACAGCATATAAAAAAGCATTCATATATTTTGACCCCCCCTATCATAGTCCAGATAAAACTAATTTTACAGGATATCAGGCGAACGGATTTGATGATGATGAGCAAGAAAGACTTCGCAATGTAATGATAAAAATGACAAACCGAGGAGTAAAATGTTTATTAAGTAATTCTGATACAGAGTTTATTCGTGAACTATATAAACATGATTTATTTGAAATAATATCAGTACAAGCAAAAAGAGCTATTAATTCTGATTCTGCTGGACGGGGTGCTGTCAATGAAGTCTTAATAAAAAATTGGAAAGCTTAATGCAAATTAATGAAAAAGTAACAATTGAAAAAGCATGGAAGATGCTATTTGAAAAACACGATATTGTTTCCAAAGTTTTAGTGAATGGTTTTTTCAAAATAAAAGCATCTGAAATTAATATTGTCAAAGAAGCGCGCTTGATGGCAAAATTCGATCAGTCAACTCAACTACCTGAAGTATTTCAACATTATAATTTATCTATATTACCAATTAGTAGAAGTGAATACATTATTGGTAATTTTAATACTTATGAAAAGGTTTTATATCAAAAATCAAAACCTAAAATGGTAAGTATACCTATTTTGGAAACACTTGACCATACAAATTTGTATAGCGAAGCATCTGCTTTATTATTCGCATATAATAGTGGTATTATTAAAGATGTTATGAATTCAAAAGATATACATTATACGGTAAGTGGAAGAATGTCTTCTGGGTGTTTTGATTATATAATAAACAGTAATGATAGCTCACAAAAAATAGAAGTTCAAAATGCACAAGTTGAAATTGACGGTGGATATGAATTTGATAATGGCTTTTGCATTATTGAAGCGAAAAATATCGCTGTTGACGAAATACTTATTAGGCAATTATATTATCCTTATAGACTCTGGACAGAAAAAATATCAAAACAAGTTATTCCAGTACTTATGGTATATTCCAATGATATTTTTCATTTTTTTCAGTATAACTTTACAGAAATTAGTAATTATAATTCATTGAAACTAGTTTCCTATAAATCTTATACATTTGCAAATGAATTAATTACATTAGAAGAAATTATTGATGTTTGGAAAAATACAAAATATTTTATTGAACCAAAAACATCATTTCCTCAGGCTAATTTTTTTGGGCGTATAATAGATCTGTTATCCATTTTATATGAGCAAGAACTCACGCGTGAAGAAGTTACAATACAATATGAATTTGATCTTCGCCAAACTGATTATTATATTGCGGCTTGTGTGTATTTGGGATTAGTAGAGAGAATGAATATAAATGGAGAAAGTGGTTGTAAATTATCCCCAGAAGCAAAACACATAATGTCTTTAAATTTTAAACAAAAAAATTTGTTGCTGATCAGAAAAATATTTGAACGTCCGATTTTTTATAAAGCATTTGGTCTTATTATTCAGAATAATAAAATACCTGATAAACATGAAATATGTTATATAATGAATAAATCAAATTTATCAATAAATCCTACCACTATTGATAGAAGAGCATCAACTGTGAAAAGTTGGTTAGATTGGATTTTAAGAGTTGCAAATACTGAAGAATGTGATGAATAAAAGCAAGATTGAACAACGCATAACGATATTAAAACAGACTGAAAAAATTACTTGTGATATGATAAAATAACATATCATGGTGCACTACAAGGAAGCCAAAAAAGGCACAGATTATTTTTAAAAGTTAATTTGATAATTGAAAAAGTGCTTGTAGAAACCTTGTTTCAAATAAAATAATGGGTGTTTTTCAAAAGTCCTAGATATTTTTATGCTACACTTGTAATCATTGATCGGATATTATAGATAATTATGATTATAAATGTAAACAATTCTGTAAATATTCTTATATCGCACCTCATGAGAAGGGGGCTTTTTTGATAAAAGAAGCGTATGCGCTTAAAAAACAATATTATTATCCAATGCAATAAGAATGACAGCTAATACCTAAAAAGAGGTGCAATTATGATAAAGAAAATAAATTTAAAAGAGCAGGTTAATTCTGTTACAGAATTATTTTCATACCTCAAGGTTGGACAATTAAATAATCATATGTTAAATGTTTTAAAAGCTGAAAATAGAGTATTGGATTTTCATGTCCATAATCAATCAGATGAAATGTTTTATTGCATTGAAGGGGAGTTTGACATTGAGTTTGAAGATGGCATGACCCATTTATCCGAAGGTGATTTTATTATTGTTCCCAAAGGAACTTTACATCGCCCAATATGTAAAAAGCTTGTCAAATGCCTTCTTGTAGAAATGGAAGGCACTCTTACAAAAGAGAATACTGGTGGGACATATAAAGAATAATTTTAAAGGAGAAAAGCATGAATACAAAAGCAGACATAGCAGCTGAAATATTTAGTAAAGGGTTTAATTGCGCTCAGGCAGTTTTTTCTTCACATTCTGCTGATTTTGGAGTAGATGCAACAATGGCAAAAAAAATCGCAGGAGCATTTGGCGGAGGAATGGCCCATAATGGAGAAGTATGCGGGGCTGTAACCGGAGCTTTTATGCTTATAGGCTTAAAATATGGGAAGTGTATAGAAGGTGATGATGATTCAAAAGCAAAAACCTACAAATTGGCAAGCGATTATATAGAAAAATTTAAAAAAGAATTTGGGTCTATAAATTGCACGGATTTATTAAAATATGATCTACGTATCGAAAAAGAAGCAGAAAAAGCAAGAGAATTGGGTTTATTTAAAACACTTTGTCCAATACTTGTAAAAAGATCTGTTGAATTGGTTGAAGAGATTTTAGAAATCGTTTAAAAAAATATTATCCGGAATTTTTATTCTCTGATCCTGTTGAAATCTTGAATTTTTCTGTTTCATTTTTAAGATCTTCAAAGTTCTTATTATTTTCCGAGTTCATTTCAGCTACAAGAGTTACTGCCTTCTTTATTTCTTTAAGGGCGCCATCCACTATTTCATTCATGTTTGCCAGTGCTTCATTGCTGATCTTAATAAACTCATCTGTTTCTCTTGCCAAATCATTGCCTGATCGAAGCATGTTTCCGGATCCTGTTTGAACAGAAACAGTTATTTCCTTAAGGCGTGCTATTGAAACCAATATTTGCTGTCCTCCGGTTTCCTGCTCTTCCATCGCATTCCGGATTTAATGGAAAAAAGACATTTATCCAGTTAAAATTTAAGATGTGCTTTCATCTCCGCGCGCCATAAGAGTAACGCCGGTTCGCACAATTTCCAGTATACCGTAAGGTTCAAATGTTTTTTTAATTGCATCGATTTTATCAGGAGGCCCGCTTACTTCAAAAGACATGGTTTTATCCCCTATATCAACAGTAAATCCCTTGCACGCAGTTATAAGCATAATAAGATCGGATCTTGTATCAGGAACACAGCTTATTTTAATTAATGCAAGCTCTCTTTTTATTATACTCTTATCTGTATTATCTATGGCATGTACAACGTCGATCAGTTTATTGAGCTGTTTAATAATTTGAAGAAGTGTTTTTTTATCTCCTGTTGCAGTTATTGTCATTCTTGAAAATTCAGGGCTGTTGGCTTCTGAAACAACAAGGCTGTCTATGTTATAACCTCTTCTTGAAAAGACAAGCGCTATTCTTATAAGAACTCCTGGTTTGTTGCTTACAAGCAGACTTATTGTATGTTTTCTTATTTCTTCCATAAGTATCATACGCCTCCTGTGACAGGTTTATTGGATCTCTTTTTTGGCGGTTCAAGCATCATATCACTAAGAGGAGCTCCTGCAGGAACCATGGGGTAAACATTATCTTCTTTTTCTACTTCGATATCGATCAAACAAGGACCTTCATTATATTTTAAAGCTTCGCTTAATATCTTTTTGACATCAGCGCTTCTTTTTATGAAGAACCCTTTGATTCCATAGCTTTTTGCGATTTGCACAAAATTGGGATTCCCATCAAGGTCTACTCCGGAGAGCCTGTTGTCATAAAATATATTTTGCCACTGTCTTACCATTCCAAGAAATCTGTTGTTTATAACAATAATTTTAATAGGCAATTTATTTATTGCAGCAGTCGCGAGTTCGTTCATTGTCATCTGGAACCCTCCATCCCCTACAACAGCAATAACTTGCTTCTCCGGTACGCCTATCTGCGCTCCAATAGCTGCCGGAAGTCCGAATCCCATTGTTCCGGCTCCGCCGGATGATATCCACTGATTCGGAAAAGATGTTTTATAAAACTGCGCTGTCCACATCTGGTGCTGGCCTACGTCGGTTGCAATAATTGATTTCCCTTCGGTAAGTTTATATAGCTCATCCAATACATGCTGTACTTTAAGTTTTCCTTCTTTTTTATATTTAAGAGGAAATTGTTTTTTTAATCTGGTAACAAATTTTACCCAATCTTCTGTGCTGCCTTTTTTCGCAATAGCATTAATTGCTTCAACAACTTTTTTTGCATCTCCTGTGATGGCAAGATCAACTTCAATAACTTTATTTATCTCTGAAGGATCTATATCAATATGAATTTTTAATGCTTTTGGGCAAAAAACTTCTGCATTGCTTATTATTCTGTCATCCCAGCGCGCTCCAATAGCCATTATTAAATCGCATTCCACAAGGGCTTTGTTTGCATACGCTGTGCCATGCATTCCGGGCATACCTAAATTAAGCTCGTGGGTTTCGGGAAAACATCCTTTGCCAAGTAACGTATTTATTACAGGTATTCTCATTTTTTCCACAAGAAAAGAGATTGCTTTATTCGCTTTTGAGATAATTGCTCCATGCCCAACCATAATTATTGGCTTTTTTGCCTCATTGAGATATTTTACGGCAGTCTCAATATCTTTTTGTTCGATCCTGTCCGGTATTTTATAGCCTGGCAGAGAAAAACCGGAAGATAGATTCATTGGTTCAATCATTTTACTCGATATATCTTTTGGCACATCAATTAAAACAGGGCCTGGTCTTCCTGTTTGCGCAATATAAAAAGCCTCTTTTACGATTCTTGGAATATCTTCTATATTTTTTATAAGGTAAGAATGTTTTACTATAGGCGATGAAATTCCCGAAACATCTGCTTCCTGGAAAGCATCAAGTCCAAGAGTATAAGTCGGCATCTGCCCGCAAATTACTACGATTGGGATAGAATCCATGCGGGCTGTAAAAATACCTGTTGTTGTATTTGTAGCGCCCGGACCCGATGTTACAAGTACAACTCCTGGTTTTCCTGTTGCTCTTGCATAACCATCTGCCATGTGGGTAGCCCCTTGCTCATGCCTTGTTAATATAAATTTTATGGGAGAATCCAGCAAAGCATCAAAAATTGGTATAGCAGATCCCCCGGGATAACCAAAAATATATTCAGTTCCTTCTTTATGAACAGCATCTATAAGGATATCTGCTCCTGTTTTCATCGATGTACTCATTTTTTACCTTTAATTTTTGTATTAATTATTGAAATATATTCTATGAATACTAAAATAATATGAAAAAGTCAATAAATAAACGGAAAAAAAGATAAATTTGCCGATTTTGATTTTTACAGCAATAAAATTTAACAAAAAAACGCTAAAAGTATATACATATTTCATTTTATCATTAAAAAATATGATAAAAATAATGCAAATTATACATTATAATTTTTTTTGCTCTAAAAAAAATAAGAAATTTATTGTTAATTGGCTATGTTCAGTAATAAAATCTCTTAAATATTTGCAGGAATTGAGGGTATATTCAATTTCACAGACAATTATGTTAAAATAACAGCATTGTTTATAACAGGAATTACACAATATGAATGATTTGATAGCAAACTTTGATAAAATTCACACAACAGAATTGGGTAAGGAGCGAATAAAGAGAAATCTTGAACTTAAAACCAAAGATGTTGTAAATTGGTGTTTGCAGAAAACCAAGCTGGCAGACAATATAATCCGCAAAGGGAAAAATTGGTATGTATATGCCGGGGATTCTGTAATAACCATCAATGCTCACAGTTATACAATAATTACAGCTCATAAAAGAATTATTTAAACATAGCCCCCGCTCAAATGAATAGGGGGAGCGAATGAGGCAGTCAGAAAAAGCATATAAAAAGATTTACTATATTTTCTTTATTCTGTATTATCTGTTTATGTCAGACGAGAAAAGTTTTTTTACTTTTTTTAACCTAATAAAATTTAAAAAGAAAGAGAAAAGAGAGCTAACAGTTATTGAAGAAATATTTAATGCAATAACTCATGGGCTTGGGGTTTTCCTGGCAGTTGCGGCAACTGTAATTCTTATTGTTGTTTCTATAAGAAACGGAAGGTCTGCTTCTATTGTATTAGCCAATGTTCTTTTTGGCTCTACAATGATTTTTCTGTATCTGATGTCTACGCTTTACCATTCTCTTGTTTTCACAAAAGCAGGATTTGTATTTCAGATTTTTGACCACTGCGCAATTTTTATTCTTATTGCCGGAACATATACTCCAATAGTGTTTCAAATTGGCGGCTCACTTGGATGGACATTCTTTGGAATAATCTGGGGACTTGCTGTTATTGGAGTTGTTTTTGAAGCTATATTTAAATCAAAAGTAAAGAAATTATCCATGATACTCTATCTTTTCATGGGGTGGTTTATTGTAATGGCATGGAATCCCATGCTTGATAATATCAATTATGGAATAGTTAAATGGATAATGGCAGGCGGAATTGCTTATACCGGAGGAGTAGTTTTTTATATACTTCAGGGAAAATATTTTTTTCATATACTCTGGCATATAGCTGTTATAGCCGGAACTGTGTTTCATTTTTTTGGCATTTTATTATATATAGCCTGATGAACAGGCTTATATTATTTATGAAGAACAAATTATGCAGAAGCAGCAATCTCTGTTTTTTAATAAAGAATTAAACGAACCTCTTGCAAACAGGGTGCGGCCTAAAACTCTGGATGAGTTTGCGGGGCAGCGCCATATTTTGGAAAAGGGCAAAATGTTTCGCCAGATGATAGAGCAGGATAAAGTTCCATCCATGATTTTCTGGGGACCTCCGGGTGTTGGAAAAACAACACTTGCAAGAATTATTGCCAAAAAAACAAAAGCAGAATTTGTCAATTTTAGCGCTGTCTCAAGCGGAATCAAGGAAATAAGGGATATAATGCAGCAGGCTGATAATTTGCGTGAATTAGGCAACAGGACCATTGTTTTTATTGATGAAATTCACAGGTTTAACAAGGCGCAGCAAGATGCTTTTCTCCCTTATGTTGAGAAAGGGAGCATAGTTCTTATTGGCGCTACAACAGAAAACCCCTCTTTTGAAGTAAATTCCGCTCTTCTTTCCAGATGTAAAGTTTTTGTGCTCCATCCATTAAAACCCGAAGATATTACTATAGTACTTGCGAATACCTTAAAATCTCCTGATGGATTTCCAAATCTTTCTATTAATATTGATGATGAATTGCTTGCTATTATAGCTAGTTTTGCAAATGGAGACGCAAGAATTGCCTTAAATACCCTTGAAATGGTTGTTATAAACAGCAATAGGGAAGGAAATAGCATAAATATTAGCAAAGAGATCGTATCCCAATGCCTTGGAAGGAAATTTTTGCTATATGATAAGGATCGGGAAGAACATTACAATATAATTTCTGCTTTGCATAAATCCTTAAGAAACAGCGATGTAAATGCCGCTCTTTACTGGACAGCCAGAATGCTTGAGGCTGGCGAAGACCCTCTCTATATTGCAAGGCGCATAGTCCGTTTTGCAAGCGAAGATATAGGGATTGCAGATAGCAGAGCTCTTGAAATTACAGTTGCTGCGTATCAAGCTTGCCATTTTATTGGAATGCCTGAATGTAATGTAATACTTGCTCATGCTGTTATTTATCTGGCGCTTGCCCCCAAATCAAGAGCTGTTGATACTGCTTATGGCAAAGCCGCAAGAGATGCCCTTGAAAGTCTTGCAGAACCTGTCCCTTTGCAACTGCGAAATGCGCCTACAAAGCTTATGAAAGAACTTGGATATGGGGCAGGGTATCAGTTTGATCCGGGTAATAAATATAATTTAACAAATATGCAGTGTTTGCCCGATTCTCTTGTTGGAAAAGAATACTATTTCCCTTCTATATTTGGGGATGAGGCAAAAGCCAAAGAAATAGCTGATGAAATAAAAAAGTGGCAGCAAAGACATAAAAATATAAATAAAAATGGGTAAAATGATGGAATATCGAATAGAAAAAGACACAATGGGCGAGATAAAAGTCCCTTCTGATAAATATTGGGGGGCGCAGACTCAAAGAAGCCTTGAAAATTTTAAAATTGGAACAGAAAAAATGCCTGTTGAAGTAATTAATGCGCTTGTTATCCTAAAAAAAGCAGCGGCAATTGCAAATAATAAGCTGGGCAAGCTGGAGAATAAAAAGCTAAAAGCAATTACAGAAGCATGCGATGAAATTCTTTCAGGCAAATTGCATGAAAATTTTCCTCTTGTAGTTTGGCAAACAGGCAGCGGAACACAGAGTAATATGAATGTTAATGAGGTAATTGCTGCAAGAAGTAATGAAATTCTTGGGGAAAAAATCATTCATCCAAATGATGATGTAAATATGTCACAAAGTTCCAATGATACTTTTCCATCTGCAATGCATATTGCTGCTTTATCTGAAATCAAAAAATCGCTGTTGCCAGCCAT
>Ga0123354_10017623_pt1 | contig 11189 bp, 5 predicted proteins | sample TergutLab28metaG_2_FD_97872 | JGI IMG/M metagenome (GOLD analysis project Ga0123354, IMG submission 97872) | Labiotermes labralis P4 segment gut microbial communities from Petit-Saut dam, French Guiana - Lab288 P4 | ecosystem: Host-associated > Arthropoda: Insects > Digestive system > Gut ... | reverse complement strand
GAGGAAAGCGTTTGAAGAGGTGTGGGAAGGGTGGGGTGGTGGTGTTGTTTTTTTTTTGTTGCTCTGGTGTGGGGATTTTTTTGTTGTTTGTGTGTGAGTGGGGGGGGGGGGGGGGGGGACTTGTGATATATGCATTGTATGGAGAAGAGACTTAAAACTGTATTTGTATGCCTTTCACTTACTGAAGGGTGACATGATTCTTAAGATTTATTTTGTAAGCCTTTTGTCACATTTTGATACAGGTTAAAGTAAAGTACCTTTATTGCAGCACCTACTATGTACAATATTCCTCAGAAGTACAGTAGAAAGTGTTATTTGGCCTCCAGCCATCTGACTCATGCCCGCTTGATTTAAAGTGTATATACAGCAGACAGGGATGTGTAAATGAAATACAGCATTTTATTGTCAGCCAACAGTCCTTTTTGTGACGCTGTTAATAACTGAAAAACAAGACTGATTTATTGTTGGGTTTATTTGACATGATGACTGAAATGTCCTCCTTAAATGCCTAACAAACTGGACATCTGGGGTCTGATTGTGAGAGGGGATGCACAGTCTCCACTGCTGTGTCCAGACAGGCTCCAGGACCTCCAGTCTCTTCTCCAGCGAGTACTTCAGGCTCTTCTCCTGCATGAAGCTTATCACTTACCTGAACATAGTGCTAAGACTAAGAGTGAGTGTAATTTGGAATATTCCAGTCTTTGGGATGACACCACACAGTGAAACTTGGACTTCATGTTCCTTGAATTCATCCTGCCCAATTCCCACATTATATATTTACACTGATTATAAACTGGCAGGTTGCTGTTATGTGAAGTTATTTCAACTGAAGATTTCGGGGAGAAAATGCCTTCCGGTTATAACTTGCACCTCCTCTGCTGTCTTTGTGTCACTGTGACACATTTCATGTGCTGTGACCTGTGGAGTGACACAGCTCAGCGACAGACAATGGTCCACTGTTGCAACAAGATGGCAAGGCCCAGATCAGTGTTGCCAGCTCTGTACACTAGAATAATGACATACAGCGGCACTCAGAATGAAGTGTACAGCATTCAGCAGTGGAGCAGCAGCAACTGTAGTGGGTAATGGACATTCGTACGAAGTGAAGGAGGTCGCATTTCTAATATGATACACTATCAATTTAGTCTATTTAATAAGAATAGACATTACCAATTTTGTCTTTTGAGTTTCAATAGCTACACAAATTTTCATTCCTTTTCAACTGTCCCTTCAGAAACATAAAATCCAGGTTTCACCAAATACACAGTAAACAGGGAGGCAGCAGGTATCTCCAAAACATTATTACAAAATTATCAATGAATGTGGCATCATACACCAGAAGACAAGCACCAATAAATATAACCCACACAGTTGAAACTGCAAGACAAAGAAAGCGAATACTTTAATAACCATTATTTCTAAACCAACAGTCACAGTAATAGTTATTCCCTGCTACAGTGCTCTTCACTTAGCAATGACTTGCTACGGTGACTGGGAGACGAGCACGCTTCGCAAGGAACAAGCTGCGATAAATCACAGCGTTGCATAACCACAATTTAGTTTTGTGCTTTAAGTGGTACAGTGCAGTATAAGTGTGTGGTATACTTTATGTTTTGTTGACCGGTGCAGCTCTGTATAATCTTGTAAATAAAACCAACTTGGTGCATAATTGTGGATGACTGTCTGGTATGCAGGAGCTCCTGCATACCAGACATCCACCCAGAATAAGAAGTACCAAGGGTCATATAAACACGGTTGTATCTCCTGATGATGGGCCCATAGTCGCCCGAAACATGTAGAGATTGATAGGTATAAATATACTACGAAAAACTGTGCACCAAGTTGGTTTTATTTACAAGATTGTGTAGTATAGTGTAGCTTTTTTCCGTTTATATTTTCTTGGCCATAATTATTCACGATGAGTCAAAAGCTTGTCATTAGCAATGAAGCTGATTGTCATCAGGTGTGAGAATACAAGCATGCAACGTTCACAAAGCATTCGAGACTATTGGGATCAAAAGTACGATACATTCTGAAAAATACAGATAAAATCCAGGATTGTGGAAAGACAGCAACACCTTTAAGGGTTTTGAAATTAAATAGTACTCTTGTGTACCTGTAATCATTAATATGATTTCAGTACTAAAATTTACCTGATGGGAACTATCACTGAATTCCAAGTTGGGAGTGCAGATTAGACCTACGAACATCCACTCGCATGGAAAAAGTCCCTCACTTAGTGCTGTTTCACTTAGTCCACTGTTTTTCTGGAACAAAGTTAGAGCCCTCAGCATGTGACGCCCGTACGTCAATATTATAAGGAAAGAACGCACAAGTATAATATCTGTGATTTTATGTATGGAACTGGGCAGTAATGTGGGGAACTTACATGAGTAAATATGGCAATTTTCTATTACTATTTTTATTGGTGCTATCTGTTATAGTAAATATTTCCTATACAGTTATTTACACTGCATCTACATGTGTCCAGTTTCTCACACTGATAACAATTTTTTTCCTTGCTTAAGCACCTGTAGATATTCAACCCACCCGTCAATGACTAATAATTCAGAGAACAAATTTTAATTTTTCTTTCTTCTGCCTCAGAAATCAAGTCATATATACACACATCTTGAAAGAAAAAATTTACTGAAATCATCCATTCCACATACATCGTGCTCTGTGGAGGGGTGCATATCAACAGAAGTACAAAATATACCCTCTCAGCTATGCCAGTTTATATGCAAACACATCCTGGGCTCTCTCACTGCATTTTTTGACACACACAAACTGGCTGTGCACACACACAATAAATGACCTTCACAGACATTCATATATCCAATAAAAATACAATGAGATTATTAATTTTACAAAGTAACATTTTCATGCTGATGTAGGCATAAGTCAATTAATTGTTTTTTCTTTTAATGTGATGGGCTCCACGTGAAATGAGAGTCCTTCCATTACATTTCTTTAGGTTGTTGCGACAATTCATGATACAGATGTCTGAGAAAACACAGCAGCACAGCCTATCAATGCAAGTCACTTCATTCTGTTTGAAAATCAGAGGCTGAAAATTTTTGGCACACTTTCACCTAATACTTGCAGTAAATAAGCTGACATCAAAAGGATTTTAACAACAGCACGTTGCATGTTACTTGCTGAAATGACTGGTCTGATAGTGAACTGCAGTAGCCTGCGTAAGCTGGCATCAAAACACTGGATTATCTGCAGGATACAATTTTCCGTTGAACTTCTTTTATCAATTACGTCCGGTTCTCTGGATTTTGAGTACAGTTCCATGCAATTACATCCCAGAACACTGTCTTCCAAACATTCTTCATTAGACACACATATTAACCACCCCACACATCTCCACAACTGTCCAGTTTTATGTATAATTTTTCCCATTTTGCCCCCAAATGCTGAAATCAACTGGCAACAGTGACTGACCAACCTTAGCCATATAAAGTTTCTGTCCAACAGTTTCCTCGTTTGTACAAATTCTCACCATTCTGCATCACCAGTAGCCTTTTGAAACACATAATCTTTACCACTTAGGTTCATAATCCCATCTTTGAGATAAAACTTCCATTTGTTTCTACTCCTTGTGATCTGTAACCACAAATATCATAAAAATTACATATGCGAACTTGCTTAAAATTAAGTCACTTAAAATCTGCACGCACTTTGAAGAACAAACATTCAACAGACTTTATTTATAGCCAGTGTTTTTTAAACAGGATATTCCATCAAAGACTCGAGTAGGACATAATAATGTGGTGACGATCCTTTCAAAGTAACAAGTGCTGGCACAGTTTAAAGCTACCAAATGGTAAACACTTTCTGATGTGGCAAATAACCAAGATGAAAAATAAAGGTCGTATATAACAGGCTATTGTGTCATCTCAGGTTGACCACTGAACCATAAAGGTGTATAGTAAAGTATAGTACAGGAAAATGAAGTGAAAACTTCTTGAAACTCTTACAATATACTATGATACTCATCCAGGACTAAGTCTGTAAACATACTGAATGCATCGCCTCATAATAGGTCTAATTTCAGAGAACAAGTTACCAGACACAACCATAAAATGAAATATGGAATTTACGCGAACTACCAAACATTTTATTCAAGCCTGGCAACTCTGTAACTCAATTACACTGCATAAAGCTACTTTCTTGTGACAATCCCACCACCTACTGACAAACAAATATGATTTACACTAACCTTGTCATACTGACACACCACAACATTATCCGTGTCAAACAGGTCTGTTGGGTCTTCATCACTGACATCATCTTCTGAGTTAAGTGGCTCCTGCACAGTGATTTTCAAGGTCAGTCTCACAATACTATAAAATCCTCTCATGAAAAAGCAGGTGTATAAATATTAGTAGTACATCATGTTCCACCCACAGTAAGACTTGGCAAAACATGAACACAAATCTTATTCTCCGAGTCCTCTTGCCAACAGGTTTTAATTCATGGGTACAGTTAATCACACAAGAACTTCTGGGAAGAACTTATTATGCTCACATCTTCAAATTCTTCAGTCTACATGGTGCATTTGCAAAAGACACAAATCAATACAACACAATTTCTGTGCATAATGACATAAGCACACATTTACACTTCATTAATTTTGCTCTACATAAACTTTGCAAGAACACCAATGTAACATTTTATTATCCAGACCAACAAATGCACCACACACACACATATGTATACGTGTGCGTGTTAATTGAAAAAAAAAAAATATATATACACACACACACACATATATATATGTGTGTGTGTGTTAAATGAAAATATATATATATATATTCAATTAACAATATTTTATATACCATAAGTACTCCTATATGTCTCATTGGACCCGCTCATCTTCATGGAGTCCGATCCTTCTACTCTGCCGTGTATTTATGTAACGCAAAAATACGTAACAAAAAAACCTCTTGTGTACATTTATTATCTACCAAATTTTGCACATTAAATTCCTAATGGTTTGGCAGTTACCACCATCAAACTGAAGGCTGTATGCAGATATGGAGTGGTCACTTTGTTATTTTGTTGTCCACAAAAAGAAACCTGCTGCGAAAGGTGCATATTTTAAAGTTATGTTTTGACACAGAATTTGAGGATTCAATGTCAACATCAGGCAAAAATAAGAAGTTGGCTTCATGTTCTTACTGCCTAATTTATCATTCAAACTTCTGTTTCTATCATCGTGGATGTGGTTTTGAATGCAAAAATTACCAGCATTCAGGTCAAAACAATGACTAGAGTAAGGATAATACCAAATTAACAGTTACACTTTCCATAAAAATGGAACTATGCACAATTTTAGGCTTTGGCAACAATGTAGTCAAGGATTCAATTGTCCTGGGATATGGGGCTGCATCAATGGGTCACTGACGTGTGATGTTTCGAGACAAATAGTGGTCTCGTTGTCAAAAGTCAAATGTCCACCGGACATCATCATCATCATCATGCCGTGCAACATGGTTATATCACATCCCAGACCAGTTTCAACACTTGGCTGATGTAGAGGACAAGGTTCAATTGTCCAAATACAGTGACACTACAGCTACCAGGAAAATTGGTATGTTCACAAAAAGGAGTTCTACCAGTGCACAAAACCATAGTCGTCCCTGTGCATGCCATGAAGGTATATGGGGAAGTGGGGATATAGCTCCACTCATTCCTTACCTTAACAGTAGTTGTGTATGAGTGGTCAGTCTCATGTCTTACCACTTCACCCCTGTGGAAACAGCTGCAAGTGACAAGTGGGTGGGTGGGAGTGGGGGTTCCAAATCTGACCTACATGCTTAATTTCTTTCAATGTTCAGGAATCAAAGTACAATTCCTGAGCTGTTCAGCCCACAGGCATCACTATACCAACTAAGCTATCTTGGCTCCCTCACAAAGACAAGTGATCATTACAAACAATTTCTCAAAACAGATGTTTGATATTAAAAAGAAATGTAGGGTAGACTGTGACATTTTGTGAATACACCAAACAAAATATGTTGGATTAGCCAAGTTTGCAATCATTAGTGTGTCTTCTCCCCATCATTAGCCAGGATAATTGGTGTTCACACCTACATAAGCCATTCTAGTCTGCGTGCAAGAAACACAAACATCCTACCTCTTCTGGACCCCCATCATTCTCTTCTTCATTTTCATCATCATCTTTATCATCATTTTCATCATCATCATCCACATCATCATCATCGTCATCATCATCCTCCTCATCCTCATCAGATGTGTCATGTAGACCATCTAACTGTCTAATGGTTCCAGTGTTTTGTTGGAAACCCTGACGTCCTGTCACCACATTTCCATTGCTGGCTGTGTTCTGAGCAACAGCTGCTCCAACTGTAGCCAACTGTTGCATCTGAGATGTCCCTGATGCTGCCTGCCCCTGCAGAGCTGCAGTCACGTGTTGCTGCAGTAAGGAACATGCAAGGTTCTGCGGCAATGCCATTGTGGCCGCTATTATTGGTCCTGCCAGTACAGTATGCAAGTGGTTGCCTGTAACACATATTAAGCTTTTCAGTCACAGTCACTGTCATGGGGATCATCAGCTTTAACTTAAGAAACTGCATTCCACACTAAGGGAGTCTTTCATATGATTCTCACAAAAACAGTGTTAACACTACTCAGTATAAAAGTCATGCACAGTTTTCATACAACAATACTGTATTACAGTTTTGAAACCATGGAAGAAAACATAATTTTTCTACTCAATTTCAACCGAAAATAGGGGGCTGTGCCAGTTCATATACATAATCTAACTCTGAAATTACTGAACAGACACTAAAAGTAATAGCTACATTACAGACTGTAAATGACATAAAAATACCAGTGTGCAATCATGCGTTGAAAGAGGACTCTCCACTCTCACTGACAACATGGGAGGATGTTGATGAACTACACTAACATTCCTGAATAATTTATTGCAAGAGACGTTATCCCTTCTGTACAAACTGTACTTCTCGAAATGTTTATAGCTTCAGCAGTTCCACTCCCAATTCAATTCACAATTTTCTCAGAGATTTTACTTCAACTAGAGCTAAAAATATTTCAAAGAATTTTTTGTTCTGAGGTTCTAAGCACTTACCCATTTGTATGATTTACAAAACCAGCATTAAAAATTTCTTGCAAAATACTTCACTGAACTGCTATGAAACTGCTTACATTATTGTGAACTACACTAAAGCAGTGCTGTGCTACAAATCGGAAGGTCGCTGGTTCCATCCCAGCTGGTGTCAGTGGATTTTTCATTGACATAAAATCCTTCCCATCGTATTATGGCCCTGGGGTTGACTCAGGCTCTAACAGGAATGAGTACCAGGTGTATTTCCTGGGGGTAAAGGCGGCTGGTGCGTAAGGCTGACAATGTACCACCATCCTGTGCCATTGTCATGAAATCTGGGAACCTTAACTTCCTGCAACCCTCTGAACCCCTCTGGGCCTGTAACGGGACTGCTTTACCTTTACCTTTTTACACTATACCAAGTACGCAAAATACGAAAACGACAGTTCTGTTATGTTTCACTAACAGAGGAGTGATAATCCAAACAAGTTTATAATGAACACATAGCAGGGTAATATGCTTTGTTACTGCATCTAGATTTATAACTTCTGAAGCATTCTTAACAGTAGAAAGAAGAAGGGGGGGGGGGGCAAGGAGACACGCACCAGCATGGTCAAGCATAAACTCTTCTTTTCCTTCAATTTAGAGAAGTCTATTCAGGATCTTGCATAAAATACTGCTTCTGTTGCCCCAGTCATTATAAAATTTGTGACAGTTCAACAAATCTCTATACAGATATCTATTATAAATTTAATCACAATCAGTCCGACAGTTCTTAAGCTATTAGCAGACAGTGCATATGAACACATGCTGTTTAACCTGCAAAAGCTGCTTATTTTCAACAAAATTACATTCATTTCATAATTTGACACTCTTTGTACAAATAATACATTTTCATAAACCAAGCACTAAAATTTAAATACCACTATGGTAATTTAAAGATTAATTATGCAAAAAATCACAAGAATAAGGGTGAAAGTATACAGACTATGAAGTTTGTATCCTCGTTTTTCTCCGTACAATTTATTTGAAATAGCTCTTTCTAGAATAAAGATCTGACAAGTTACTCTTCATACATACAAAGAAGAAATGCAATGAAGGTCTTTAGGGCTAGTGTCCACTGCTGTGGTCCCATTTTAACCAAAACTGGAAGTGTGTTGAAAAATTTTAGTGCAACTCACCAATATAAGGTTGCATAAAAATCTATCACATTTCTTGAGTTTCTGGATGTGGAAGTACACAGGGATAAGCTGCTGTCAATGTGCACAGATTTGTGACTAATTACTGTGACTGCACCAAGAAAATGATGTATTTCCATTAACGCAAATTTAAAACTTATGATCAGTAAAGTATGACTCACTCTCACTACCAAGTTACATATGTAATGCAACATTACAGAGGCCAGTGTAAGAAATCATATGTAACACAATTAACTTCATGTGGGTGGGGTCACTGAAGCATACGACAAAATATTATATTATAGAGTGAATTTGGCTTTCAGATGACCATGCATCGTGATAAATTCTTATAATGAAACCAACTAGATGTACTACTTTCTCAAATTTATTTTGGAATAAAACTCTCCATGTTTCGGACAGTTCCTCTGTCTGTCATCAGGATTTCTTCACCATACACATGGTTTGCTGACAGCTTGCTCGCAAGCTGTCAGCAAACCTGTATGACATACCATTACCATGTGTGGTTCATAAAAATATATATACACTGTTCAATAAAGGACATATTTTAAACATTTCTATTAAGGTTCCCATACCTTGTAGAGCTGAGGCTGGAACATTAATGGTGAGAACTCGTGGCTGTGAGTCTGCTACGCCTGTTTGCGCCGGCAAAGTAATATGAATAGGAACTTGCTTATTTGGGTCAGTTGTAATCACAGTGGTGGTCTGTTGTCCTTGCTGGGTCTGTGACTGCTGTGAATTTAGTGGTATTTGTTGTGTCTGCTGCTGAACTGTCTGTGATTGTGTTGTAGGTTGCTGGCTTACTTGCTGAACCAACTGTGTTTGTTGAGTGCTGATAATCTGCTGTGTTCCATGTTGGGTGGCTGTAAAAACTGTCATTTGGTTTCCAACATTTACTGTAACAGGGGTGAAAGAACATGCAATTAGATGAATATTGTATCCTTAATCTTTCAATCTTTTAAAGACCTGTGATGCCACATGCAAACGAGTGTAGGATAAAACCCCTAGAAATTCATTTTATATATTCAGGCAATAAGGAAATTAACTGCATTTTTTAACAATGCTGCAAAATATGTTTTTTTGCAACAAAATGCAGTTTTTGTTTCATAATTTTATAATTTCTGTTCAACCAATACATTACTGCATACACCATACACTAAACTTTAAATATCCAGGCCAGAATGATAAAGGTTACGGGAGAAGAGGGAGTGAAAACAGCAGTCTACACTAAAAATGGGCAGAATGGTGGAACTCTACATTACACATATAGTTTCTGCACAGACAAAAAACTTTATAATAATTTCTAAGAAATGAATCAGTTCACTGAATGATAACAGAATAACATAAATTTCTAATTAATTTCTACAGTGCTCAATAAAGTAATTTGTAATGACAGAATTCTATATGCAGACTAGTCTGAATGTGATGTGACACGTATGAGAAACGTATGTCAGTCTGTGAGGCAAATGTTTTGAGGATTACCACACCAAACAAACTACTCTTGTACAATTAAAATACTACACGTCAGTCAATTAACAATTGTGTTAAATGACTGACGTGTAGTATTTTAATTGCATATGGTAACACTTTGGGATGGAAAACTTACAAAAAAAAACTACTCTTGACTGATGCTAATAAATAAAACTGCATGAGTACAACGATGTGTCCAAGTTTAATTTACAAAGACTAATTTTTAAATTATACATTTCTGCATAAAGACAGTATTCTGAATGTAACGTAAAAAGTTAAAAACATTCTTACAATTTAATCTAGACTTACAATGCCTTCTATTAAATGTTACAGTTTTATACTTTATAATTTAGAGCAAAAGTGGACAACTGCACTTAAATGTACTACAGTTTTGTCTCTGATTTTGATTAGTGACATTTTATTTTGCCGACAATTTAATATTTGAGGTAAAAGATGACTAATTTTATTGCCAACCACCTCTGCACAGAAAATTCCTAAGTGCCTGAATAAAGGTTTCATACAGGTTCAATGGTTAGGTATAATTTCCATAATGGTCCATTTTCATACTTCATCATGTAAGTCACTCTGCCACCAATTTTAAAACATAAAAGTACTGGGGAAAGTGTGTGTGTGAATTATGTAATGTGACGTGGTGATGGATTCTGATAAGACACGCTACAGCAGATACCTATCACATACTAAGTGGTAAAATTGCAATGACTGAATTTTGAAACCATGTACACTGTATATGGAAAACAAATTCATGCTGCTGTTGTTTGTTGCATTTATCTTATGTTTCTGCTGACATTTCACTTATATGGATACATGGGGCTTTGAAAGTATGCAACTAGTGAGGTGATACTGCATTTTAAACATTCAACAAATTGACAAATTTAAATACAAACCAGCTTTTCCAGATATATTGCCTCGGCTATCTTTCTGAATACCAATTTGTGGGGGTTGAGGTTCTGGAGGCTCTGGAATTAATTCAAGTGCTTTACTGTTTAATAACTTTGTTTCCCATATCTGTTTTAACTCTTGTAACACCTGCTCATCAACACCTTCATCCAGGAATGAGTCCCGTACTCCAGCTATGACATCCTCTATAACACTGTGGTACAGCTTCATCTACAAAAAAAAAAGAATTATGCACACATTTTACTCTGTTCGATATACATATAGGTCTATAAATATAAAGCATGTTATCCCAGAACCGTATCTGTGGAGAAACGCCAGGTTGTCACCTGACTCAGACCTTACCAAATAATAATAATAATAATAAAACTAGACCAGAAAACAAGGAAACTACTAACCATTCATGGACAGCATCACCCAAAAGCAGATGTAGATCGCTTGTATGTCCCTAGAAAACAGGGAGGAAGGGGCTTGATGCATTTAGAAGCAGCCCACGCAGTAGAAAT
>Ga0123354_10017622_pt1 | contig 11189 bp, 9 predicted proteins | sample TergutLab28metaG_2_FD_97872 | JGI IMG/M metagenome (GOLD analysis project Ga0123354, IMG submission 97872) | Labiotermes labralis P4 segment gut microbial communities from Petit-Saut dam, French Guiana - Lab288 P4 | ecosystem: Host-associated > Arthropoda: Insects > Digestive system > Gut ... | reverse complement strand
TTTTGTCAGCATGTGCATTGTGGATAAAGGTTAATGTAGGTTGTAATGCATAAACACTGAATTGTTGCTCTCTCTCTCTCTTTTTTAAAGTATATGGATGGAAAAGGCTACTGTGAAGACATCGCAGAAGGCAAGTTTAGTTTCCCAATAATCCATGCTATAATGAGTCATCCAGATGACCATCAGGTGATACGTATCCTTCTGTTTCACACCATTTCTTTAGCTGACCATACTAGATTGTAAGATTTGGCTACTTTTGTGTTCTGCACTTTTTCTCTAGTAGATAAAGTATTTAACTTCATTTTGTAAACAACATTGCTGACACATAACAATGTGGTTTATCCAGGCAGAATTGCTGAATAAATACTGTGAGTTGCTTGACTGCAACTTCTTGGTCAAAGTTTTTGGCATCCTATTGAAACTACTGAATTACTTTACATTACATTATGTTACATTTCATTAAATTACATTACATACATTACATTACATTATATCCTTATACATCTCATAGATTCAACCTTTGTCCCACGACAGTTGATATGAAACAAATTACAATTATACATAAGATGATGCATACAGGTATTATAAAAGGGCGCATTGATATGTGCAAGTACATCAAATAATACAAAAACAACTAATAAAATAGAACAGTATTGCTTTATCATAATGATAATAAATTGCATACTACAAACTGTATTAGGAATAGAAAGTTACTGGTGTAGGAGACACTCATGTAACAATGGGACAAAAACCTATTCAAACCTGCCCAACATCATAAAACTCTGTTGGATGGTTTAGTATATTCCTTATGATAATACCATTTATAATTTGTAAAATATTATTTAAACATCGTCTCTATGAGTATATAACTACAAGTGGTGTTTCTATCATACACATTCAATCTCTCACATCGCTCCACAATAGTCTAGAAAAACGTTTACTAAATAAAATGACTGTTCCATTAAAACACTTTCATGATAATCTATTATTTTCTTCTTGTTTTGTATCAAGTCAAACACCGAGTTTGGTAAAATGTTAAAAATGCAAAATTCCTCATTTTATAATACTTTTAGTAGAACTGCTTCATATCTGTTCCAAACTTGCACTTGACATCTGAATTTATTTATCATTTGTCTTGTCTCTGTATCACCCTTTCCTGTTTAACTTCACAGTTGTATGCAAGTAATCCTATTTTCTGCCAATTCACTTGTCTATTGCAACCACTTGTCCTCATAATATATAATTCTGAGACCATGTGTTATTATAAATCTTGTTCCTCCAAGTCTGAGTTCTCCACACTCATACTGTTGCTCTGTTCTTGAGGGTACACATTTCAGTAATTCTTCTGACACAACTCTGTCAGCCATTCCACCATACATTATTATGCTGAGTTGTTAGATGTGGACTGATGGACATGAGAAAGCCAATAGTTGCAGTTCTGCAGCTGTACAGTGCAGATGTGCCAAAAACTTAATGAAATTTTGTTATTAAATTAAATTAAATTGATTTTGTTGGCCATCCTATTTGAAGTCTCATACACAATTCTGAATAATGCATGTAATATTTAAGTGGGGAGAGCATGCTGCACATGTGACAAAAAACTGCTGTGGCACACTGCGCATAATTGTGTTGTTATGTAATGTAACAGAATGGCAGGAAGGATATATTGTGTTTGTTCGGGTTATGTAGAGGCAATGCTTGGTCACGTACTGTGTATGGAAAGAAAGAATGACTTCACAGCTGGCTGGAAATAGGAATATGTTCACAGTGATGTTGCATAAATGCAGAGCTGGTTATAAGGAATTTACAAAGTGTCAGATTACAGCATATTTCTTGCGCTCCTGTAACATAATAGAGTACTTGAATATTAGTCTTAACACCAACCAATCAGGTATCCTGCAACAACGAACTCACGATTTGGAATTGAAGAAATACTGTGTTACATTGCTGGAAAAGTTTGGGTCTTTGAGTTACACGAGACAAACTCTTGAGGAACTTGATGCTGAAGCAAGGGCTGAGGTGGCTAAACTTGGAGGCAATCCAATGCTAGAAGATGTCCTGGATGAAGTGCAGACATGGAAGAGAGAAACAGGTGACAAGAACTCAGAAGAGTGAGGCTCTTGTGTTGCCACAAGGAATGTCAGTACTGTTCATGTGTGGCTAGCAAATTAATTTGTATCTGTTATTTTGAACTTAATGGTTGCTGAGAACATGATAAGATATTGTGACATACATTTGTTAACATGTTTGTCCAGCATGGACATTTTTTAGGATACCCACTCCATATAATATTTGTTAGTGAATGTAATTCTTTTTATGTCAAAAATTATGTTAATAACCCAGAAGGTTATGCTGCACATTTATACCATAATGTTTCTCTATTCATTGAATGTTTTGAAGGCCATTCTTAAAAGTGTCGTAGCCAGTGTGCATTTACAGTATGATGTCACATTTTTATAGGCATTCCTAATGTGGAATTTATCTAAATTATATTTTGTGAGAGCATGGTAAAATTGATCATTTTGCCCACAAAGAATGCCTTGTATTGGAATGACATTATTTGTCATTCCTGGGAGCATTCTACAATTTTAAGTACCATCTAAGTACTGCAGGGAAAAAAATGCTATGTTTTTTCCATATGTAACTGAAGAGAATACCATTTAAACAGAGGTACCTAGATCTGTGGAATGTTCCTGCATGTGTAATTTAGTGTTTTTTAGTCATGACTTGATGTGTTCTTGTCTGACTCCTGTTTCTTTTACTGTAAAGAAATATTGTATTCATGGATAACCAAGAAGAGCAATATTTTTGTTGATGTAAAGAGGAGTTGGAACTACATATTACAAAGTTGCATGCACCTACCTAGTAATGTGCAAATTAGTATAGCGTGATATATTGCTGTACACTCATAAGTGAAAAAAAATATGTGTTTGCAAATTGGCTTATTTTCGTCAATAATTATTTTGTATTCACATGGCTTGATGCCATTATTCTTTACCTTTCCTTGAGCTCTTAACCAATGTGGTTACATTGTTCAAAAAGGCGATTTTGCAGGTGGAGGGTAAAACTGATTTTTGGTGGATAATATGACCCCCCGTCCAGTTTAAGCTGGAATCACCCTCTTATAAAAGTGGCATACATTATTAACTGTCATCTGAAAGTTAAGGCAAACCATCTTTAGAAATCTTTCCATATATTCCTATTATCGAAACATATCGACCACCTAAATATAGTAAAACCAACGTTATTAAATTCAATCTAGGAAGCACTAGAAGTCCTTCGTTACACATCTTGTGCAGTTCTGTGACAAGTCTCAAATTATAATGAGAATCTTTAGCAGTAGTTTATTGAAGCAGTTTTACCTTTTGAAATTTTTTAGACTGTTATTCCCCTTGTTTCTACATGCACATAATGTTTCAAATTTTTACATTATTTCGTTTTTATTAGTGTGTCATAGAAGGCAGAGCACTGTAGTACTTTTCTATTTTTCACAGGCACTAGCAAGATCCTGTGGCAGAGAAAAATATGGAAGAGGCTATATTGAAATTATGCATGGGATTGATTTACAGAAAAAGATAACCCAATGCCTAAAGTTGTCTAAACCTTAATTTTTGGGTGATGTAAATATACACCTCACATCATAACTCCAGTCATTCATAATTTACTTGTGTTTGTTTGTATGTGGCTTTTCTGTATTGTCCATTGCATACACAATTTAATGCCAGAAATGTGTTAAGCAGGGACACCAACTTGACTGTCTATTTTGAAGGAAACATGGCTTAATATTAATGACATTTCTGGCATATGTGACTGGATTCCACAATGAAAGAAAGGTGTAGAATGTAGTTTGTTTGGACCTGCCCAGATAATACCACTAATTTTAAACAAGAGTTTGTTGAATGATGACCACCTGAAAACAGGCGTATGGTGAAAGTTAGAAAAATATGTTGTAAACTATGATAACCTTATTTTTTTTAGATAATGGCCAGAGTCCTCAAAACATCAGCATACTAAATCAACATTTGTCACATATCATCAAAGATTCAAAACTTAATGCTTAACATTAGTTACATTTTGTTTTGGAATAACATTTTAGAACAATGTTTTGGACTCTTAACTAGTATTTCTAATTTAGTTTTGGTATTGAATAACAAAATTGTTTGCAGTACAATAATTTGTTCTGTCAGAGAAGAAGAGGAATTATGACATAAAAATGTAAATTCAAATTAAATTAAAAGCTGGTCTCAAAATGTGAGGACAGTGGGTGGAGGAACAAACTTGTAATTTCTAGTTACAATATTTGTGTGGGTACACCCACATTGTAGCTCTCCTTCCTCCGTCCAGTTCTCCGCCAGACAGCGCCACAACGCTCTCTCTCTCTCTCTTTAATCCCAGTCTCAGCTCACAACTCCACACCAAGCGCAGCTTATCATCACGGCACCTCAACAAGAGTATTCATTCTACTAGCCACGCTTACCAAATCTGCCAACTAACCAATTGCAGGGCATGTCGAACAGCGAGAAGTCTGTATAAAAAAGGCCACGTTTCCAGCCTAAGATCATTCAACGCGGCATCAAGAAGAAGGTACATCAATAAGGACCAGTGTGCTTCAACATCAAGGACTAGGTAGCTCGGTACATCAAAAACGGACAGCCAGCTCCGGTACTACAAGGAGTCATTTGTCGGCGACAACCAATAGGAGTAGGATTGTCGGTGACAATCCAGAAGGGAGTAACGTCGTTTGACACCCAACATCACGACACGTAGGGAGCGGACAGGGGCCTGCCATTCTGTACGCTAACACCCGTCCACCGACCGTACTGGTGAAAGCCACGCACCTGCGAACGATCTGCTACGCATCTCGCTGTCCACTGCCACAGCCGACCTGACAGTGCTGCCACCTGCCTGGGTTCCACGCTGCGCAACCGCACTGCGTACTTACAACCGAGCCGTCACGCAGTGCATAGCCCCGGAGCGAGGATAAACTGGCGGATACTCAAGACTATAAGTAACAACTCAACCGTAGTGTATGAGCCTAAGACAAAATAAATAATATTATATGTGTTTTACTGCGATTGTCATTGCAACAATCCTACAATATCCCACATGTGTATTCAAAACTGTTTACCCTTATGTCATAATAATATTTTGGTTTTGGTACGATATGTGCATGCTCATTAATCTCTCATGGAAGTAAAAGAAAAATTTTATCTTGCTTTTATTTTGATTTTATTCAGTACCTCTGAGACACACAAAAAGATATAATATCTTCCTGATCAATCAATGAGCCAAAATTGTCCAAATTTCTATGGATAAATATTGACATACATGATTCTAGTAATTACAAATGGCAATGCTTAAGTGTACAGGAACATAAAACAACCTGCATGCAAAGAGTCAAGTGGCAATCACTGGGTACAATAAAGTGGGAAATATATGTGAATAAAGAGAAATATTTTGTTATAAACTTTCTATTGGAATTTTGTATAATTTTGCATTGTAGAATTGACAACATACAGGAAAACTCTATTCTTCGTAGAGGTCTTTCTGCAGCACACACAATATATGGAGTTGCAAGCAGAATCAATGCTGCCAACTGTGTACATTTCATAGGGTTGAATAGGGTGCAGGGTCTTAATCAACTTAAGGCAATGGCATTGTTAATAGAACACCTGCTGGAAATGTGTCACGGACAGGGAATAGATATCTACTGGCATGATAATCAAACATGTCCATCTGTGGAAGAATACCAGGAGATGGCTAAGAGAAGTAAAGATAGGGTCAGAACTATGAGCAGAATTTAACTGGACCTGTGAAATTATAAAAGAAGAAGTGTTATAGGTACTAGAGTACACGGAGTTTATTCACGCCTTCTTTGTTCTTCAAATGATGTTCAGCTAGGCACAGTATATTTGGGTAGTCTGGCAAAAGGGAGTTTGATAACTAGTCCACTTTTGATTTTAAACCTCTAATGTGTTGATGGAATATTTTGAAAAGGTTTTTAACATTCGTTGGCGTGGATGTGTTTGTATCGTTTTCCAAGCTATGTACCTTGTTCACCATAAAAAATCATTGCATCTTATGCTAGGGATTTTCTTGTTTCTGGTAGAAGTTCTACAGGCCTCTGTTGTTTTATCTACATTTCTGGGCTGGGTATTGTCTGCAATGTCCTGTGCCTGTTCCTGAATCACAATTCCATCTTTATTGGCATCTTCTTCTTCATCAACACATTATAGTTCATGTGTTACACTCACCTTACTATTGTCTCCTGTTGACTGGGTGTTGTCTTCAATGCCCTGTGCTTGTTCCCAGTTACAGTTACCCATGCACAATCATCCAAAAATCTGATTCTGCAAGTTCTGTAATACATGTTGCTTAAGACTACCCATTCAGAGGTACTGCAACTCACTGTTTGCTGCATGTGACTATGGGATGATATGTTCCTCACTACACATCCTCTGTATCTGTGTTGTCTCATAAGAGTGCATGGCCGGTAAAGATTTTTGTGTGAAATATAGGAATCCACAAGTTTGTCTTCTAGTTAACAAAACCTATTACACTGCAACACAAACAACTATATCTTTTTTAAACATTATTACATTGAAGCAAATCAAAAATAATTAAGCAGTCCACTGCAAATTTTCATTAATGGAAAATGAATTATTGAATTGTATGTTTTATTAAGTGATGATATAATGCAGTTTTTTTAGTTACCATTAATAGCAATAATATTACATATAAAAAGAGGAGGAGAACTCTGTGGACATCCTGTATACTTTTAAGTGGCCTGAGTGCTTGTAGTGGGTGAAAATACAAAGTGAGTGGGATGGATTTGTTTTTTGATACTTCAGAATTTTCACCTACTGGGAATAATGTGCAGGGGTTGGTATTAAAGTTCTTGAACTTTGGTTTGGTGAAACTGTTGGTTGTGATGCAACATTTAAGCTGCTCATTTGGTTTGGGTATTTGTAGAGTGGGGTAAGGCACTGGTCTACTAAAAAACAGCACTGGTTTGTGGCCAAGTAAAATTGTTCACTACAGAGTCATTATTGTATTTTGTGAATTGGGTGTTTTTCTTACGTATAAAGTGTCTTTGAGTTTGGGCTAAGTGCACTTGTTTGCTTGTCAGGATCCTTATGTGTACTTAAATACAAACGTACAAATGTACATATATATGTACATACTTACATATGTACATACATACATATATACATACATATATACACGTGTGCACAGACAAATGTTCATACCTGCATACATACGTATATACGTAAGTACGTGTAAAATCATATATACACACACATATATACATACATACGTACGTACGTATTTACACAAAAAAAAACACACACCCACACGCACACACACACACACACATACACACACGCGCACACACACACACACACACACACACCACACACACACACACACACACACACACACACACACACACACATATATATATATATATATATATATATACACACTGTCAAACCTCGGTTCACGAACATAATTCGTTCCTGAAGGTCGTTCGTAAACCGAATCTATTTTCCCCATAAGAATTAATGTAAAATGGATTAATCCGTTCCTGGACCCCAGATGATTGCTTATTTAAACTTTTACAACAGTACTTTGTACACAAGTTCTTAACAGAAAATCAATGGAAACCATTAAATCTATCACAAAAAAGATAAGCACAACACTAAGCAGATCAAATATGGACGAAAATTTAATTTAGTTTTACCGTACCTGTATGGAGGAGAGTTGACGGCGTAAGTGGAAGGTGGTGAGGAAGTGAAATGTTATTGTTTGGAAGGGGATACTTTTTCTATTTTCTGTCTCTTGGCACCACTCCACTCTGCTTCAGACCCAATGGGCCACTGTCTCACTAAAAAGTTGACCAATGTGATTTGTTTTTTCTATGTTTTAAAATGTTTCTAAAGTGACACATGGCAATATCATTGAAAATGTTTATGCTGCGGCTTGCTACTGCTTTATCGGCGTGATATTGTTCCACGAAACATTGCACCTCACCCCATTTTGCACAAATTTCACGGATCAAAGAAGTACGAATATCCTCCCTTCCTTCCTCTTCCTCTGAAGACATTTCCTCCACAATCGCCTTTTGTAGCTGCTTCTGTATTTGTTCCAGTTCTTCCGTGGTAAGTTCATCTTTGTGGTCCTCTAGTAACTCCTCCGCGTCTTCATTGTTAACTTCAAAGCCCATGGTTTTGCCTAGAGACACAATATCATCGATAACAGCAGAATCCTCATTGTCAAAGCCCTCAAAGTCTCTGCCTGCAACACATTCTGGCCACCATTTTCTCCAGGTCGAATTCATGGTCATGTAAGTCACTTGCTGCCAGGCTTTGTCAACGAAAGTTAAGTAATGAGGAATATTAAAATGGTGTTTCCAAAAGTCTCTATGTGTTAATTCTGTGTCAGAGTTTACCTCAAAAGACCTTTGAAAAAGTGCCTTAGTATAGAGCTTCTTAAAGTTTGAAATGAACTGCTGATCCATGGGCTGTATTAGAGGAGTCGTGTTGGGATGCAGCTGTTCTATTAGTAGATAATATGTTAATAGATATTGCTATTTCAGCAAACAGAAATGTAATGTGATTAAGAAAAGATTCGATAAGAATCTATAATGTAAATTCCTTTCAGTAGAAATACATTGCACGTGGAATATAAAACAAAAATGAAACCAGTAATGACTGGGGTAACTGGAACCAACCCACAATTATTCAGAAAATACCTGAGCAGCATACTGGGAAAGCATAAAGTCACGTTTTTACACCAAGGAGTCATACTGGGCACTGACCACTTACTTCAGAAGTTCCAAAGTATAAATACAAAACTTTTCTGGGAGAAAAATATTACATGTAATATAAAATGTAATTACAGAATAGCAGTTACAACATAAACTTCAGAAATATGTTTTGTTTCATGTATATAATTGTAAATAACCAATATAACGGAGCTAAATAATACTACTAATAATAAGTCATATGAATTAATGCTTTTTTTGCGTGAGTTGCTCATTTTTTAGCAAGATATCAGTGTTATGTTTTATGTTCATTTTGTTATAAGCATGCATATCATATGAACAATATTTATTTAACAACACAACGGATTAAAGACACAAAGTATAATGCCAGACTCCACAGTTTCTCACAGCATTTGGACAGGAAAAAAGGAAGGAAAATGACGCCTTATAAAAGTCAATCAATCTGCGAAGAAATCTGTTTGTTTGTAGGCAAGATGGGTATGTTTTAAGCTATCAAAGCAGTTTCCAGAATTGCCTCAGGTTTGGGAAGTTTGCGGATTAGAATTAAGTCACACAGTACGTCATAAATTGTATGTTAGGTTCTCTTATCCGTTGAACAGGGGTTCAGAAATGTTTTATTGTCACCGCTGGGGTGCGCATCTTACTTAATCTGGATCTATTTTCTGCCCTGTGACTTTTTCTTAAGGAATTACGTTTTTCCAGTAGTCTTAGTTTCCTCTAATTAGTCCTTCCTATTCTGTAAGTATGCAATATTCTACTGTGAATGTATGTCTTTAGGCAGTCATCTAATTTACATGCATATCTCTGAGTATCATGACACAAGACTTATCAACGTGGGCCAGAACACTTTGTTCATTCATTAATTTTTTGGTTCTTCCTTTCTTTTTCACGTTTAAGGCTCTGTCTGGCAATTTCATACTTCCAAATATTATTTTAATTTTCTCTTTAGGCCCTTGCACTTCACATCCTGGTATAGAAATATGTTCTATATTTTGCCCTTTATTTTTCACGATTTCATGCACGTGATTTTCTGTTTCTCCTTCGTCTTATACCGGCCTCCAATGACTAAGCAGCCTATTACATGTTTTGTTTTTTACCTAACCTTACATAATACCAAATATTTGCCTGCATTTCTTGTTTTGTCTCTTTACCTATTTATGCAACACAGTACATATATATCTTGTGATACTGAAGGTTAAAACCAGCTTTAATAAATTGAATTTAAGAAGCACCTGAATTCCTTCCTTATTTTCCTGCTATAGTTCTGTGACAGCTGTCTAATTATAAAGAGAATTGTTAGTAGTCAGGGAATGAATTGGAAACTCTGTAGAAGGAAATGGTCAGAGATACTTTCAAGTAAGCCTTAAGACTACAGCTTTGGTCTGGAGGTATGGAGTGATTTTGGTTTAGGCTCGATTACGATAGCAAACTAGCTATCGATATGTAGTTGACAAGTTGTGTGTCAGACCGACAGATACGGACTTTATTCGTTATTTCAAGATGGATATACAAACGAAACCTAAATTTGTAGGTAAGAAGTTCCTCCAAAAGTTTATCCTACACCTGCAATTGATGAGATAGTTTGGCGCAAGATGTTGGTCACAATGTACCGTACTGCAAGATGTTGGTCACAATATTCCGTACTGAAAGATGTTGGTCACAATGTACCGTGGTGCAAGATGTTGGTCACAATGTACCGTGGTGCAATATGTTGGTCACAATGTACCGTACTGCGGGATGTTGGTCACAATGTACCGTACTGAAAGAAAGCACATCCGTGAAAATGTAAAATTCGTAATTCGGAATGATATTTAATGACGCTATGTTAACTGAAAACATTGTGTAGGATTAAAAGAATCTCCGGAATCCTGAGATGGTATTGAGGAAGAGAGGGGAGTCTGGAGATTGTGTCCTGCTGCTGTATCTGTCCTCCATCACTCATCTGCAGTTATATGAATATTCCTGTCAGAATTCTAAGTCGTGATAGACCTCCGTAAAGCACTCTGTCCAATGATACCATAAATTGCACATTCATCTAATACCGAGGTTAATACTAAGAGGAAAGTTACCTCCATTCCCGAGTACGTTTCATGTCGTGGTTCTTAAGCGCACCTCCATTTAACATTTTCCCTCGTGTTTGATGTCCCACATTACCGGTGGCACTAAACATACTTCTTGAGATATCGAAATTCAAATTTCCATGTACAATTACGCTTCGCGATATTCGGCACCTTTGCTGTTGATTTCCATTATTGCCTTAATACACGGTACTTAAAAGAGTGTTTGTTGTTTGTGTTCGACAGTTTTGGTGGTAACACACACATACACACACACGCCCACGCACACGCACACGCACACACACACACACACACACACACACACACACACACACACACACACA
>Ga0123354_10017621_pt1 | contig 11190 bp, 10 predicted proteins | sample TergutLab28metaG_2_FD_97872 | JGI IMG/M metagenome (GOLD analysis project Ga0123354, IMG submission 97872) | Labiotermes labralis P4 segment gut microbial communities from Petit-Saut dam, French Guiana - Lab288 P4 | ecosystem: Host-associated > Arthropoda: Insects > Digestive system > Gut ... | reverse complement strand
GGATATATTGCATTTCCCGCGGATAAACTGGCCTGGGTGTGGGCTGTCCCCCGCCCCCCCCCTTAAAGCACCTAGGTTAAATAAAGCATAGGACCCTACATTTACTTCCTGTCTGGTCTTTCATGATCTGCTCTAGGGTGGACTGTACCTTTTTCTTCTACTTAAGCCTTCACGAAAATGTCCGACATTTTTGTCCAGTTTTAACCAGACTTAAATTTTTCTCGTCGGATTTTGATAGAAGCCCCCAAAACAAAATTAAAAAAAAAAAAATCCATCCAGTGCGAACCGAGCCGATACGTGCTGACTGAAGGACATGACGAAGCTCACGGGCGAGATTCACGATTTTGCAGAAGCGCCTGAGAAGACAATAGACACGAAATGAATTCAGTAAGTTACGTGCAGTAGTCTATGTTTGACTCTGCCTCATTTAAATTCCACTACTTACCGTTTCTTGGATATAGTTGATATCATGTGGATTAGTTCTGTAATTGCTAATATGGTAGTCCACACTTTCTTCTATCGTAACGTTGTATGTCAGCCATTTGTTGAGAGTGAGTCCGAATATAATTACTTCTACCAAGTACAGAATTGCCAATATTGCTGCGTACTGCAACACAAATATATGATTAGGATCCATCACGAACAGCAGAATATGGTAGAAGATGAATAAGAAGAGAAAGAAGAGAAAGAACGGAGGAAACGAACGAATAACTTGAAAAGAAGGTATAAAAGAAAGAAGAGGAAGAGGAGAAAGAATAAAATAAGTAAGAGGAAAGGCATTACAAGTAAGAGGAAGAAGTTGATAAATCTTATGTTATTTAATGGCATCATTTCAATTATGGTGACTAAGTAGCACCTAATTGGTTATAGGCATGATGACCAGTGACTGTCACTACTGCCCACTACTTGGCTTGTCCTTCTTTTGGAGTTACAGCGTCACTCATTCTTAATCTACAGCGCTAGATACACGTAGAAGTCAGTGGTGGCGTCACGCCCCAACGCTCTGACCGAGGAATCTCTGGTGTGCACTAGGTCTGGACACTGTGGTGCAGAGAAGTACCGCTCTGCCGCTGGGAAACGAGTCCTTATTTGTCATTCGCCTAGGGCAAGGGTAGAATTTGTGCCTACACTGACTGAGGTACTGGACTCCAAGCGGTAAATATCATGTAGAAATATGCCCGTAACCACTTAATCGTGGAAAAGGTATGAAGACATTGCAGAATCACATGGTTTCGAGTACGAATGTCACCACAGTTGTAATTCCTGGAACTGCCCATTGCAGGGAAACACATTTCAGGCTAAGAATAGTGTAGAAATGTATAGCGTACACCTCAGAGGTGCTTTCGGTACAGAGATTATTATTGATAGACTGACATCCACGATCTTCAAATTACGTTTAAGAAAAGGAAATACAGCTAATGTGGCAGAGGACAGTGGTATTTTCACATAAAAAGTGTTCACTTCCATACGGTCCTTGGAAGTACAGTTCAACGCTAAAGCTTAGATTGCCACCACTTCCTTTCCATTCCCTTCCTTTCCATTATTTTGACTTCCATTCTCTTCCCTTTCTAGACATTAATTAATGTGACACTGTTTGCCGCTAGTTGATACTTGGACACGTTCAAATTGAGAGACATCAAAGATGCACACCGTTGATCGCAAGGTACCTAAACCCCGACATTCAACATGTATTGTTGGATACACAAATAATGTGAAAGTTGTAGGCCCATCCTTGTTAAACGCACTAGTTGTGAATCTTATGTATATTGGACCGTGCATCATTGTGATAGATGAAGAATAAGAGACCAACTTGATGTCACTAGTTATTAACTTTTATTTCACATCTTCAATGTTCAACATGTTTCGGACATTAATACATCCATCATCAGGAGCCTGCGACTTTTCTATTTTATCACCGCATTGGTCGTGTGTTCTTGTTTCGATATGTGTTGGAGTTTCAGTGTGGCTGGGTTGGGGTGGTATCCATGTAGCAGGCCGAAGCTTTAGCCTGCTACATGGATACCACCACACTGAAACCCCAACACAAGTCGCAGGCTCCTGATGATGGATGTATTAATGTCCGAAACATGTTGAGCATAGAAGAAGTGAAATAAAATTTAATAACTAGTGACATCAAGTTGATCTCTTATTCTTCAACTAGTACTAGTTGTGGTCGTGCGGATAATTTGCACCTAGAAACAATAAAATATTTAATAAATAAATATTTATTTATATTTGAAACTTTTAAAGCATTTTTCGATATAATAAAACTTCGGATGTTACCATTCTATCATTTTCTCTACGCTGTCGATGTACTTCAATAATTTCAACAGCGACGTCCTCAAAAGGACAGGGTCGGAAAAATGCCACATAGAGCTGGCCATGGGAAAAGCAGGCGGCAATCAATATATTCCAGCAAAATTAAGCCTCTGCCTTCTATCCTTATTGATTGTCATATAAAATGTGGTTTTAATCGGAAATCGTCTTCTGCTCAGTTTGAAGGGGATGATAAGATCTGTTGGACATACCTGAACCCTGGATGTAAGGATAGTTGTTCAAGAGCAAATAACTTCTGCTACGCTATGCTGTGCTCCTCCAAGCCTGTTACAATCACGTGCTGCCTCCAACGGAGGCAAGAGAAAGCTAGCATATATACTTCCCATGGTTTCCGGCAGAGGCAACACCATCAAATTTTAACGTTAGCTTGTTTGTTAAAAAAAAAAAAATTAGAGAAAGAATTAATGAAAAAGATGTTGGTCACTAATCCTGCATCTCAAGTTTCTAAAGACATCTCTCTTGAAAACATCCGTTCGGTAGTTCAGTAAATTATGGTGTTGCAAACAAATATATACATATACAAAATTAAAATGAAAGGGAAGTTCATAAGCTTGACAGATTTTGGGGAGATGCCACTAGCCATCTGTGTCCCATAGAAGTTGTTTGGCGTTCGGTATACTCACAGCGACAAACATCCAACGCCTGAGAGTTGCCGCAGCACAAATACCAAATACTCCAAGCGATATGTAGGCACAGGAACTGGAGACCAAGTAGAAAACCAGCACCGTGACGTAGTCATACAGAAAAGCGTTGAGGTGGAACAGATTCACTCTTATTGCGACAGATAGGAAAATTAAAGCTAACCGCAATACCTGTAACGTAAAGGATGCTCTGAAATAAACTGAGAGGCTACTGCTGATGTATGTGATGGTATGTGTGAGCGGGAGATCTTGCAAACGTCAAAGGGGTGGAACTTGGTCAGTGCATGTATATCACACTCATTGGCATTCGATTTCGCTTCCCCATATTCAGTTGGAAGAAAATATTCCGAAATGACCGTGAAAGTACAACAAAGTGCTGACGCCTAGACTGCCAGTGAGGTATGTATTAATTGTAGGTAATATTTTTACCCCTCACCCAATATTATGCGAATGATAAAATCGAGAAGAATGAGATGGGCTGGGCATGTGGCGCGTATGGGTGAAGAGAGGGGGGTGTATAGGGTCTTGGTGGGGAAACCGGAAGGATAGAGACCAATGGGGAGACCTAGGCATAGATGGGTGGATAATATTAGAACGGATCTCCAGAAGGTGGGATGTGGGTACATGGACTGGATTGGGCTGGCCCAGGATAGAGACAGGTGGCGGACGCTTCTGAGTGCGGTAATGAGCCTTCGGGTTCCGTGAAATGCGGAGAATTTCTTGACTAGCTGCAAACCAGTTAGCTTTTCAAGAAGGACTCTGCACCATGGAGTAAGTACGTATGAGGAGGTGCTGATAAGTACTTAGCCCGACCAGGAAGGAATCGAACTACAGCGACCAAACTCGGGATTTATTCAACATAGTCCCCACGAAGCTCAATACACTTCTTAGCCTTGGCCCTTTGGAAGATAATCAATGAGGAGGATGCCATCTTGATCCCCCCTCCCCCAAAAAATAAACGAAGCGAGAACTTTTCCAGCGGATTTTTGCACTCGGAATTTTTTTGGGCGGGGTGAGCCGCTATGCCGCCACTCAACTGATTGTTGCTTTGTCTCCGAGTCATAGTGATATAACCAGGTTTCGTCCATGGTCACCAATCGTGACAGGAAATCATTTGGATCGCGCCGAAAAAATTCCAAAATTTGCTCTGACTTCTGGCACCGTTGACGTTTTTGATCCACGTTCAGACATTTCAGGACCCACTTCGCGGAGAGCTTCCGCATGTCCAAATCTTCATGAATGATGGACCCAACCCGCTCACATGAGATGCCCAGTTGCTCAGCTATTGATTTAGCCGAAATCCGGCGGTCTTCCAAGATTAGCTCGTGAATTTAATCAATAATCTCCGGGGTGGTCAATGTTTTGGGTCGTCCAGGACGAGGCGCATCACAGGTGGAAAAATCACCACGTTTAAACTGGACCACCCAGTTTTTGACGATGGCATACAATGGTGCATGTTCCCCTAGTGTTTCTGTCAGAATGGCGTGAAATTCCTCCGGCGCCTTGCCTTGCAAGAAAAAAACCTTGATGACAGCTCGCGTCTCCATGTTGTTGAAATCGCGCGCGTCGCCTGACGTGCTTCCTTGCAGCCTGTGTAACAAGAAGAGACCTGCAACTCGGCACATGAACAGACCCCTCTTTCAAACAACACTATCGATTCCGTCCTACGACATCGGGAAGTAGGTCGGGCTAAGAACTTATCAGCACACCCTCGTATAAGATAAGCTATAACGATATAGGGAGTGAAGAATGTTGCCGGAATAAAATAGGGAATGCCACTCCGTGCATACTTCCCGGACTGACATTTCGGAAATATGACAGTCATCCTGCAGCTTTCTGAAAATCACCCACTGGAGTTCTCTCGAAAATTTTCATTGCCCTTTTTTTTCAGAATGAAAGACTGTGTCTGAATACCTTAAAGCTAATGAGAAAAATAATTGGTTTATATTAAAAATAAGTTACTGATAGTACCCTGAAAACAAAAGATGAAGATGGACGTTCTTACTACAATAAAAGCACTTCCTGGTTTACCTTATTACAGTAAACCTCAACCGAGCTGAGACAAATGAAAATCGAATCATATGACAAATACAACACACGTTTATTTTCCATATTTTTCACTCAGCGTCGTGAAAAACTGTTAGAAGCAAACATTGGTGTCTTACTGGGATTCCTTTTTTTTTTTATGTACTCTAAAGATGTTTTGAGAAAAGTACTTAATACAAAATATAAGAATAAATTGACAGTCCCAAAGTTTCGAAAAGCAACTCCTAGCTTCGTTATGTCTCTCCGTCCGTTTGACTGTACGCTGCTCCTTCCGCACACCAAAACTTGACTGCTGGTGGACGGATTTTCTTTAAGTTTCTTATTGCCGAGCTTCGCCAAAACCCATCAAGTAAATTCAAATTTGGTTATAATAGAACAAGAACACGCTATACGTTCAGACCTACCCACAATTATGGCTACGTTGGTTAGAAGATTTATCATGGTGGCCGTCGACAGTTCTCGATAATACATGCTTTCATTGTTAACCTCCCTTATATTTTTATACATTACACATGATATATAATTAATGCAGACAAAAGATGGCAAATAATAATATTCGTTGTAGATGGACTGTGTCTAGGAAAATGACATTTGGTATGTTCATGGATTGTGAATATGCCTACAATTTGTGCGTGAAGTATGGATTTTAAGTCAAAACTTCCAGAACATTTCGACAGGGTACAGATTTTAAGTTATGGATGAGAGATAAATTTAACAAAATTAAGTTAGACGTACAAGTGACAGTTCTGGAAAGGAATTTAATAACAGACTCTAATAACAGTAGTAACATTTCATAATATGAACACAATGGGTGACAGTAATAATCATGGTGGCCACAGTAGAGTGAATGGTATGACCATCTGAGAAGAGTACTGAATGTAATCATACGAAGGCCCCTCGCTGTTACCTTATTCATACATTTCATATTCTGTTGTGCACTTCGAACAATGCAGGAGAATACGACAGACACAGAAACATTAGGGGTTGTTTGACCGTGCATCTTCCTCATGAAATAATGTGAAATGCCAACTTGATGCAACAAGGTCATTTTATTGATGTATTCTTAGCTCGACATGTTTCGGGTACATACGGCCATGGGCGTATGCGTCCGAAACATGTCGAGCTAAGAACACATCAATAAAATGACCTTGTTGCATCAAGTTGGCATTTCACATTATTTCACAGAAACATAAGAAATTTCCTTTCCACGTGTGACAAAATAGACGAAGGGTATGAAGTAGCAGAATATGAGTTTGGTTGATTGCTCACCATTATGACGAGACAGAACAGTATGTGCAGGAACCTAACCACTTCGCGCTCACGGATTTCCATGGTGATGCTCACGGGCACAAAGGTTCGCCTTTGAACAGCTCAGGTCTTCTCTATCCAGACACCACCTTTTCCTACCATCGTCCCTGACAGATGCAACTGCAGACAGTACGGTCGGTGACTTCCCACAGGCCTCCTTGCGGCTCTGAATCCAGTAGAGATACTCTTTGTCACAGAAGTGAAAGGCGTTATTTATTTGGCTCTGAGATTAGATAAAGGGATCTGTTCAGCATAATTCGCATCTTCTCAACCTACAGATAAGACAAGAATTTATATTTGCCTTGGCAGTGAATGTAATCATGCAATCACAAAACTGATAAAAATTGACTTATTGTTTGGGTTTCGTAGTTGTGTAAATGGGGCCACACATAGCGGACGAGACGAGGATACGTTTCTTACCTAGTCAGGTAGGCACATGCACATCGGGGTGTAGGAAGTTTTTAATTAGGCGCGGTCACGAAATTGCGAAAGGTGACTATTAGCTTCATGTCTGTATGTCCGTCCGTCCGCATGGAATAACTTGTGCCCCACCGAAGAGATTTTTTGAAATTTCATATGAGCATTTTCTAAAATCTTTCAGAGAAGTCAAATTTCATTAAAATCTGACAGGGATAAAGGGGGGGGGGTTTATATGGAGACTTATATACATTTATATGGAGACGTATATACATTTATGGCAATATCTGGGTGAATTTTATTTACAATGAGAAATGTATGAGACAAAAGTTGTAGAGAAAATCAAAGCCCACATTTTAAGTTCAATAACCCATTTTTTTTTTCGAAAATCGTGCCGTTTATGAGATAATGTGGGGAAAAGAATTGTATAGCCGGACAGGCCACAGGTGACAATATGGCGCAAGCGCATTGGATGTTGGATACCTAACACTACTAGCACACACTCAGAATATGTAATACTTAATGCTTTTCCACTGCAACAATGGCTTACGAACGTGTCTCAATTTTACGTTACACCTACATTGACTGTACTGTTATAACTTTTCTCGGTAAAGAAGACAGCCACAGTGATAGAAAGTACAAGGAGTTGATGTAGCTTTGAAAATTTGAAGCGGTCTTGTCTGAGGCAGTATTGATACTGTACTAATGTGACAACGAGCAAGGGAGTTGTTACAACTTGCTAACCAACAAAGTTTAAAAAAGTTTGCTACGTCTAAAAACATCTGAACATATGCACTGTGCATCTTCAGCAAGACAGTGCAACGCCTTACATTGCAAACCGTCTTTAGATACATGGAATTAAAACCTAACACTGACTGCAATGCACTAAACTAAACTGCTGGAATTCTGTTCATGGTAAATTGGAGTAACAGCGATCGCTGTCCTGCCTCTTGTCAAACAGAGCGGTTTGAGTGTTGAATGGCACATGCGGTCATTTAAAAAATTTCCCTGTATGATAATTATCATTATGTTCACCATCAAGCTGTCAGACGGTCGGTTGTTCGGGCCTCAGTCCACTCACGCCAGTTGCCCTTAATATTTTGTTCCATTTGGCTGTTATACTGCCTGTTTTTTTTTTAAATAAGTCACTAACGATTTTTTTCCCTAAAATTGGGAAAACTAATTTCACACCCGATAAAACTTCGCAGTAAAATTTTGCTACGAAACCCAATAGCAAATTGAAATGAAATTCGTTCACAGTAGCCCTCCAGATGAAACTTATAGATGTACAGCCCTGAGCTCTCCATTATGCATTAATTTGATATACGACGTGTTTACGGTGCCTAGAAACGAACAGCGTGTTTATCACAACACCCGCAGAGACTAACTCCTCTTTAAAGTTAACTTATAACATGAAACGTTGGCCGGGTAGCTCAGTCGGTATAGCGACTGGCTACGGGCTGGACGGTCCGGGGATCGAATCCCGGTGGGGGCGATATTTTCCGCACCTGTCCACACCGGCCCTGGGGCCCACCCAGCCTCCTGTACAATGGGTACCGGGTCTTTCCCGGGGGTAAAGAGCGGCGGGGGTGTGACGCTGACCCCTCTCCCCCTTCTAGTAGACCTATACCTCTACTTCCCCTACGGACCGTACTGCCTGTACAGAGAGTCTCAGTGCCTCTACAAGGGGTGCACTTTAACTACTTACCCTAAAACATTTTTTAAAATTTGAATTCCTTGTTTGTTACAATCTGTCCGGAGACATTTAGTAACCGTTGTGTAGATAGCGCTAGAAACCCTGTAACATGAAACATTAAAATGAAACCGGAAGAGTCTGATAACTGTCGCTCTTCAGGGTTGATTGTAGTCACTCCTAAAGAGCGAAAGAAGTCTTTGTTAGAGCTTTATCTCGCTAGTGAGTATCACAGAATCACGAACAGCATAGATTCGACGAAAGAAATTCGTTTTAAGGGCTCTAATAGCCGTTGGCGCGCGCAGAATTGTACTGCTGCTGTTGAATTGTACAGTACGGTTACAAGAAGTGTGTGGGGTGGGCTGTTACAGAATAGCGTTAGACTTACAGCTGTCACCGGATGTTGGCTGCTGTGACGTAAAAGGGTGAACTGAGTTGTGTCAGAATGACAACTGTCAGCTGTTCCGGATTGCTCAACACATGAAGATGTCAGAAGGCTTATTCTGCTGACGTCATCTAGAAATCTCGTGTTTCCTTCCGGATGACGGTCTTGACTATAGAAGTCCCAAGGCTGCAAGCAAAATGCAATTCGTATTGTGTCCAGTGACACAAGGTCGAAATATTCCTGTTATGTCAATGTGCATGTGCAGTATGAGACAAATAACATTCATTCGAGAATTGAGAACGTTTCAGCTCCAAGCCCAGTATGTGTGCTGTAAGGCCTATGACGTCATGTCTTATTAGGTCTCTTTGTAAACTCTACAGTTAAATCATTGAACTAGGCTAGGTATAAACTGGCGTATTGATCTAACATCGTTTTGGGATTTTGTAAAAAATATCGTAGTCGTATTATTATTATTATTATTATTATTAGTAGTAGTAGTAGTAGTAGTAGTAACTTTCAGTTGATTAAATCCCCGTTGTGTTGTATAGAATTATAAAATATGAACAAAATATAGTCAAACACAACTCAATGATTTTATCTTAATAAAATCATTAATTGAGTTGTGTTTGACTATATTTTGCTTATATTTTATAGTAGTAGTAGTGGTGGTGGTAGTGGTAGTAGTAGTAACCTGCACATGCTTATTTTGAAGTGAATCAAGGCAGAGTTAAACTTCCAATTATTTCTTCAGGTGCCCAACATTTTGTCGCCATAACGGTTAATATATCGATGTTTGCTGTGCTTTTCTATTTGCCTGTATTCTGACTATATAATGTAGCCAATTCTCTGTGGAATTTTCAATATCAGCAGCTAGATATGGGACATTATATTCAATGTTGTGCCATTTTAATTACGATCTTTTAGTATCCACTGGAGGTAGAAATCTCGTTTTTTTCCCCCGCTCTGTCGATATCTCCTGCCTTCCACACACGGTATTCACTGTAATAATTTTAAACTTTGATTTTACTCTAGCGTTATATATTGATATTTTTGCGGCTGTGTGGGTGAGTGTTACGTTTTTCAGCCGCATTTCGACCCTTGAAAATAGGGACATTACTTTGCCTCGAAAAGTCGGTGTCCTATTAATCACTGATGCAACGTCATAACGTCATATCCTAAAACAATGGCATCCTTCTTGTTGCTTTTGCCGAATGATCTCTCGACATTCATACGCAAATTGAGATTAAAATCTTTAGGGACAAGAACCTTATCTCTTCTCCGAAACGTCCACACCAGCTCTGGGGCCCACCCAGCTTTCTATTCAATGAATACTGAAGCCCTTCTCCCGCGTAAGTCGGTGAGGGCGTCAGGCTGGCTAGTTAACATCACCTAATGTCGAGGTTAAAAATGGGAGAAGTCGTGCCTCTAGAGTTCCTTTTCCCTTACATGCGTTCATGGCGTGCATACGGTCACCTTGGCGTCTCCCGGGTCGCGAAGTCGTGTCTTCCGACGGAAGTGTGCAGACATTGTCAGGAAACTGTGGCGTCCGTTATCAGGGTAGACAACCCAAAATATTGGTGTCGGTATGCTGTGAGTTAAACAAAGGGAGATGGAGATGTAGGCCTAGGGGGGAAACAGGGAGAGCGACAAGCATTCTAAACTTCGGCGTTCGTGGAAGTGAAAATGTAAATGTAATGTTAATGTTCTGGTGTACGTTTATTGCAACCTGCACACCGAGACAACTGGAGCCTACCAAGTATTTTAAATACGGACATTCTGATTGCCAGCACAACACGCTTCAGGGAAGAGACAACTTGGCATTACGTGTTGCATACAAACACACTAGTACGTCTTGAAGGTGTGATTTAAGTTTAGTGTGGTAGTTGGCCCTCTTTAGATTAACTGCCGGGATTTGAACTGGGGCCATTCTAACCAGGATGATTCTGATTGTGTCAAAAGCGTCAGGGAGGAAACAGCTTGGTCTGTGTATGTATGTATGTATGTATGTATGGACGGATGGCTGGTTGGCTGGCTGGCTGGATAGATGAATGGATGGGTGAATGTATATGTCTGTCTGTATGTAGGTATGTGTGTATGTATGTTTGTATGTATGTATGGATGGATGGATGTATGGATGAATGTATGTATGTATGTATATATGTCTGTATGTATGTATGGAAGTATGTATATGTGTATATGTCTGTAGGTATGCATGTATGGAAGTATGTATATATGTATGTGTGTATGTATGTATGTATGGACGGATGTATGTATGTATGGACGGATGGCTGGTTGGCTGGCTGGCTGGATAGATGGATGGATGGATGGGTGGATGAGTGGATGTATGTATGTATGTATGTATG
>Ga0123354_10017620_pt1 | contig 11191 bp, 7 predicted proteins | sample TergutLab28metaG_2_FD_97872 | JGI IMG/M metagenome (GOLD analysis project Ga0123354, IMG submission 97872) | Labiotermes labralis P4 segment gut microbial communities from Petit-Saut dam, French Guiana - Lab288 P4 | ecosystem: Host-associated > Arthropoda: Insects > Digestive system > Gut ... | reverse complement strand
CTTCTTTGTACACATTTCTCCCAGCGTTCTGGGAGTTTGAAAATTCCCCTTCTGTAAAATTCCGTTCCAGCCATCCAAAGACACTGACGCACTGCTTTCTGAATTGCCTCCGTTGTCTCATAACGTCAGCGCAGCTGATCCTTCACAAATCCGAAAAGATGGTCGTCTTGAATGATCTCATCTACTCTCTCCTTGTTGCGTTCAGTTGAGGCTGTTCAAGGGCGACCGCTCCGAGGCTGATCTTGGATGCTCGTGTTTCCATCTTTAAAATGTTTCACCCATCTTCGAACACTGCTCGCACCCATGCACACATTTCCATAAGCACGCTGAAGTCTCTGGTGAATTTCTGCAGCAGGGATTTCCTCTTTAACGAGAAATTTGATGACAGCACGCTAGCGAAACAACGTATCGTTGTCAGCCATTTTGTTAGGAGTGATACTGGTCACGTGATGCAAGCTATTGACGTCACGAGACACTCAAGGATAACACAACAGACCACCATACTCTCCTTCATCTGCTGTTCCCGGTTTGCATGCAAAAAATGGTTGCTCATGACTTTCAGTACGACCCTCGTAGTTTTGAAGATTTTGACACAGTAGATCATACTGTGCTATGAATTAATGGACATTTGAAGACCTGTGTAATGAGAAACTGGGGTAAATGAAGAATATGCACCTGTTCCAATAACAAATGACTCTGGACTCACGTTGTGTGGCTGGTCCTGTATAACTTTCCGTCTATGAAATGTTCTGTACCGCTAAGGTAACTGTGTAGTCACATTATCCTGTTAATGCATATTTGTGACCTTTTATAATTGAAGGATTATGAAATAATTGCTTGGGAATACGGAAATGGATCCCACAAAATGAATGTAATATTTACATTTCCCATATAAGTAGTCTCCACCCTTAGGAAATTAATTTATTCTCCTCCGCTGGGAAACTTCTTACACAGGACACACTGTATTTACATTTTCAGAATTGTAAATAAAATAATTGTTTAATGCTGCTGAGTGTTAGTGAATGCATGCCAGGATAGGCCATGACTGCCTTCATGTATCCTACTTAACATATGTGATCATTGTCTAACCCCAATGGGGGCCGCGGTGGCACGGTGGTTAAGGTGCTGTGCTACAAATCAGAAGGTTGCTGGTGTCATTCAAATTTTTCATTGACATAAAATCCTTCCATTCACACTATGGCCCTGGGGTCGACTCACCCTGCAACAGGAATGAGTACCAGGAGCATTTCCTGGGGGTAAAGGCAGCCGGTGCATAAGGCTGACAACCTTACTATTGTCCTGCGCCATTGTCATGAAATCTGGTAACCTTAACTTCCTGGAACCCTCTGGGCCACTCCAGGCATGTAACGGGACTGCTTTACCTTTATCTAACCCCATTATGATCCCCTATAAATTCTGTGCTTTAAAATGTCCGCCGCCACATGCCGTAGGCATCAATCATATTGTTTTATTTCATCTTGTTGAACTTGGTCTTAGATTGGAACAGACTTTTATGTTTATATGTAATCTTTTATGAACTGATGGATGGGATTTGATGCCCTTCTGGCATGTTCACAGTTTTAAGTTGTACTTTCCAATGTGTATTAAGATTAGACAAAAGTAACAGATACTTTACTGTGTGACTACATGCAGTGGCATACCGAGGGTGGGGGGGTGGGGGGATTTGGGGTGTTAAACCCCCCCGAAATTCGGAAGGCCCTCCAAAATCATGCCGAACTCAACCCGATTGTGAAAACTGTCAAAAATTGCTGAATTTGGGACGCCAACACCCCAAGATGTTCGGAAAAAAAGCAGTAAAATTCTAAAACTACCGCCGGTTCACAATTGTTTTACATTAGCAATGACAAATAAATTGGTTGTAATCATAAATAGTCTTAAAGTACCAAAAATTAAGAAAATTTTACTATATTAAATGAAATTTCTTGTACCAAATTACAGCTGCCTGCAGAACCCCTGACTATGGGGCTACTGCCCCCCAGATCCCCATTCTCTCTGCCCTCAACTGAATTTGTTGAACTCCCCCCCGAACAAAATTCCTGGGTATGCCACTGACTACATGCATCCCTGCACATACCCTGAGCATAACTCACAGCATTTATAGAGTGAAAAATGGTTCAGACAAAAGTTGTAGCAAAAGGATGGTGCACACACATATGTCCAATGCACACCTTATGTGAGTTAGACAGTTTTTGAGCTAATAAAAAATGATAGAATTCCACATAGTAGACAATATCTGCACGTACATATGAATTTTCATGAATGGTCACGTAGACTGCTCGTTTCATGGCCCTTCTACGGCATTGCCATAACATGACATTAAGTTTTAAACAAAAATTGTAAAAACCTGTGTTACAAATGATTTGAACATTGTTTCAAAATGATGGGAAACTTTTGTGAGACTGACAGATGCCAGAAATGGAGGAATCAGGATTTTCTATAATGAATGTAACATTTATTAGAAATGTCAGATGTTTTTCCTGTGCTGTCAGTAAGTTTACCTTTGTCTTGTTAAATAATGGTGTTTTAATATTACATCAAGGTAGCGTTGTAGCTCGTTTGTGGAACCCATAAAGAGGAATATACACTTTTCATTTACATGCTGATTGTGTATGATAGTGTTGTAATAACAGATGACAACTTTTTTTTGCACTTTAACTGCTGTCGTCTAGAACAGAGCCTCCAAATCATTTCTGTTAAGTGTTACAGGTGCATTCATTTTAACCCAATGGCCATTTAAGTGTGTGTCTGTCTGTGCGTGTCTGTGTCTGTTCTGTGTGCTGTGACCCTTTCACTCATGACACTAAAGTACAAGAATTAGCTAAAAATATACGATACACTTTCTAAAATGGGGACCGCGGTAGCACATTGATTAAAGTGCTTTGCCACATATCGGAAGGTCACTCACTGGTTCGATTGCAAATAGTGTCATTGGAATTTTTCATTGACATAATCCTTCCGATCACACCATGGCCCTGGGTTCAACTCAGCCTCTAACAGAAATGAGTACCAGGAGTATATCCTGGGGGTAAAAGCAGCCGGTCCGTAAGGCTGACAACCTTACCACCATCCTGGGCCATTGTCACGTAATCTGGGAACCTTAACTTCCTGGAACACTCTGCGCACCTCGGGCCTGTAATGGGGCTGATTTACTTTACACTTTCTAAAATAGGTTTCATAGATGTCTGAAGTGACACTGAAACCAACTGTCACTTTCTCCCACCTAGCTACATCATCTTGCTCAGATGGTTCACTTATTGTCAACTGATCATATCTCTCCAGTGGTTACCCTAGGAGAGTTACTCCCAGATCTCACAACCCATGAATGCAGAATACCGCCTTCTTTCAGAAGAATGGCTCCATGCCATTGGATCTGCAGGGGCCTATCTGCGCCACTGTATCACTCTTTGATATGATGCTGTCGACATGCGGCAAACAGTGCAACGTAGCCATAGTCACATTCCTCTTTTAACCGTAGTAAATTAGTAAACTGACAGTAGGTAACTGTAACTAAAGTTATGTTCAGTTTGTGATATCACCACATCTGCTCCAGTCAGCAGCTGAACCCAGAATGACTGAACATTCCAACGGAGACCCATAAACTTAACATATTTAATTGGTATTGTTCACTCTTTGGACCTTGTTTGTTTTTCCATGTTTAAAATCAAAATTTAAACATATCAGGAATAAAATTGTTCCACTCCTCAGATAGGAGAGTCAGGAGACACCTACTCATAGATTTTTCCATTGGACCCAGCTCAGTAGTTGTTTCTGCTTGCCATTTGCCTAAGATGGGGACAAATCCGGTCCCCAGAACATGGTGTTTTAATCTATGTTTTAAACGTGGTCTGATGAAAAAAGCTTACACAGTGAACGATTCCAAGTGTGACATACTATCATTAGAATCCTGTTGAATTGTCCTTGATACTTACCAGGTAGGAGATACAACTAACACACTGCATTTGTCAGCTAAAGCCACTTATCTTCATGCACTTTGCGGAAAAGATGTCTGGAATGTGTTCTTCCTCATATTCTCTAAGAAAATAGTAAATAAGGTCATAGATTCTGATCAGTGTGTGGACCTGTAGAAATTATGTCATGTGTTATGCTACAGCCAGTCTGTATAATAGAAATGCACATATTACCCACCATTGGTTTGAATCGCCATTCCTACATATACAGTGAAGGATCCATTTTGTGGTGTATTCCACAGTCCCTATTTGTACTGCCCATTCTTTATCATTGTCTTGTCTGTACCCTCTGGTCCTCCCTCTATCTGTGGTTTCTCTGTACATGAGTGTCTTTGGGGATAGGACACCATATGCTGTCTGACTGAGTAGAGAACGCAGGCGTTGGTGGAGATGGAAGAATGAAGCTTTTGTGCTGGTTTGGATATGCTTGTAAGTTGAGTGGGGGAAGCTACTGTCTGCTTTTAGTATGCAATTGGACATTAGCCTGGTAAAAGAGTACCAGCATTTTGCATGAAACACCGGTGTCTGTCAGGGCACATGGTTTTCCAGATTGCAATTGTCCATTTGTAAAATGTATATAATGTATTGTAACAGCACATCAAAAGAGAAATATACAAGCCTTGACAGTGTTACAGTTACACGTACAGTATGTAGTGTGGATCAGCTTGAACATGCGTCATTTTTCTTTGTTTAATACATTTACTGCCAGGTTGGCTGTCAAATGTCCTGTAGACAGTGTACCTTGTAATGCAGCAGTCACCATTGTCTACCGTGTATCCTTTCTTATGTATGCATGCCAACACTATGCCTTTGTAGTGTGTATCCATTTGCTTATGGGAACCACAACACCTGCTAACACTTGTGACATCGCAACACTCGTCAGTAGCTTTGATAGATAACAGTAGTGTGAAAACATTGTCTCAACATGATGACTCTGGACAAAGAATTTAAAAAATCGTAGGTGTCTGTGTGTTGAAATCAGGACCGTTAACTGTTACCTCTTAAACAATGACATAAAGCTAATCAACATATCGCTCATTTGCGACAACAGTGTCACAACTCAAAATTAGTGAATTTTGAGGAGAAACATTTAAAGGTTTTGAAGTGCTATAATTTTCCATGAGCGCAACGACGACACAACTGCTCTCCAGTGGCGAGTTTTGCAGACTGCATCATGACACTATACCTGTTAAAAGTGCATCTGCAAACGTTTCTTTCTATACCGATAACTCAAAAATGCCAAATTTTGAGTTGTGACGCTCTTTTCGCAAATGAATGATATGAGCAACATTTTCAGTTGTTCTTGTTATTATAAGCTTTGATCGACTGTACTTTGTGGTGTTATAATACCTAACTGTTTGTGTCCTCTTCAACAGAGTGGTTTTGTATTTGTTACATGTGACAGGGAGGAAAATGGTTAAGAGATTATAGTTAATGTTCAGATTGGGTTGTTGTGGTGAATAAAATTGTCTGCTATTACAGCTAGTGTAATAACATGTATTACTACATCCTAATTGTTCTAATTTTTAATATTTTAACCTTTCTAACAAGTGTATTATAGTTTTATAGTGTTTAATGTGAATGAACCTTTTTACTCCCATTGTATTAGTCACCATAAATTTCTATTATGTGCAGTTTTAAGTTTTCACAAATATAAAAACACAATTGTGATGAAAAACTGTAAATTATTTTGTGTCTTGATTGGAAAATGATAAAAGGAATTGTAGTTTTAATTTGTTCCTCCAGGGGGGCTTCTTATGTATTTCATTTTATGGGTGTTTATACAATTTTAAAATTATTTGAGTGGGTTTGTATGTTAAAAAAATGTTTTTGGATTCTTAACATCACTCAGATACTGTTGTAAGAAATATAGGAAGTGGCTAAATGCAGTAGAGTCTTGATTATCACCAGTGTTCAGGATTTCGATATTTCATGATCGCCCATTTTAATACCACTGTCTTGACTGTTCCTGACCAGTTCCAGTTAATGAGAGAGAGAGAGAGAGATGATGTCACAGGCGAGCATTCCTGATATCCTCCTATTGTGCAGGTCATGAACATTTCAGTCAAGCTCTGTATTTGTTAAATTAGGTAGTTTACTTTTGTGTCTTTTGCAATAGGATTTTCTTTCAGTTGTTTAACCCTTTAAACGCCGAGTTAAATCCAGTCCGCCATCTGCTGGCATTATTAGGAGATCACCATATTCTCCACATTAGCAGGATAAGGGTTAAAGTATTTTTTGCTTCCAAAAAAGTTTTTATATTTTATTGACAATAAAGTTTCTTGCTTTCAATGTCTGTTGGGGTTTAGTTTTTAATGTTGTCATCATTTGTATTTGGTAAGTTCTTTGGAACTATATGGGTGCTTCACAATGAAAATGGATTGCATCTTCTGTGATTCTGATGTTTGAGACAGTTGTATGAGTCTGAATTAATGACAGACATTGAGACTCTGCTGTGCAACAACAAAATGATGTGGGTCCCCTGCGAAACATGAATCGGTCAAAGGAGAACAAGTATTACACTTAACGTCAGATATATTGAGGTGTGACGGCAAGTTTACGTCTTAGCAGTTTACCAAATTATATGCATTTGTCTTGGAAACTGCACGCCCGTACAGTTATGATATTTTATACGAGTGTAGTCAAGGGTTATTTGGTTTTTGCTGACCAGGGGTGCACAAATCCCGAGCACCAGCTCACCATGGCAATGAATTTTGTTCAATAGTGCCATATATCTGTAGGTCCTCAGTGTGGAACTTGCCTCGTGTCACCCTTCTGGCACCTATAATTTGAAGGTGCCTTCTAGGTTTTTGGAAAATTTGTGTACCCCTGCTGCTGACATTTTTCTTGTGGTGATTTACTTTGTAAGAATTATTTTTATTAATTTTAAAATTAAATAATTTTGCATTTTTAAAAGTAAGAATTGAAATGAAAATCATTGTTTGTTCAGGTGAATCTATGTGCCAGTAGTCTGATCAGCTGATTACATTAGAAGCTTTGTCATATTACAGAGCATCTTAACTGAGTTCATTAAGACTTCTATTCTACACGCTTGTAGAATGATTGGAGCATTTTGGTGTTTATTGTGAAGTTCATTCAGGAGTCACTGTGATCAACAAACAGTTTAGCAATGTAAAAGAATGACTGTAAGCACTGGTTGTTGTGTCTTGGGTGATTTACAACTTGCTTGGTAAAACCTGGATTCTGAAATAATGTTCTTCAGTAATTCTGCCCCTTGCAGAACTTTCCACAATGTATCTATTATTATTGTGTTTTCTGAACTGCCTGTGAATTGATGTCTGTCCTCTTAGAATGGAGTGTGGTATAGATTACAAAATTTAAAATGTTTGTTCTGTATAATGGTACTTGGAAATATAAAAATGTGGTTATTTATGATATTTGAATTGTTCCCGTCATCATCGTACATCGTATATTGTGCCATTAACAACTGGAAAATTTTCAACCAAATTTTGAAACATCCACCAATATTGGTTATGTATTGTACGGTTTGTTTATTGGTCATATGGGACTGAAGTCTTAGTGGTTGGTTGGTTGGTTGGTTGGTTGGTCCATTGGTCCATTGGTCAGTTAGTTATTTCAGAGAATAGGCTCTTCACAAATAGTAAATGAGAATTTCGTAATATCTGTAATGAAAAAGAGCAACTTTTTTTTTTCTTGCACAGGCAATAAAAAGGTTTTTTTATTGGTTAAATAACAGTAGTTCATTATGTAAAAGTTAACCTCATTATTTATTATATTAGGTTCAAGAAACAAAATTTATTGTATAAGGCATAAATATTGTTATGTATTTGGACTCATGTATCTTAGTCCTTGGCAGGTCTTTTTTTAGAATTAACACAGTCAGTCTCGGCCCACAGAATATAAATTATGAACGTGGAAGTTGGGTTTGGTCGTCATTGAGATTTTTTATTTTCGTGAAGGTAAGATTTGGGTTGTAGTCTTTGCAGTATTGTTTCGTTTGAGTGCCTTGCTCTTGATGCTAACATGTGCGTATGTTGGCATTTCAGTGTTACTCTGCCAAAAGTCATAATTGCATTAGAACAAGGCAGTGGACTGGAATGATAGTATATCTCATAATAGCCATGTGACATGTACAAAATGCTTTTGGGTTGTGACAGTATACAATTAGTGTGGTAGTCATTTCTCAATGTTTTGGAGTTCATTCTTCATAATAATGTATATTTATTGGTGTGTTGCAGTTAAATAATTTCAGATTTTATTATCATTCAAGTAATTCAGCTACAGTTGTGAGAGTGCTGAGTCTGTGATCAGAACTTTAGATGCTGGACTGCTGGCTAGAAGTCGGTATTCGGAAGGTCCTGCAACCGGCCACCTCGACACAGGTTTTTCTTGGTTTCCCTGTGTCTATAAGGAAATGCTGAGACGGTTCCCAACATTCCAAGTTGCCACTACATGCTTCTCATGTAGCCCTCCAGACTTAAATTTATTAGTAACCAATTTCTGTTTTGTATACATGTAAAATAACCACTGCCACCTGGTGACAACCCAATTGCAGTTAATAAATATTATTATTATTATTATTGTTATTATTAACGTTGAATACATACAGTGTTTTTCAGTATGGTCAGATTTTGACTGCAGGTAGAAGTTGTCATGACTTGTTGTTTGTCTGATGGATAGCGATACATATAGAAACATGTTTTGAGCAAATGTGAGTGGGTTGTTGCTAGAAAGATGGTAGGTCCCCAGGATTTGTAATAGTTAGAGCCGCATTAACCATGCAAGTTGGCCCAAGTTGTGGTGTTTATGTCTTGTATTTTGGAGGCATTACGTGTCAAATCACTGTCCATCTGGGCTGAGTTGTTTTGTGATTTTCCTTGGTCTGTTCGAACAAACACTGGGATAGTTTCAGATCAACCCACAACCAAATCCTTCCACATCTTTTCCAACTCATTATTCATTAATTAATCTGGAGTTCAGAAATTTTCCAAAAATGTAGGAGCCATCTCAAAATTCTAGGTGACGGAAAGGTGATAAGAAGCATGTTCCATAGTGAGGACCCACAAATATTTGGCACCACGGTACAAAATTTAGTTATTGTAGTGACATGGCGACCGGGATTTGTGTATCCCTGCATTAATTGTTGTATCATCTGAGCTGCTGATAGCATGGTTACATAAATCATAAATAAGTAACTATTCCTTCCATGTTTCTTTTCGAACATGTGTATATATATATACAGGGTGTTTCAGGAGGAATAGTAAATATTTTAGGAGGTGGTTGTATGGACTATTCTGAATAAATCAGTGCATATAAACATGTGTCAATTTTCAGTGGGTGTGAAGATACAGCTGTTTGAATGTTACACATAAAAAGCCTTACAAAAGGTATGAAGGAAAGACAAATGACGTATTGATTGCATTTATTGATTATGTAAATGATCTCAATAAATTGCAGTAGTTCAAAGTAAGTGTTAAAAAATCCCGCCATCGACCTCAGTGCACTTTTCAACCCTCTTGGCAACAGTACGTGTAGCTCTCTTGAGGTCGTCTTAGCGTTCTTGCTTTATGAGGGCAGCATTGTTCGTAATGTGAGCGACCAATTCGTCTCTTGTGTTTACTTTTTCCTTGTAGACTTCGCTTTTCATCCATCCCCACAGACAAAAATCCGATCTGTACGCGCCAACTTCAAACAGCTGTATCGTCACACCCAATGAAAATTGGACACATGTTTATAGGAACTTATTTACTCAGAATAGTCCATACTACCACGTCCTAAAATATTTACTATTCCTCCTGAAACACCCTGTATAAATATGTATGACACAAATTAATGCTACTGTTAGTGAAAATAGAACCTTCCAAGTACTTATATACAGTTCCTTTTCTTACATTCATTACTGTATATTTCACTATATAATCAATCACAAGGGCCTTAAGTTGCCTGTACGTGAGTAAATGTGGTTTCAGAGTTGTAATGCCAGTGATCATCAAATGTGTTGTCATTTGTTGTTTCTTAAATGTGTTTTATTTGTGCAATTAATCAGTATTTTGTTGTAAGTGCAGTATTTTGTTTTCAGGAGAGAAAATATTCAGTAAAAGAATTCCTTAACTCATGGTTTGTTGTTATTACAACGTGCCACTTGCACGGAATGTTAGAAGTGTTTATATGTACAGTGTCTTTATGTACCCTTTCAAACCCAGAAGTGTACCAACTTCAATTCATGGTAACATATTTTGTACAGTACAGTTTTTTGGGTCCACATGTGTTTCGTACTTCTCTGTGCTTAGCTACCTGCTGTAGTGTCATTAGTTGAGCTACATTTAGTGTGAATGCAGAATATTCTATAAAGGAAGTTAGTAAAGCAATTTAAAAACAGAAACTCATGTTATCATTGGAGTTTATTCTGGAAGTAAACACAGAGGAAGGTAAATGCGTATCAATTTATCATTACCATAATGCAGGACATGGTTGTTATTATTATTATTATTATTATTATGGAAAAACTAATTTCAATTTTTTAACCAAAAATCCTTCAAGTATTTGGCCCAGATTCGATTCATGGCATGAGTGTGGGGTATTTGTTGTGGAAAGTGGCATTGGGACAGGTGTTACTCCAAGTAGGTCCATTTTCCCCTTGTCACAATTATTCCACCATTGCTCCATACTCATTCACCATCAACACTCGTTTTCTTGGCAATTTACAGTATCATTAAACAACACACATAAAAAAAGTATTTCAGGAAGATATAAATAGCAGTTGCGTTCACGAAGGTATCATAAGCGGATTAAACACGGGTTTGCTGGGTAACATTCAGTTCAGAATCTTGGCTCTTCCCATCTGAAAATAACTTGTGCAGAACTAATTGTACTTCTTGGGTCTGACTCTTGGTTTACATCTTATACTACCCTGAAGATGGAGGCAGGAAGCTAGAATCATTGGTACCTGTACACTATCTACATGCTATATATCGGATGACTGGAATTTTCATTAACAGTGTTGGAACATCAAATCTAACAAGTATGTTTCCATTGGAAAGCTTAACCATTTAAAGACGAAGCGCAGACCACTTTATTTAAAGATCCAGTCTGTACCTCGCAGTAAACACTTTTCATCTCGGTTATAAAAACCAATCAGTTTATGCTGTAAGTGGCACAAGTCGCTGTTTGTTCTCAGATAAATACAAAACACATAAATACAGTGTGGGCAGAGCGTACAG
>Ga0123354_10017619_pt1 | contig 11192 bp, 6 predicted proteins | sample TergutLab28metaG_2_FD_97872 | JGI IMG/M metagenome (GOLD analysis project Ga0123354, IMG submission 97872) | Labiotermes labralis P4 segment gut microbial communities from Petit-Saut dam, French Guiana - Lab288 P4 | ecosystem: Host-associated > Arthropoda: Insects > Digestive system > Gut ... | reverse complement strand
GAAAAGTCTAAAGTGAAGTGAAAAATTATCTAACGTGGAGGGTGTCGAAGTACAATAAAGTGAAGTGAACGAAGCAAAGTGAAGTGAAGTGAGGAGAAGTGAAGTGCAGTATAGGGAATGGGGGGGGGGTCAAGTCTTTATGGAAAAAGTTTATAGGAGTAGTAAGTGATGAGAAATGAAGGACTGGGTTGAAAGTGTGAGTGAATTAATGATTGTAAAAAACGAATTACAATAAACTGTACACAGTACTCTCTTGCTTGGGTGTTTTTACATTTTGTACATGTTGTAAAATTCTAATTTGTCTCGTGTGTATTGTTGCTAGTTTTAAGTTGTCTTTTGTGTAATTGGTTGGCAGTGTGTATTGTTGTAGTTGTCTTTTGTGTATTGTTGTAGTTGTCTTGTGTGTATTGTTGTCATATTATGTGTATTTGTTGTACTGTGTGTCCAATACTGTTTTTCTTTACTTTAGATGCCGGACTGCTGGCTAGAAGTCAGTATTCCGAAGGTCCTGCGACCGGCCACCTCGACACAGGTTTTTCTTGGTTTCCCTGTGTCTAAAAGCAAATGCTGAGATGGTTCCCAAGATTCAAAGTTGCCACTACATGCTTTTCATGTAGCCCTCCCGACTTTAACCACTGCCACCGGGTAACAACCAAATTGCAGTAAATAAATATATTATTATTATTACTTTACCTGACTTTTTTTTTAAATATCCAATACTTCCTGCTGGCAGCATCGCCGGTGCATTATACCACAAGCTGTAAACACAGTCTAGAGCTCCTGAGGATGGGCGAAATTATCGCCCGAAACATGTTAAGCTGATTGAAGTTAATAATAAAATTATTATTGTTGCATCCAGTAGGCTGTTTCTATTATTGTATCGATGATGCACCGTCACACAAACATCAAATTTACACTTGAGCTTTTAGCCCGGAAAGCGAAACTGCGTATATTGGGTTCAGCGTTTTCAAAGGACCGATATTAAGAGTGAAAACTGGGGACTAGATAAGAAGTTTTCGACGATAAACTTGGCTTTGTGGCCTTGTATTGCAGCCTAGAAGTCAAATAACATCAGTAATTCAAAGTACCTACATTTGAAGGAGGCAGTGTCCTCTACAATTTAGCTATGTTTTACTTATTCTATTTCCATTAATGTATTATATTTATTGTGTAGTTACCCTCCGAAACGTTTTCTTAAAATTACTTGTTTGTTTGTTGTTTTTGGCGCATCAGCCCGAAGGGGGGGGGGGGCAGGGCCTCCTCATTCATGAGGTTTCTAGATCACACACAAAGACGCACCACAGTCTGTAGGACTCAGCTGGACGAGTGATCAGCTTGTCGTAGAGACCTCTACCTGATAACACACATCACTCACAACAGACAAACATCCATGCTGCCGGTGGGATTCGAACCCACAGTCTCAGCAGGCGAGCGTCCGCAAACCTACGCCTTATACCGAGCCGCCACTGGGACCGGCCTAAAATTACTTGATGGTTCAAAGTAATAAATTGAATGCATATGGAAATTAAGATGAATAGTGTGAGGAAATGAGTTATCGCACTTGATGCGCAATTGTAATTTACGGTGTGAAGGTAATCTATCCTTCTTTCAAGTCAGCAAATTAGTCTTCTTTTTCCATTACCGCCACCTAAGGAACTGTGTATACCGGAACACATTGATACTTAGGGTACATACATTCTATTACAAGCCTACCTGCGAATTACGGCCGAGTTTCAATCGAAATTAATTATGGCACACATTAACGATCCAAGTACTCTGATCTTTCTAGGTTTCTTTTTTGCTGTCTACATTTTATAATGAAGTTTTATAACCTGAAATGGTTTGAAAAATTGCATGATTACGAATTCTGGAAGGGTGTGACGTGGGTATGCCGTCGTCTATTCTAACATATTAGTTTATCCTAGAATTCTCTTAAAACCACAGAATATCCGGTTGAGATAGATCTCAGGATGTTTGGAATTCATGTTCAGATACATTATCATTTTACCTTCATCCTATTCCAGTATGCTTCATTGAATGATGTCAGAGAGATCAAAGTCCAACGACGCCCCTGGGGAACAGTCATGTGTATACATCAGTTTAACGGGTCTGCAGTGACAGATACAAAGTGAGTCATCCAGTGACCACAAGAGAATTGTTTCTGAGAGCTTCCATTCCAGGTCACATGGCTTGGTTACAACCTGTGAAGTCTGACAAATAACCAGAGTGATGTGTTTGCGCATTATTTGGCAACATCAGGTGACTTGACGAGTGTTGAATCGTGATTGCATTATCAAACATTTTACTTTCAAACAGTCTTTTGGTTACAGTGACAGTTTTTAAGTGTCCCAGTGCGTTCATTGCTTAGAAAGACACTTCAGCGTAATTCCTCCAAGAGCAGATAAGCTTGAGGGTTGTATGACCGTGCATCTTCCTCATGAAATAAAATGAAATGCCAACTTGATACAGCAAGGTAATTTTATTGATGTATTCTTAGCTCGACATGTTTGGGGTACATACGCCCATCATCAGGAGCATTAGATGTTGAGTTGCAGCATTTGGTTTTTCTGCACCGAGTTTTTGGACGGGTGGTGGTCTTGAGAGCCGCTGCGTAGGTCGTGTGTATGGTGCGGATAGGTGCCATCCGCACCGTACACACGACCTACGAAGCGGCTCTCAAGACCACCACCCATCCACAAACTCGGTACAGAAAACCATACACTGCAACACAACATCTAATGCTCCTGATGATGGGCCTATGTACCCGAACATGTCGAGCTAAGAATACATCAATAAAATTACCTAGTTGCATCAAGTTGGCATTTCAATTTATTTCAGGTGGACTTGGTAACAGGAAGCTGACCTTGCAGAGGGACACCGAAACCTTGCACAAAGCTCTGCAATGTTCAGTCCCGACGCTCCAAGATCGAAGAAATTTAAGGAAGTCGAAATCAACAATCAGCACCATATTGACTGCTTTCTTGGTGTCAGCGAAATTATCTTCGACGAATTTAATTCGTCCAAAATTGTCAACCAAACCCTCTACTCCAAAGTAATACGTCTGTGCGCCTTACCGCAGGATATTTTTGCCGAAATGTTTTTTACCCAAATAAACAAATACTAATCTGTCACATCAAATTGTACTTGACTGTCTTGTCCACGAGTGACTGTTGCATGTTTCCACGAATGCAACGCGTGTATCCTCCTATGATGACGCGCCTGTCAACCAAAATTCTCCAGACATACAAACGCATTTGACATAGTAGCCTGATTTTCAGTAATTTGACTGACTTTTTAGTAATACGACAACAGTACTGAAAATATTTTCTTAGCCAGAATTTCCAGCTTTGTTTCATAGAGCTCATGAGACGTTACAATACACAGATGTATCACTCGGAAGGCGAAGCCTGTTGTTCGACACTGACATTTTATGTGAATTTCGACTTAACGTAATTAGGTTGTTTGCAATTAATTTGGTTGTATTTTTACGTTGTTTGCCGCTGCTTTTATGCAGCTCATTGTTTGAGCAGTGCTGTTTAAATATTTAATTGCGGTGCTGAATATCTTATAAATCCTACCTTTTATTTGCTAGTGTTTTTTTTCATATGATTTTATTGTACATATTTTGTGCCGGCTTTATAACTGGCAATTGTGCTGTTAAACCAGCACGTTGGTAAATGAGTATCGACTTATTTTTACTATGATCAAATTTTTGCCTTGAAGGAGGAAGGAGGAAAATAGTAGTGGACATGAAGACAGTGAATCGAATATCACTGTCCGGAGTGTAGTGACAATGTAGCTGTATATCTGTTGGGAAATATTCAGCGTTAATTAACTGTTGTTATTAGTTTATTTAGCACAGGCGGCATGTAACAACGGACAGTTTTATGGCCGCTAGAGTCGCCAAACTAGATTCCCCACAATCGATTTTTGCCATACGCATATATGGGGAAACTGACTCTAATATCAAATATCTCCTGAGAGGTACGTTTGGAGAGTCACTTGATCAGCCATCCTGCGCAGTCAAAATTCAGTTACCACCATAAATCTGTGTGATTGTAATAAGAACAAAACATGCTACGTGTTTGACTTAATAGTGCAATTGTTTTTGACGACGCTGTTTCTCAGTCCAGCTTCTAAGTATACTTATTATTATAACATAGACGGTTAACGTCGTAGTGAGTAGACTACGGGGAGGATGTGAGAGGAATAGTGGTTCGATTGCCGGCAGTGGCAAGAGAATTGTCTCTTCTTGAAAACATCTACACCGTCTCGGTAGAGTCTTGGCCCACCGAACGGTACTAACGTCTAGTGGAGACAGCATACATACTTACTTACTCCATGACGCAGAGTCCTTCTTGAATAGCTAACTGGTTTGCAGCTAGTCAAGAAATTCCCCGCATTTCACGGACCCCAAAGGATCATTACCGCACTCACAAGCATGCATACAAACACTAAAATTTCATTCTTATAATAAAACCAATGAGAAGCAGAAATTTTTGAAATTTATTTTTGGTATAGGACTCTACATGTTTCGGAAGTATCTCTGTCCATCATCAGGAGTCTAGCACTGTATACACAGCAATAGTTATAGGTCATACAGGTTATGCTGTCTGCTTACTAGCGGTATCAGGATCCCGCTAGCAAGCATTCAGCACAACGTGTATGACCTACACATATTGCTGTGTGTACATTGCTAGACTCCTGATGATGGACAGAAATACTTTCCGAAACATGTAGAGTCCTATTCCAAAAATACATTTAAGAAATTAGTGCTTCTTGTTGGTTTTATTATAAGATTATATCACGATGCACGATCCTCAATGCCAAACTAAAATTTCAGTCAGATGTTCCAGAAGCCGAACCCAAATCCTTCGTACGATTAACAATGTGGAAAAATGTCTACAGCGTTACAGCTGCACTATACCCTCGTTTCCGTAAATCCGTGCCCGGCACTTATCTGCAAGAGCTGTGTGTGTCATATTTAACCGAGCTTAATTTTGCACCTTTTTTGAAAGCAGTTAAGGTGTTTAAAGTTTGCTATAGAACGACAAACTGTGTAACATACGGGTCATCTAATTCTGGCCGGAGGTTTCTGTGAGCTGCACATGTGGCCAGGATGTGTAACAGAAGGCATACACATACGTTCAAAAGTGTCATGGAAAGCTGCCACGAAAGATAGAGGAGGATAAATGTCAGGAGAGAACCTAGAGAAACTGTGATGTTTGGAGGTGAATAAAACTGGCTCAGAATCTTTCCTGCTAGCGGGTTGTCATCTAAGATGTTTTACCCGGTAATGGTCCGTGTTTCAAGCCTCTTATAAGGCATCAGGAAGATGAGAGGTTTTTAGGTTGTCCGGCCGTTAGCCAGTTTAAATTATATCAAAATTTGCTGTAATCTAGTTTTGTAATGCGAAGAGGGGTTTAGCAGTTCAAACCTGTCATTTCTGCGTGCATTTATATCTTGCAAGTCATTAAAATGGAGTGATCTAATGCACCCTATTGCCGTTAAAGGCTTAAACTCTCTTTCTTGTTACGGTTGTAGGTAGCTGTACGCAGGTGTTCCTTTGTTGGAAACGATGTTTTTCGGACCGGTTGGCCTGCAGCCTTCCTGTTTTCTTGACAACGGGAGAAATATTTCAGATCGGGGACTCGAATGTTAGATTTCACGAGGAAGGAGTTACTGACACTGGTGGAGCGATGTACATACATCCTGACAGCATTCTTCTTGGTCAGTCTCTGTAGTTTCTCGTGACTGTGTTTAAGACATCAATAAATGAAAAGAGTGTGATTGAATATAATTATAACAACGACTAACCAGAGCAGCTTCCATCCCTCCGTGTATTCCTTGCTGTGGATTCATGTTAGCCGACGAATGTACGAAGTTTGTAACCGACAATCGGACAGCTTAAGGCGGACTGTTACATATTTTTGCAATCTCTGGCTTCCAAAAACATCCTATATTTTCAGAGGAAGAGTATTTTAAAACGCAGTATAGAAGCTGCAATCCATTGGTCCAGGCTAAATGGTCGTCGAAAATGAGAAGAGATATGCTAAGAAGGAACTATCTAGAGAAATTTCATTGAACGGTCGGTTCAGCAGCAGCATCTTCCGATTGGTAATCGTGATTTTTTTAAAAAAAAGTTCGGAAAAGGCTAGGATAGATGACTGGAGAAACAGTGTCTGACGTCACTAATGATTCAAGTCCCATACCGGAATGACGTCTTCTACTTGCGAAGTATAATGACATTATATACACAATAGCCAAGTCATTTGCCGGTCCCAGTGGCCGCGCGGTCTAAGGTGTGGGTCTGCGGCCTCTCGCCTGCTGAGATGTGGGTTCGAATGCCATCGGGGGCATGGATGTTTGTCTATTGTGAGTGTTGTGTGTTGTCAGGTAGAGGTCTCTGCGACGAGCTGACCACTCGTCCGGAGGAGTCCTACCGACTGTGATGCGTCGTTGTGTGTGATCTAGAAACGTCGTGAATGATGAGGCCCTGGCCAGCTGGAGGCTGTCGCGCCAAAAACAAACAAAGAAACAAACAAATCAAGTCTATCACTAGTGTTGACAGGTGTTTATGCAAGACCATTTCAACTGTCGTTGCAAGTATTCTGAAGAAACCTTGCTTATGTTTAAATTTTTTTAAATTACCGGAAATGACTGCCTTTTGTTGTTGCACGTTAGAATCGATGGAGCCTCTTTTGTATGACTGTAACGTCCGCCTTCAATTTCCATTAAAATGAAATCTTTGCATATTTTATATGCTGTTAACACTGCCTTGTGCAGAACACACTTCTCTCTATTGATTTTTCATTTTCTCAAAATTAATGACGTTCAGATAAAACGACATTATTACCTTCGTGCTGGTTATTAAGCCAATGGAACATACTGGTTAATATTTATACTTCCAGAAATGTCTGTTTTATCCGCTACTCTATTTATGTGTTCATTACGATTCTGAGAATAAACAGTGATTATTACCTTGTATAAAATTCGTTTCTGTCGACGTACATTATGTTTTCTGTGAAGTATGAACTGAATATTTATGTACAGTGTAAGTGAACTTCGGTCTTCGAACGGTTAAAACAAGTAGGATGTTCATGAATAAACGCTACAAAAACAGTGTGGAATTGGATTATGTTTTGTAATTAATGACTGCTTGTTAATAAAAGTAATGTTATTCCCGTCCGCGCTATGAAAGAATATAGGGGGATGGAGGTATGACTCCATTCATTCTTAACCTCGGCGATAGATGGAGAAGAATGGTCAGCTTCGTACTGCGGCCAATTTGTTCCTGGGGAAAGAACCCTGGTACCCATTGAGTAGGAGGCTTGATGGGCTCCAGAGCTGGTCTGAAAGTTTTGAGAAGAGCTAAAGATTTTCCTCCGCCGGCATTCGAACCCCAGATCATCCAGCTCATAGCCCAACACTACAGTGACTACGCAGTACTGGCTTACAATCTCATATCAACGCTGTAACTCTATTCTGTTTCCTTTTGTGAATTCCTCTAATTTTGTACTAACTTCTAAGTGAAGAGGCGTAAATTACATTTGATTCCGCATTGTCTAGAAATTAACCGTAGTAATGCAATGCTGAATCTAAAACCTTTTCTTTACAAACAGAATGAAGGAACCTTACATTCCGTCAGGATTTCTCTTCTTGCTGTCCTTATAGAAAAACGTTCAGCGACAATCGAGCCTGTTAAATAACCTCACAATGGAGTTCCTTTCTTAGTAAAAGAATTTCACTGCTTTCTCTGTCCACTGAGGAATGCTGCCTGTGTTTGTTTTCAGTTTGAAGGTCGAAAGTAGCAAGTAATGAAGTCTGAAAACAAATCCCAACCCTCTACCACGAACAAGCCCAGAATCTCCTCCAAACACAATTACGCCAGCCCCATGATCTTCACTGCAGTCACCCAAAGAGACTCGTTTTATTTTATTGGTCACTAAAATACAGATGCTTCGTACTATAAGTTATATCGACCTTAATAATATCACACTGGCGCCTGGTCTAGAGATACTAGTGCCACTAATGCAGTTATAAGTGTAGTTAAGATCTTTACAAATTATGCGATTACTGGCTAAGCATAATGTTTTGTATCACATACAAATTGCATATAGGCAATGCAAAATCCGTATAGGTTTTTATGTTCATTGGGATTTTAGCTGCAGACGTGATTGTTCTGTACAGATATGATACTTGGTCACCTTGCCTAAAGGATTAACAAAGTGAAGGCGCAGAGCTAAGAGAAGGGAAACAATAGGATCATAAAGCACATAATTAAGACCTTACAATTTGTATTCTTTGCCGGATATTATTGGAATGATCTAATTAAGGAAAATAAGTTGGGCAGAGCGCCTGTCCCAGTGTCTGCGTGGTCTGAGGCCGCTCGCTTACTGGGATTGCGGGTTCAAATCCCACCGGGGGCATGGTTACCTGTTTCTTGTGTGTGTTGTGTGTTATCAGGTAGAGGTCTCTTCGTCGAGCTGATCACTCGTCCAGAGGAGTTCTACCGAGAGTGATCGTGAAGCCTCGACAATGAGGAGGCCCAGGCCCACTAGGGGCTGTTGCGCCACGTAAAAATAATGCTGGGCAGAACACGTAGCATATATGGAAAGATATGATGCATATAATTATTTTTTAAAGCATGAGATGGAGAGAGGCCACTTGGAAGACGTAGGCACAGGTGGAGGTTGATATTGAAATGGATTTTAAATTAACCACGTGTGAGGGCGTGTACTAGATTGACTTGGCTCAGGATGGGGGCTAGTGCTTTACGTGAACACGTTACCAGAGGCTTTGGTTTCAATTAAAAAAAAAATACGCTCTTCTGAACACATTACCAAATCTCCATTTCGTGTGAGTTTCATCATAACTACAATCATCAGGGACGGAAAATTATAATATAGCATAGTAATCGGTACACAAAATAGCCCGATATACAAAAAAAAAAAAGCCCATCTGACAGGTCCAGCCTCATTGAAGTTTTGTGAGGATGTTGCGGAGACTGCTTCACACAGTTGTACGTAGAGGGGCCATATTTTTAGCGTTATATACACCTGGTCTAGCTCTTCCAACCTGCTGCATCATGGCCATATTTTTAGCGTTATATACACCTTGTCCAGCTCGTCCCACCTACTGCATCATGCAAGTCACTGTACTGAGGCCACACAAAGAAGGCCCATGGATGGTGGAGCTTACGGCTCTCCAAGTTTTCCCTTCCTGCAACCCCCTCTGCTCTATATCATCCAATCCCAGTCGCTTATAATGCCGAAGTTTGTTACGTGGTTGTCACTTTCCGGTGAAGAAAATGGCTAGACTGGTGGTGAAGAATGTAGTGAAGTCTGATAGAGGGTAAAAGTAAAGCTCGAAGGAGATGTGGAGGGTTCTACTTATAGGAATTCTTTCCGCAGCCTTAAATGCCCTCAGTGACGACCATACTTGTTATGGCGGCTTAAGCACACATAACTACTGGCAAAGTTACTGTCACTCCACAAGCGAATAGTTGGTCATGCCAGTAACTATAAATAGATGCAGGATGATCCTGTACGGTGGAATTCATTCAATTCATTCATAAGGTAGCTGTCATGACTGCGCTTCATGTGTGAGTCAAGTGACGGAGATTTTGTTGAACATGAAATGTCCATCTATTTAATGGCATGCGGGTTGTGACTTGTTCTGCAGCACCTTCTGGGTGTTTCTTCTTAGGATACAATTTCTAATGCTGAAACTCTTCGTGTTATTCACAGTCAAAAAAATACTTTGTAACGTGAAACATTGAAACTGTTGAAGACAAAACCAATTTATGAGATTTGCAGTTGTCATCAAACTTCAGGAAAAAAACGGCAATTTTTTAAATTTCTGTAGCACAGAAATGACATGTGAGACCAAATAGATGCAACAATTATAATTTATTAATAATCCTTTTGCTCAACATGTTTCGGGCATCATTATGCCCATCTTCAGGAGCGCTAGGCCGTATATTACTGTAAGACACTAGCCAGCACATCAAGTGCTGAAAACCATATACAGTAATATACGGCCTAGCGCTCACGAAGATGGGCATAATGATGCCCGAAACATGTTGAGCTAAAGGATTATTAATAAATCATAATTGTTGCATCTATTTGGTCTCACACGTCATTTCATATTAAGGATGCACGGCCATACGAATATCAATTTCTGTAGCACTGTCTGATGTCCTGCTAGCACACCGAAAGTGTGACTGTAATGAATATTTGTTTCATTTTGTATTTATTGAGTTCAGTTGAGCCTTCTTTGTTGGGATTACCCGCCATTTAGATAGCGTAGGCGGTGTAGCGACTGGCTACGGACTGGAGATCGAATCCCGGTAGAAACTAGATTTTCCGTGCCGTCCAGACCGGCGCGAAGAAGCACTCAGCCTCCGATACGGTGAATACCCTTGCTTTGTCTGAGGTAAAATGGTCGGAACGTGGTACTGACCACCCACCCCCTTTTAGTACCGGGTTGGGAATGTGTTGGAGTTGTACCTATGCGTCCCCTCTGTGCCTGCATACGCATGTCATGGGGTGACCTTGACATTCTGCCACCGTTTAACCGCGGCTAATATAATGAATGTAGTCTAAGTACAGGGATCCGAGGTACATTCTTTCAATGTGGCATTGACTGCGGGTAAAAAGATTAAAGGAAATCAATATCCTTGTTTCTACTGTATAACTGCAGTACAAAATTAGGCCATAGCGTGGATTTCATTTTACATCCACTGTATTAGGAATAGCTCGTGTGTGTGTGTGTGTGTGTGTGTGTGAGTGTGGTGTGTGTGGTGTGTGTGTATGGTGTGTGTGTGTGTGTGTGTGGTGTGTGTGAGTGTGGTGTGTGTGGTGTGTGTGGTGTGTGTGTGTGTGGTGTTTATTTATTTATTTATTTATTTATTTATTACACAGCATGCCCCATTACACAGTAATATTACATGCTTTACATAACCTAAGATTTAATTAACAGTCAGTACAAGTCTGTAAGTTCGAAAGACTTAACAAATTTTACAAAAAAATTTTGGTAATTATTAATGAGTGTTTCATTCGTTGCAAGCCAATTGCCACCAGTGTTTTTTATTTGTCTTATCATCTCTTCTCTTTGGTTACGCAGTTTCTTGCACTTGAATATTAAATGGTCTACAGTTTGTTCTTCTTCTTCACAAGGGCACATCCGGT
>Ga0123354_10017618_pt1 | contig 11192 bp, 9 predicted proteins | sample TergutLab28metaG_2_FD_97872 | JGI IMG/M metagenome (GOLD analysis project Ga0123354, IMG submission 97872) | Labiotermes labralis P4 segment gut microbial communities from Petit-Saut dam, French Guiana - Lab288 P4 | ecosystem: Host-associated > Arthropoda: Insects > Digestive system > Gut ... | reverse complement strand
TTGGTGGAAAGGGGGGGGGGGGGGTACACCTACTGAGCTGTTGTTACTTAGTAGGTCTGGTTTTTTGTATTTACATCTATGATTTGTCTACATTGCCAATCCGTATGCATAACTCCAGTGATTCATAACTTACTGCCGTTTTACACTCCATACAACCGCAATTTTGTTTTACATTTCCAAGAAATTTATTGACACAATAGTTTCATGATTTACAAGGTTCTGTTTCAGTCATTTCACAGCTACATACCAAGTGGTGCTAGTATTGTCTGCTTTAGAACATGCATCATTGTTACCAGCTGTAGGGAATTGAAATGTATAATACTTGGATGGCTTGTGATGATATAACATTCATACCGCTTGTCATGAAAATTGGTCGTATGGTTGGAAGTCCGAGTGAAGGGGTAGACAAGAGTTGATGACATCCCATAGAGGATTTTGGAAGTGAAATAAAAGAGGAATGCTAGAGAGAGATCAACGGGTTAGATTGATACTGAGGAGTTGTGGCTAGGTATGCACATGGCAGGAGTTGGTTTAACGACCCAGATAGTGTGGAGTTGTCTAAGGAAGAAGAAGAAGAAAAAGTTTTGAGCTCCCAGTCATATCTTCTGTTTTTTGTCGGTGCTCTGTCACCTTCCTACATTTTGGGTTGCTGACTTGGTATTCATTAGCACATGCACTTTGATTGTAGACTATTAAAATCAGTTCCAGGTTCAGAAAATTAATGAGGCTAGAAGAAGGTGGTGTCTGAATCCAGAGTGTAGTTTTATGAAACATGTTTTTATTATTCCTAATTCTGCATATTGGTTGGGGCCACTTTCTGAAGGTTTGGCTGAAGCAGCTTTTGCTGTGCATTTCATCTGTCCCAGCATAAATTTCATATGTCCGTCTGTGCTGTGATCTAGTAGGTTAAGACACTGAAGCACACTGCGTGTGGGTACCAGTGTTTCAGAGGGTTGAGATAGTATGTTAACAAAAACATTGGCACCCTCTTGCCAGATGGGTTTCTTGTTTGGAACATAACCATGACAGCATGAAATCAGATACCTACCCCGACTGTATGCTAATAATGAGTGATGCTGTGTTATAAATGTTCATGAATTATTGCTTTTTATAAAACTTTGGAAAGTCATGCAGAAGCCTGCAGTGTTGGAAGTGCCCACAGATACACAACTGTTTAAAATATGAGATACCAGTAATTCCTGTTATCAATTCTGATGGTTTATATCCCTTAAACATGGCAAACAAGAACGTTGGAGAGAAAAGAATTGGCATCTATCGTGAGGGAAGTCAAAGAAGGAAAAAAACATCCATTAAACATTCTTCAGTACATATCATGCAGCTGTTGCAATGTATATGTATACTACTGTTCTGTCCATGCACTTAACACTAATTTTTGAGTAACGTATACATTTGAACTACTCCCTGTGTCATCAGTACATGCTGGTGATGCACTGTAGGATTGAGGTGCCAAGTTTTATGGAAGTATGAGAGTGGAAGGCGTTATTGCCCCATAACAGTACTGAATGCTATATATATCCTGGCTGAACCTGGCCCTTGCCCTTGAATTTCTGGACGGTTTGTGGTACAATTGGTACTGCTGTTCCATCATAGCTCCCTGTGATACCCGCATGAGCTCGCTGCTTCAGGTCTTACTCATATGAAGTCATAATTGTTGTAGAACTAGGCAGTTTTCCCTTAATAACAAGATTCAGGTTGTGTTTATAGTTTCTTTAAGGTGTGTGTGTTTCTGCTGAGCAAAGATGTGTAAATAGTTTAGTCTGCTGTATCATGTGGTAATGTTTAATGTCCTCGTAATTTTTGCAGTAATATTTTTGAGTGAACTTTCAGATTGTATGCAGTGATTTTTCTCCATGGTTTCTTGTAATGCCATACTATAATATTCCCTTACTCGTAGGATGTTACATGTTTGGGGCCTAAAATGTGACAATGCAGGAAATGTACAATTGTTTTGTTGACATCAAGTGGAAGTATGTGTACAGTAGTGCACAAGCCCTTTGTTTGCAAACGTGTTGCCGACTTTGTTAGGAAATGGAAGGCCATAAACTGGTACAGTTGATACATGAAAACAGCAGTTTTCTGTAGCAGGGTTTGGATATTTGCAAATGGTCGTCGTGCGGTAAAGGGTCGCTGTGCACCGATTAACGCAACAAGTGAGGAGCCGACTTGTATCCAAGAATATTTGTCCATAAGTGTATGGTGAAGCTACTGTGGATGATGGAAGAACCAAAAGCAGGAGGAACAGCACTTCTTGACAAATGGTGGAGTAGTCACCCTTGTCCTTCAGTGATGCTTGACATCCGCTGGTTTGATGAGCAACTACCATCGCATAGCAGATGGATTATGCTGCACCCTATCTCTCGATCAAGGCAGAGTAATGGCAATTGTTGAAAAGCTAGGGCTTTCAAAAGCCAATGCTGTTTGGGTGCACCAACGCTGACAAACGCAGAAAGAGGAGAAGAATCGAAATGGATAAAAATTGGGTTCAGCTTTTTGAACCATAATCCAGGCGGCAATTAATGGAAGGGCGCCACATGTCAATCCCCTAAGAAGAATTCAAAGGTGCTGCGTTTAGCAGGAAAAATGGCTGCAGTCCCTGTGAACTTGTCTGGAGGGAAACAGTGAACTCGACAGCTGTATTGAAACACTGGGAAGTCTGAATGCTCTCCCTAGTTGGGTTCGTTCCGCAGGAAACATTTCAGAAGTGTTCTTCCATGACATCTCCTTGCCACACACAAGCGCACCACAGAGGCTTTCATGCAATTTGGATCGACCGTATACTCCTGAACCAGCACCGTCAGATATTTCGCCTGTTTGGCTTCTGAAGAACAGCCTGCAAGAAAACTATTAAGTCTGTCTGAAGCAATGTGGTTGTGAAATTTTGTACATGTATAACTTGTAAGTAGTATGAATTGTCCGCGGAGCATAACGTTTCTGGTACGTTCGTTGTTTCCTTTTCTTTAGTTTTTAAACGTATTAATACTTCCAAGTAGAGCACTGAAGATGAGAGTGAAATGTCCCCTTTCCACGCACTACACAGCACTAATCTCTGTATAGCTTACAAACATATTTTCTGTGTACCGCGACCTTCTTTTGTTTTCTGCCTATTTTGGGTAATGGATTTCTTTGCGTATTTCGTGAACTTGAAGATAGTGTGATTCGTGTATGTAGCGTCATATGTAAAGTGCTTTGTTACGTATTTGTATTCGATTTTATCCGACGTCGGCATAGTACGAATGCCAAATGTGATATCTTCCGAAGACCCGTCATATGGGAGTCATAACTAAGCTAGTAATCTCTTTTCGCTTGCAGGGCAAGGTACTTAGTTTATCTGATTCTAAACTGACCCAGATAAACAAGGAAAAAGTTCTAATTCAAGGTCCGAAGCCCGCATATGCCTGTTCTGTTACGCTTTGAGAACCTGAGGACAAAGGACCACTTGCAGCGATTGATGGGAGAATAGCGAAATCATTGTTAAATTGACTGGACACTGGATTCATTTTGGCTCAGGATAGGTTCCCTAATTTCAGGTTCTTGTGAACACGGCAGTGAACTTTCGTACCCTATGAAAAGCGGTCAATGTTTTGATGGTCTCTGTTGTCCCGGGTGCCGCTTATGCCACAATAACCATAATTAAAAAAGCCCTAGACTCTGGCGCTGTTTACCTGCCAGAAAGTAGTCCTTCTGTGTGGTGTCCTTTCGGCTTTATTTTCACCTTGTCTCCATACACACTTTCACTCCCAACATCTCTGGCATACTTAATGCACAGGAGCAAAAGCTTCCGACATGGTTTCGAATTCTTGTCCACGCAACGTCCAAACTGACTGTGGAGCCCATAAAATTCGTTGTCCAAATGGGCATAACATTTTAGTGCATGAGTAAATTGGCCGGAGCTTGGACACAGGATTATTAACACTTATTATGACAGTTTGCATTTCCTGTGTTTGGTATGACCAGAATGGTGTAATAAAGAAGTAGGAACCTAATCGCCGAGTTTGAATTTCAGACTCATGTTGATTTTGCCTTGGCTACTTTCCTCCCTGTAATCACGTCCAACATTCACAAACACAGCTGCTGACTGGAGGCTTCGCTTTGCAGGCGTGCGCTTGATTGGCATACATCGTGCGTCACCGAGGAAACAAGCAAACGAATATTTGCCCTGGACTTTTTTTTTTTCTTTCCTGGTGTCAGAACATTGTAGCACAGCGTACCCGAAGTAGGCAATCCGCCGCACTGCATGCCAGATCGTTAGGCCTGGTGGTGCTTGCCTGTTATTGATTCCCTAAACAATATGGTCGCTAGCTTTTCAACTTGCGCTACAGCTTTGTTCTATTTAGTTTGCGAGATTTGCCCACTGTACTTCGGAGTTGAAAGGGAATGTTATTTTACAGCTTCATATAGTCAGCCAAGGTTTTGCAGCATCAAATATGGTGGGACGACTGACTTATCAGGCGAGTAGTAATCGTTTCCTATGCTACGTATAGGCTCTATCTCAGCATTCCGTAACCCAGTGGACACAGACCACCAGGTGTTCATTTCGTCAAGATATTTCTCACAAAGTACGGAGGTACAAGACAGTTGCGTTGGAAATATGTTTAGTGCAGCCTTTCCTTTTCCGAGTTTTAAGAATTTATCATAGATTCGTAAGTTTAGAATACGTGCGATGGTTAACGTTACATTTTTAAAATTATGAAGCAAGACCGATGAAGTTTACAGAGCGCTGGCACTGTCCCCCCCCTCCCTTGCGTATTTTAGTCTAAAAGTACAGTGGCGAGTGTTGTCGCTGTCCGCTGCTGGTCAGCATCGCGACCTGCATATTTCGAGAGAGATTATAGCTGCCTCCACACCTTGGTTTGAAAGTTGAAAGGTGCACGGACTGGTTCTGATGTCGAAGCATTTGACATTTTCTTAGGATCCTAATGGGATGTTGCGGCCAGCGTTGTCTTGTAAGAAATGTCGCTACACAAAACACTACGACGGACTGTGCATTTATTTTTGATTCATACGTGTGTTGTGGTGATTACCGTTCTAGGTTTCCACACTGAATGCAGCGTACCGTAGCGTCTGACCACTGTCTGATTTCTGCTTTACCATCCTTAGACCACTCTTTCTGTACTCCATTTCCTCTGGTGTCTAAATTTTGCATACCTCTCTGTCCTTCCAATAATTTCGTTATACAGGGTGACATCTTTGAAAAAAAATCTTTGTTTTCTGTGACTGGTCAGGCAACGAAAAAGGGTCTTCTGTCGTTGGCTGACCAAGTTTTAGGAAACATTACCTAATTATTATTGGTTAAAATTTAATCGAAGTTTTCTTTGGGAATAAAATGTCCACATAGAATAAAGCCGAAAAAAGTCACACGTGACGCGGTTCAGAGGTTAAATAATAGATATGCAATGCGAAATTTGGTATCCTGTAAGTGGCACTCAGAATAATATGGATCTTGTTAGGAATGCCGTAACTGTCATGATTGGGAGGAATAGATGAAATCCGAGAGGGGTCAGAGGACCCTTCCTCAAATAGGGTACGGATACCGCTACACATATGGATATCAGTGCTGTCAGCATGGTAAAACAAAAATTGTAAAATGCTTCCTTCTCGTGAAGAAGGATGGTCTGGGATTCGAGCCCAATCAGTATCTCTACCATCTGACGAAATATTAAAGAACTCTTAGTTTGCCCTTACATTGTATTTGTGTTATGGAGAGGCAATGTGAAAATGAAAAGTCATGTGAGTTCGCAGTGTCGACTATTACCAAGTACCGAAACTACGGTAATTCCAGTCGACACGGTACAGAAGACTTGCATCTTTATCAACACTGTGAGAACCTCAAGCCGCGAGAAATAGTTTCTTTTATGTGAAGTAAGAAATGAAGTTTTATGCAGTCTGTTTTGATGAAATTATTGCTGTAAATGATTTAAGGTTGAGGGGGTACGAGTTTTTAGCTGGTCGATACACGATACGTGGTTGGATGTCTGGTGTCAGTGGTCAATGGTAGATGGCTGCAGTGGGAAGGCGAGTTGTTTGCGATTTGATTACTTCATTTGTTTCCGTTTCAATATGGTTTGCACGGGCTGCACTTCGGCGGTTTGTTACTGTTTGCGGTGAAGCTGTTCGTAAGAAGTTCATTATAGTGAGTGAAATAGTTTGTGGTCTGTTGCCAGAGGAATTTATGTCTTCCTGGGTGTCTCTAGGACCAAGTTATCAACTCATGGAGCAAAATGTGTTTGATGATGTGTAATTTAGAGCAGTAAAATACAAGGCTATAATTTCAAACACTCGCAACTACTAAGAGACTAGCCGCCACGTCGCTGGTGTTAACACACCAAGCCCACCTTCGTGCTCGTTCTCATGTTGCTTGTCAGACTTTGCGGGGTGTGTGAGCTGTATGATTCATCAGCAGTCTCTGTTCGAATTTCTTTGGCAAAGCGTGTATTTTATATGCACTCTAATTTCCGCGTGAAATGATGAACGTGTTAGTTAGATGTTGCTGGTGTCTGCAAGCCGAAGTAAACCATTTCAAACGCAATCTTTAAATATGGTGAGTACAACATTTAATAATAACTTTAATTCGCCCAACTAAAACGCGTGGAACCTAACACGGGAACAACGACGACGGTTGTGCTGCTTGACGTCAGGCGAAACTGCCCCACGTGTATGAAGCGATATGTTGTGTTTAAAAATGCCCTGGATATCTGTAAAATGGCTTGTCTATTGGTTCTGTTTGTGTTGTAATGCACTGTTTGTTTACGTAGATGGAATGAAAATGAACATGGTAACAGTAGCGCCAAGGGTTTTCTCATTTGTAAATACGAAGCTGTACTTCCGGCATTTTTTGTTGGACGAAGAGTATTGTGAGCATATTGAATGACCTATAATGACGTAATACTAATCCAATCAATATGGCTGCCCGTTGCATAAAATGTATCAAATATCGTTTCAGTATCCTTTTGTGTAAGTTATTCCTGTTAGATGGTGTAACGAAGATTAGTTAAATTTCCAAGTCAACTGAAAAATGAATTTATCCCTTAACGTGTCTCGAATGTGAGAGACAATAATTTAATAGTTACATGGATTCCAAAATATGTTGCCTCACAACTTGCGGAATCGCAGTTGTTATTCAAGCTCGTTGCAGTGCCGCTTTGCATTGGAAGGTGGGAGGAGGCAGTTACTTCTTCCAAGCTGCCTGCGTTGTAACAAGGCTGACGTGATCATGAAGTGAGTGCGTATTGTGTTTACTAAATGCTTACCATAGTTTAATTATTTATAGCGTCATTCCAAGTGAAGTGGCAGTTTGACAAGGCAGGGGTGGATGAGATGGAGTTCACGGGCGTGTTTTGGAAGCTAAAAAAAAACCATCTCTTTATTTATTAATTATGGGGCCGGAATTGCGTTGTTAGTATAGTGAATAGGCTACTGTATTCACAACCGAGGAGCCCTGGTTCAGTTCTCGATGGGGACAGCGAAAAGCGTCTGTTAGCTTCGTCATGTCTGTCCGGCTATCCGCGTGGAAGAACTGGGTTCCCACTGGACGGATTTTCATTAAATTTGATGTTTGAATATTTTTCGAAAATCTGTTGAGAACATTTTCATTAAAATTTGACAAGAATAACAGGTACGTAACACGCAGACTAATAAACATTTTTGATCATATCTTGTTACATTCTTCGTAGAATGAGAAATGTTCCAGGCAAAAGCTGTAGAGGAAATCAAAACGCACATTTTGTGTGTAATAATTTTTTTAATCGTACAATTTATGAGATAACATGGAAAAATATTATAGGTCCGGCATGCCACAAGTGACAATATGGCGCATGCGCATTGCATGCTGGATACCTATAGCTACAGACACAAATTCTGAATATGTAATACTTACTGCTTTTCCACTGCAACAATGTTTACACGAACGCGCCTCAATATTACGTTATGCGTACATTGCATGTCTTGTTCTTTTTGTGCAAAGTATCAAACTGGCTCTGGGACACCCAGTCGCAGCGTGAAGGTGGCCCCTCTCCTCCACCTAGTGCCGAGGTTGAGAATGATTGGAGTTACGCTGCCGCTACACCATACGCTTCATGGCGTGTACAGTCTTTTTACGTGTAACATGGGCAGTTTCGAGATCTCTGTATTGTCTTCTATTCCGAAAGGAACACTGCATTTCGGAATTTGGATCTGCTCCTGTCCACAGGTGGAAAGGTGGGGAGGCGCATATTCATCTGGGTCCGTTAAGAGTTAATGTGAACCACTGGACAACGTGTGTATAGCGACTGGCTACGGGCTGAACGGTCCGGGGATCGAATCCCGGTGGGGGCTAGATTTTACGCACCTGTCCAGACCGGCCTTGGGGCCCACCCAGCCTCCTGTACAGTGGATACCGGGTCTTTCCCGGAGGTAAAGGGCGGCCGGGGCGTGACGCTGACCCCTCACCCCTTCTAGTGCCGTGGTCAAGAAAGAGTAGAGCTATACCTCTACTCCCCCCTATGGGCCGTACGGCCTGTACAGAACCTCAGTGCCTGTACAAGGGTGCACTTTTACTGCACAATGTAAGCCATATTCACCTGAGGAAGAAAACAGAGCGTCCAAATACTGTGGGAAAATTGCAGACGTATGGTAGGTCGTTCTGTCTATCAGTTTCTGGGGCAGATTTGCGTACAGCTTGCTTGTGCTCTCTGTCGGTCTGCACATCTACTGTTCAAAACGTGTTTGAACTAGCTGTTTGCCAGACTGACTACCTACCTAGGTAAACCAATCTGTCTTATTAATGCCGTTGACACTCGGCGGCCATGGCCTACTTTGACATGACATGTCGCCTATATTTCATACTGACTGGAAATGATCAGTTGTAGTGAAGGGGGAGTTTAAGAATGTTCCTTCCGAATTTCTTTTACGTGGACCTTTTGTAAATGCCAACAGCTGTCAGGTATGTTCTGTTATATTAAGTTAATAAGTGTATATAGCGTCTTTAGTTTATCGGAACAACATCTTTGGCTGTCACTTTTGCGTGTTCGGATTTAGGAACTGGTTTCAAGTTATTGAAACCCCTTCAGTAAAGCTGTTTTAGTTTCGACCAGTACATGACTTAGGATTATTGAGTTTACTCTGAAAACGGTATAAGATATTGGGCAAATTGCACTACATAGCCGCGCGTCACTTGCTGGCCAGCCACGTCAGAATTTCCCTCTTTCGGGTGGTGTTTTTTCTTTTGCGCGTCACAAACCATATTCAGTATTTTATTCATCAGCAGTGGAAAATACCCGGCACTCTTTTAATTTACGACTTCATTAGGTTAAAACGTTATGTAGGTTTATACATTTTACACATGTAGTGAATGCTATGTCCGTTGAGCGAGTTCCAATCCACAATTATTGACAACCTCCAAAAATTTCTAATTTTAATGTTGACCTACCTTACGGCCAATGACGAGAGGGTAGAGGCTGCTAAGCTTATTTAGTGGCAGTGCTGTCGAGAGGGAAGGGAAGCCGGTACAAAATCCCGGGGTCCGACCATGTTGATTAAGTTTTTTTCTCTCTCAGTATTATCAATACTTATGAATTGTACAAATGAACTCTTTCAGACCAAACCCAAGTCACTGGAGTTCTTCCTTCCGATTTAGTGTATAGATTTTTAGCTGGTCCGCCATTGCTGGGGTGGCGGAAAATATTTTTTTTTACCGGGGCTCAAACCCGCTCACGCGGCCTTCAATGGGCACAGGAGAATTTTAGTTTGATGCCTGTGCTTATTTGGAACGGCATGTCGCCTTCGAATCGGGTGCCACTGAGGAAAGCCACGGTCTCAAGTCATATTCTGCGATGAGCCTAGTCATGTATTTTTCAGATAAATGTAAGAAGCAGTTCCTTTAATTGCAGAACTATGTAGTTCAAAACGGCGCTTATAGTACAACAGCTCTTCCCGTCAAGTCTGGGAACCCATTTCTTAGTTCCAGTCCGTTGTTTATTGGTGGGAGACTTATGAAAAAGTTTTTTTTTTCAGTCTGTACTTGGTAGGGATTTTTATTTTTTGTTTCTTATTTTTTTTAGAATTAAATGCTTGCTATCATTCGCTGCAGAATCTTTTTTTTTCTTCTAGTTTGCTGTCTAAAAATATGTGGATTAAAATATACAGAACTATATTTTTGCCGGTTGTGAAACATGGTTACTCACATTGAGGGAGGAACGTAGGCTGAAGGTGTTTGAGAATAGGGTCGTGAGGAGAATGTTTGGGCCTAAGACGGAGGAGGCAATAGACGAGTGGAGAAAACTAGATAATGAGGAGCTTAACTGATCTGTACTTTTCACCAATGTTATTCTGGTGATGAAATCGAGAAGAATTAGATGGACGGGGAATGTCTCACGGATTGGGGATAGGTGAGGTGTATACAGGGTTTTGGTGGGGAAACCTAAGGGAAAGGGACCACTTGGAATACCCAGGCGTAGATGGGAGGATAATATTAAGATGGATCTTCAAGAAGTGGAATGGGGATCATGGACTAAATTGATCTGGCTCAGGACAGGGACAGGTGGCGGGCACTTGTACACGCGGTAATGAACCTTCGGGTTCCATAAAATTCGGGGAATTTCACGACTAACTGAGAATCTGTTAGCTTCTGAGGAAGAACTCTACTCCATGGAGTTAATTGTAGTTAGTGTTGTTAAAATGACAATGCCATTGAAAGGGCTGCATATCTAGTACTGTCCCCTAACATACATGGGCAGTATTCTCTGAACGTTGTGCCAAACCATCTCGGGTGTAGAGTTATTTGAGCTTTAACTCTCTCGTCTCTTTGTAGACCGTTTGTCAATAGTAAATGCTGAGGAACGTCGAATCATTTAGCTTGATTAATCTCCCAACACTTTTCCGGAAATTGAACTTTTTTCCGGAAATATTCGACTATGTATTGCACGTTGAAAGCGGTTGTTTGAGCCTTGGAGGGACAAAGGAAATTATTTGTTCTTGGGAAATTTCTGCAAAATAAGGCAGAATTCGGAGCCAGACAGAAAGGTGCATGCAGCTTGCTTTGTGAAAAGGGTATGTGGAAAGAAAGTAAACTTACCTTTAAGTTCAAACAAACCTACGAGCTCCACCCCCCCCCCCCCCCCCCCCCTCCCCCCTCCCGCTTGACTGCATCTCTTTCCTTCCCCTCACTCCCCCCTTTTTTTTGTATTTATTTTTCGTAT
>Ga0123354_10017617_pt1 | contig 11192 bp, 7 predicted proteins | sample TergutLab28metaG_2_FD_97872 | JGI IMG/M metagenome (GOLD analysis project Ga0123354, IMG submission 97872) | Labiotermes labralis P4 segment gut microbial communities from Petit-Saut dam, French Guiana - Lab288 P4 | ecosystem: Host-associated > Arthropoda: Insects > Digestive system > Gut ... | reverse complement strand
GAGAACAACTTGATGTCACTTGCTTTATTATTTCATTATTTAGTGCTCAACATGTTTCGGATGTTAATACAACCATCCTCAGGAGCTTGCGACGTATTTGTTGAGTTATTTCATGGGTTGTATTGCTCTGGTACGATGTGTGTTGGTGTGAAATAACTCAACAAATAAGTCGCAAGCTCCTGAGGATGGTTGTATTAACATCCGAAACATGTTGAGCACTAAATAATGAAATAATAAAGCAAGTGACATCAAGTTGTTCTCTCTTTACTCAACAGATAGCACAATATCTTTCGCACTCATCACCTTGCTTTCTGGAGGCTTCATACAGTTCTGTTGTTTCAGTAAACACACTTGACCATTCTGAAACTTGTTCATTTCCCTTAATTATATGAGTAATTCATAAATTTTAAATCGTGGCTCTTTTTGTTTTTGTAACAGGCAGGATAAAGTGTGTAGATGTTTTAGCGGAAAGTTACATATTCACTGTTGCCATGTCTGAAGCAGCCATTTGAACCAAATTCATTCACCCTGATGTTGATGGTAGTAAGGTAAAGGTAAAGTGCACCCTTGTACAGGCACTGAGGCTCTGTACAAGCCGTACGGCCCATAGGGGTAGTAGAGGTATGCCTCTACTCTTTCTTGACCGCGGCACTAGAAGGGAGTGAGGGGTCAGCAGCACGCTCCGGGCGCAATTTACCTCCGGGAAAGACCCGGTATTCATTGTACAGGAGGCTTGGTGGGCCCCAGGGCCGGTCTGGACAGGCGGAAAATCTCGTCCCCACCGGGATTCGATCCCCGGACCGTCCAGCCCGTAGTCAGTCGCCATACCGACTGAGCTACCGGGCCCACATATGTATGTAAAATTATAAAATTACAGAGCCATCTTTAGGCTAGTTTTAGAGCCTAAAGATTAGCCTACAGATGACTCTGTATATGAGCCGAAACATGTAGCTAGCAATAAAAGTAAGACTTCTAATAAACAGAGAGTGTGTATGACTGTATAATTTTATAAATTTACATACATGTATTGATAAAACAACATGGATGCTTCACTTAAAAAATAAAAAACCCGCGAAAGAAAGAAAACTATTCATTTCTACCCATTTTGTATTACCTCTCAGTGTTCGCTTTACAATTACAATTCAAATTCAAATTCAGTTAAAAATGGCTGCATTGTGAACAACCTCAGACAGTTTATTTTAAAAAGAACTCGTTCGAATAAGTGACATTAACCTAAACGCAAAATTTATCTTTAGTTGCGTTTCGAGTACCAGATTATTGTTACAGCATCTCCACTGAAAGAAATTTATATTATTTGCATGTGGGGGGTGTACCGGTAATTTTAAGGGACATTCCGCTTATTAATCAGGAGACGGAATAGCCCAATCAATATAAGGACTAGACTACCGGCTGTACAATCTTGGGTTCGAATCCCAGCATGAGCAAGAGACTTTTCTCCGGAACTCCCAGAATGGCCGGGGGCGTACCCATCCTCCTAGTCAGTGAGGTCCGGAGGGGGGTGGGGTTCTTTCGCGTGGGTGAATCGTGTGGAATTTGATGTTGATCACTTACCTCAGTCTAGTGATGTCTAATGCCTTTGTGTCCTTTACAGTGATGACGTTACCGTTACTTCCTTTCCCATTTATTAATACTAGGCAGATTCAAACGTGTCGCCGTCAGAAACGTAAAAATATACATAAGAATTTTAAAATCGTTAATGACCTTCATTCAAATATTTTCGTCTAAATAAAACTTTATTTTCTGGGCCTACATAAAATATCTACCGCGGTGGCACAGTCGTTAAGGTGCTGTGCTACAAATCGGAAGGTCACTGGTTCGATCCCAGTTGGTGTCATTGGAATTTTTCATTGACATAATCCTACCGATCGCACTATGGCTTTGGGGTCGACTCAGCCTCTAACAGAAATGAGTACCAGGAGTATTTCCTGGGGGTAAAAAGACCGGTGCGTAAGACTGACAACCTTACCGCCATCCTGGGCCATTGTCACGAAATCTGGGAACCTTAACTTCCTGGAACCCTCTGGGCACCTCGGGCCTCTAATGGGACTGGTTAACCTTCACATAAAAAGTCAAAGGTAACTTTTGATACTAATTGTCTGTTATTTCCCGTACGATAATGAAACAAGCTGCTTTACAGTCATCTCTGTTGTTTCTTGGTTTATACAGGGTGTTTAAAAATTACTGTGCACTTGCTTCTACCATAATGGTTACGTAGTAATGTAGGACCTAGCTGAAGTGGCAAGGTGTGATAATGCAGCAACACAACCGGCATTTCTGACAACATGCAGATCGATAGAAAACGCAACTTTCATAGGCCTACTGTGTGGAGTTGTTATTAGTTGTATGTAGCGTATTCCGTCACGTGGTACGCTTGTAGCTGCTCAGTGACCTCCGGAAAACTCTGCTTTTGGACACCTGCAGTTCCCCACTCTACATATTCAGCAGGGATGTCTGGAAATAGCTTGGCTACTGTATTCAGTAGCTGAAACAATTACTCTGTAATCACATTTAGTTAGTCCTGACCGTGTCAACCGCTCCTGACCTAAATGCTGTGTATGACAGTAGGGCCAACTTTTGCACTTCGTTGTGCATTGCCTTCTACGCGAATAGTTAATTAGTTACTGCGTACTGCAGTTTACGATATGTGTCTTCTCAGAACATTAGTTTTATATTTCAACTTCATATTATTCCTTGTGATTTCTTCTCTACGTCGAAGCAAACTAGTAAAATTCTATAGACAGCTTCTTCCCCCATGCCGCAACAGCCCCTAGTGGGTCAGGGCCTTCTCATTATCGAGACTTCAGCGATCACACTTAGAAACACCACTCGGTTGGACTCCTCTGAATGAGTGATAATCCCGAAGTGGAGACTTCTACCTGACAACATACAACCCTCACAAGGGGCATCCATGTCCCGACGGGATTCGAACCCGCAGCCCCAGCAAGCGAGCAGCCGCTGGGGTCATTATTCTGGAGGCGATAAATTTTTTTTCATATGCCGTGTTAAGTTCTGTGAACTTCATGTACAGTGATTATTTTACGGCGATAACGTATGATTTCTTAGATACATTCATGTTGTGCTTTGCCGCAATTAATTATTTCGGACTTATAACTAAACATGTGGCGCGTATGGGTGAGGCGAGGGGGGTGTATGGGTTCTTGCTGAGGAAACCGGAGGGAAGGAGACCACTGGGGAGACCTAGGCGTAGATGGGTGAATAATATTAGGATGGATCTCCAGGAGGTGGGATGTGCGAATATGGACTGGATTGGGCTGGCCCAGGTTAGGGACAGTTGGCGGACGCTTGTGAGTGCGGTAATGAACCTTCGGGTTCCGTGAAATGCGGGGAACTTCTTGACTAGCTGCAAACCGGTTAGCTTCTCAAGAAGGACTCTGCACCGTGGAGTAAGTAAGTAACTAAAATTAAACTAGGATCCTCCCGTGTGTCAAACATAGATTTTTGGCACATTGCGACGGAACCCATTCGAAGGTTGAGTCTACAAAACTGTAGATAAGGACGTTAATTACAGTTCAGAAATTACTGGCCGTTAGTTTTAAGAATGTACTCACTTGTGTTAGGTCTCTAGTCCTTCCCGAAACTGAAATTTTTGTGTTTTAGGTTAATGTGAATTTGATGGCAGAGCTGTTATATGTACGTACATATGTGTACATGTACTAGTTGGGGCCTTGGCAGAATGACAGTAAGGCTTTAATTTTTTTGTGTTAATATTTTGGTCTTCTGGCTCATAACGCTGCGTCAAGGGATCCATGGACCTTGTTACCTTTGAAGATAAAGTCTCTGCATGCTTGAACCACTCACCCATCGACGTAGCTTCACACGCCGTAGGACCGAATTCATCGATTACAGCGTGGTCTAAACCTCATAAGTCACGATAAATTTTGTTACTAACTTCTGTTGAATTATAAATTATCAAAAAAACGTAACTTCTGCAATATACTCCATCGGCCAAACGGGCCGAACTTATCCCATGAAGTGTAACTCTTCACGGTCGAAAGGGACAGTGCCACTCCGCACAGGTACAGGCGTGAGAATTTAAAGCGAAAATAATTCCGGCTGTCAGCGGCAACATTGGGGTTTAAATGCATAATGATAAAGGTTGATGCCACATTTCGGTCAATATTTTAAATACAGAGAATTTTAGTTTGTCATAATCATAATCATCATCATCATCTAGCTAACATGCAATTGGGCCGCTTGTTCACCCGTTCCGGTCTCACACATCCAGAAGTGTCTTTATGTCCTCCACTGGTTTCTTCTGCCTGAGTGGTCTGTAGATTTTAGTATTCTCGTAAATATATTAAGGGGCGTTCTGTTTATATATTGCAGCCAATTTCTTTCGTTTTTCTGTATTTTGTCCAAATTGTGGTTATATTTATATCTTTTGCATTCTCTGGGTATGTTTTATAATCTGTCCAAATGCATTCTGCTGTTTCATATATTTCATATCTGCTGCTCGTATTCTTCTTCTTGCGTCTCTTGCTTTAATGTTCCAATTTTCACTACCATATACCAGAGCTGGAAGTTTGATTCTTGTGTCCTTTAAGACTTTCTGTGGTCTAAACAAATTGTTAATAATGCCTTTGATTTTCAAATAGTTCTTCAATTTAGTATCAATGTCAATCTTTTTCAAATGAAGCCAACTAAGTGCACACTACTTCTTAGTATATTTATTTTAACTTCTCTACATGTTTCGGGCAACTATGGTGCCCATCATCAGGAGAACTTACTGTATCTATGCGACACTGGCATTTTTCACTCTGTATGGGTGGCTGTCTGCTCTGCTGGTTGGGATGAGACTGTGCAGTCTCATCCCAGTACAGTCTCATCCCAACCAGCAGACCAGACAGCCACCCATACAGAGTGAAAAATACCAGTGTCGCATGGATAAAGTAAGTTCTCCTGATGATGGGCACCGTAGTTGCCCGAAACATGTAAAGAAGTTGAAATAAATATATGAAGAAGTAATGTGCACCTAGTCGGCTTCATTTGAAAAAGATTATACAGGGATGCACGGTCAACAAAACATAAACAAAATAACAATGTCCACTTCTTTTTCATAAGATATCAAATTTCCTGTGTAGTTAAAGGAACGTACTTGTTCTTTAACTGTGTTCTGCAATCTATCAGCTGTGTTAGATATTGCAGCCTGTTCGTCGGCAAGTAACAACAGTAACTGTTCTTGATTTCTTGAATGCAGAATTCCTTTTGGCCGGTCCCAGTGGCCGCTCGATCTAAGGCGTAGTTCTGCGAACCCCACCGGGCACATAGATGTCTGTCGTGAGTGTTGTGTGTTGTCAGGTAGAGGTCCCTGCGACGAGCTGATCCCTCGTCCAGAGGAGTCCTACCGACTGTGGTGCGTAATTGTGTGTGATATAGAAACCTCGTGAATGAGGAGGCCCTGGCCCACTGGGGGGGGGGGGGCGTTGCGCCAAAAAGAAAATCCTTTTGTGTTTTTTGTCATGGTTGTGCCAATTCATTATTACTTCATCTCAGTACGTATCACACAGCGTAGGTGGGAGAGTGCAAACGTGGCCCACTCGTTTATTAATTTCAGCCAGTTTTGATAGTTAGGAGTTACCTGTAATTAATATTTTGTTTTGTGTGCACGTGTCCAATGTTGCCTCTTAGTATATAATTTTATAAAAGGACCGTTAAGACATGAGCACGTGTTTTTCTCGGGTCTTCCCCATTCCAACAGCAACCAGTAAAGCCGGATATTTCAGGAACTTTACTGTTGGTGACTGAATGATCCTTGATGCGAAGAATGACCCAAGGGGCACCGATGGGAGGGATTTGACGGTTGTTGGACCGCAACACAATCCTTTCCTTATTTGTCTTCCTTTTGTGGCGAGAAACTTGTCTAAAGTCCGCTTGCAATATTTTATAAAGTAAAGCTTCAATGTGGCCTGTACGCTCGTGATAAAGCCAAGTCAATTTCGGAAATTCAAACCCTGTCGCGAAACTGAGTTCCCCGTTTGAAACTTGAATCTTTATCCTTTTATTTCCAAGCGTCGGGAACTTGGAATTATGTACCCGTTCTCCAAAAAACGATCTATTTTCCGCCTGTGAATTCTCAGTAGAGAGTTCTGAACTGCGTTTTATCCACGCGTCCACATCTTTCTTTCCCTTTTCTAGTGGCGGCTTTTCTGTCGAAACAATACATTTATGTAAGTCCCATTTTTTCCCCCCCAAGCCTGTCCTTCCTCGTCTGTTTCTGAGTCTGCCTTTCTCTCATTGTTTTCCCGCCTCCAATCCCTCCTCTTCGTTCGACGTATATTGATATTTATCGAATGTTCTAAAAATCCATGTGCCACTCTTTCTTGCTTCATCTGACAGTGGAAAAAAATTTTCCATGTACAATCATTGTTGTTCTGTCAGGGTTATATTTTATTGTGCTGAAGACCATTCAAAATATTACGGTTGATGATGAAAATCATCAGTCCCATTACAGGCCCGAGGTGCCCAGAGGGTTCCAGGAAGTTAAGGTTCCTAGATTACATGACAATGGCCCAGAATGGTGGTAAGGTCGTCAGCCTTACGCACCGGCCGTTTTTACCCCCAGGAAATATTCCTGGTACTCATTTCTCTTAGAGGCTGAGTCAACCTGGGGCCATAGTGCGATCGGAAGGATTATGTCAATGAAAAGTTCCAGTGACACCATCTGGGATCGAACCAGCGACTTTCTGATTTGTAGCACAGCACCTTAACCACTAAGCCACTGCGGTCCCACACAATTAATATATTAACTGATTAAAAAGACCTCAGTTACAGGCCCGAGGTGCCCAGAGTTTTCTAGGAAGTTAAGGTTCCCAGATTACATGACAATGGCCCAGAATGGTGGTAAGTTTGTCAGCCTTATGCACCTGGCGTTTTTACCCCCAGGAAATACTCCTGGTACTCATTTCTGTTAGAGACCGAGTCGACCCCCAGGGCCATAGTGCGATCGGAAGGATTATGTCAATGAAAAATTCCAATGACATCACCTGGAATCGAACCAGCGACGTTGTAGATGAAAGGTTTTTTGAATGAAGGAAAAGTGTTCTGTAACTGAATATATCTAAATGGCTCTATAAACTTTTTTGTCTTAAACACCCCCCCTCCCCCACCTTAAAAAACGTACATCTTTATTTCCAAGTGTTTGCCCTCCCGTAACAAACTTGCATAAGTTTTGGTCGTGCGCGCGACTGAAGATTAGAACTTTTTTTCGTGTTTATTGTGTGAATAAAGCAGAGCAGGCCTTCCAAGAAACGCTGCAGATGCCCCATTAGATTTTAGGTGCATTCACTTATTCACACAGAAAACGCCTCCAACCTTCGTCGTGTCCGTCAGTCTGTTGACGTGTATTAGCGCTGCTCTCACTGGATGGATTTACGTGAAAGTTTATACCCGGGTCTTTTAGGGAAACCATTTTAAAAAATCCAAACTTGGTTAAAATCGGGCAAAAATATCGTACTTTTTACATGTATTAAATCGTCATAAAAGCATCGTCTTCAAGTGGAATTGCTTCAGGTTGTTGTAGTAGCCAAGGAGGTACAAATATTACGCGAACGCGCCACAGTGTCACGTTATACGTACATCCCTTAACGTTTTTCCCTTGACCACTAGTTTTTATTGTCGATTGATGTGTAAAGGGACTGATATTTGAAGTTCTTTCCATGCTGTTGCTATATGAATAAATTTACAGAAGAACTCTATTCGTTCTTTAATCGCTGTTAAGAAGAACATTACTTGTATTTATCTTAGTAATTAACCAACTTCATGCACAAAATTTTTGTTTTACAATAAGCTTATTTCATGCCTCTACATGTTTCGAGCACCATGTGCTCATCATCAGGAGGTCAAAATTGTATTATACAGCCTCTAGTATCATCACATCTATAGGTGTGATGATACAAGAGGCTGTATAATACAATTTTGATCTCCTGATGATGAGCACATGCTGCTCGAAACATGTAGAAGCATGAAATAAACGTATTGTAAAACAAAAATTTTGTGCATCAAGTTGGTTAATTACTAAGATAAATATGCTGAGATGCACGGTCAGCAAAACGTCAAAAAATTACTTGTATTAGAAAAAACCCACAAAGAAACACAATTTATGAAAAGCGTTAGTTTATTTTGTGCGATATGACAAGACGTTTTGTCATTGGATATTTTCTTGCTTGTCTGTATTCACATTTTACTTAGTCACAGAATTTGGTTGTTATGAACTTATTGCCTCTGAATTCACACTGTTTCGTTTTCCCTGGAAGGACAGGAACGTTACTGGCCTTCACGATTGACCCTTTCCTGTTTAATGGCCTAGCGACAATTCATTATATATTTTCCCTTTGTATGCGTTTTATCTGTAACCGAATGTAGGGACCGCGGTGGTACAGTGGTTAAGGTACTATGCTAAAAATCGGAAGGTCGCTGGTTCGATCCCAGTTGGTGTCAGTGGATGTTTCATTGACACAAAATTCTTCCGATCGCACTATGGCCTTGGTGTCGACTAAGCCTCTAACAGAAATGAGTACCAGGAATATTTCCTGGGTGTAAAGGCGGCCGGTTCGTAGGGCTGACAACCTTACCACCACCCTGTGCCGTTGTCATGTAATCTGGGCCCTTAACTTCGTGGAACCCTCTGGGTCACTCCGGGCCTGAAATGAGACTGATTGATCTTTTTATTAGACTGAATGTACTTGAGTCGTTATCACAACACGACACACAACTTAATGGCGTATTACACGTGTCCAGAGACACGTGCTACCTGTCGACCGTTGCCTGATTGTCCAGTACATGATTGTGTTACGTACACATTACTATATTGGGGACGGCGGTAGCACGGTGGTTAAGGTGCTGTGCTACAAATCGGAATTTCTTAACAGCACCTTTGACTTATTCTGCTGGAGGCCTGACGATGACCTGTTAACAGGTCGAAACATGTAGCCTATTGCTCCAATAAATATTTGTTGTGCTGACGTATATTAGTGAGTTTATTATATACCGTGTTTTTCGTTTTCAGTCTTGTTGAATTACGATTTTACAAACGCCACATCCGAGGCACTTTGATAATATTCCGATACTCGGCTTTTCTTTATTTCGTACTTTACAGATAACATTTCCAAAAAGGTAAAGCAGTCCCGTTACAGGCCCGGAAGGTCCCAGGAAGTTAAGGTTTCAAAATTTAACGACAACGGCACAGGATGGTGGTAAAGTTGTCAGCCTTACGCACCGGCCACCTTAACCCTCAGGAAATATTCCTGGTACTCATTTCTGTTAGAGGCTGAGTCGACCCCAGTGCCATAGTGCGATCGGAAGAATTTTACGTCAATAAAAAATCCACTGACACCATCAGGAATCGAACTAGTGACTTTCCGATTTGTAGCACAGCACCTTAACCACTGTGCTACCGCGGTACACCAGATAACATTTCTAATGTACATTATAAAGACCGTTTAATCGCCTACAATAAATATATGGGGTTTGTTGTGAAAATCGTACCGCACGTCCAGGGGCTCAGTTTCACTGTGTTAACACTATACACGGGTTCTTGGCTTCGTAACGGGTGGTATATGTGGTTAACCACTGGGCTATAGACGGTTAACTTCTAGGTGTATCTCTTTATGCACCTACGAAGCCCAGTGGTTATCTTGCATGTGAGAGAGCTGAAAGTCTCTGGCGAGGAATTGTAATAGTGAAGTTGCATAGCAGCTCGTTATATTGAATGACTGGTGTCGTTATCCAGCACATAACAGCCTCACTTCGTTGGTACTAACAAAGGATATTCCATAATAATATTAATCCTTCGTACTTCTCTTTATTAAGGGTCACGTTTGGTTAGTAATTTTAAAAGTTCCCTCCCGTAAGAACAGCTTGGCGATATTGCTGTAATTAATTTCTGTATATACTTCTAGTTTTGACGTTTTGCTGACCGTGCATCTCAGTATATTTATCTCAGTATCTAACCAACTTGATGCACAAAATTTGTTTCACAGTAAGTTTCACAATAAGTTTTGTTTCATGCCTCTACATGTTTCGAGCACATGTGCTCGAAACATGTAGAGGCATGAAATAAAACGTACTGTGAAACTTATTGTGAAACAAATTTTGTGCATCCAGTTGGTTAAATACTGAGATAAATATCCTTCTAGTCTTCTGCTATTTACGTTCTGATATATGAAATGCTGTTTGGATACGTTCCTCTGAGAAATATCGAATATCTGAGTAACATGCAACTTAAATCGTTACTGACTCGGTATTTCCTAAAATACTGAGTCGAAACCCAAAAAATTTTGAAAGCGGATGTTGGCCTATGTCATCACGTTACTGAAATGAGCAATGCCAGCAGACAGGGGTTATACAATTTCTTATACAAAGACTGAGAGCATGTTCACCCTGACACGTATTATCAATGTTCGTATTTCGAATGTGGTAATACAGTTTGGTCGCTAATGCTAAGGTAAAAACGAATGTTAACGGTATTCGATTATAGGGTGCTGATGACATTGGTTGGGCGTGAGAGTGAGGGGCGACTGAAGACTGGAGAATGTGCATAAGATTAAATGTGCATGGCTGGGCTATGGGCTAGACGGTCCAGGGTTCCAATCCTGGGCGGGGCAAAAGAGTTTTATTGTCTCCAAAATGTCCAGACCGGCTGTGGGACCCACGCAGCCTCCTGTACCGTGTTCTTTTCCGAATTCAAAATGGCCGGGGCGTGTAGTTGAACACTTCCCTCCATCTGGTACCGAGGTTGCGAATGAGTGAATTTGTACGCCACGCCCTCCTCCTCCTCCGTATCTACACGACGGGACAAGTAAAACGTTTTGCTTTACTCCATATAGAGTCGTTGGCAGAAAACGCAGCGGTAACGACATAAATGGGACATGGGCCTAGATACTAAATTGCAGTTTGATATCTAGAAGGGAATAGATAACGTGGAAAACTGAAACGTTTATGGTGGTGTAACTGGATGTGAAGTAAATAACAAGGGAAGACTTGAACTGCTTATGTCTAAACTGTTATGAACAGGAAAATTAACCTTGGGTTTCTAAACGTGTGGGAGTTCCCCCCCCCCCCCCTTTCTCTTTTCCCCCCGTTCCTTCTATAAAAATTACCCCCCCCCCCCCCTTTTCTTTAATCTTATATCCCCCCCTAATATCATATGGGGG
>Ga0123354_10017616_pt1 | contig 11192 bp, 8 predicted proteins | sample TergutLab28metaG_2_FD_97872 | JGI IMG/M metagenome (GOLD analysis project Ga0123354, IMG submission 97872) | Labiotermes labralis P4 segment gut microbial communities from Petit-Saut dam, French Guiana - Lab288 P4 | ecosystem: Host-associated > Arthropoda: Insects > Digestive system > Gut ... | reverse complement strand
ATCACTTCCTTTTACACTTTGAAAAGCTTGAGTACATGAAGGGCTAATTATGTGTATGTACGTATGTATGTATGTGTGTGTGTGTGTGTGTACGTATGTATGTGTGTTCGTATGTATGTATGTATGTGTGTACGTATATTTGTATGTATGTGTGTATGTATGTATGTATTTATGTATGTGTGTATGTATGTATGTATGTATGTGTGTACGTATGTACGTATGTATGTATGTGTGTACGTATGTACGTATGTATTTATGTATGTGTGTACGTATGTATGTATGTGTGTACGTATGTACGTATGTATGTATGTATTGTGTACGTATGTATTATGTATGTACGTATGTATGTATGTATGTGTGTATGTATGTATGTATGTGTGTACGTATGTAGGTATGTATGTGTGTATATTTCTAAGTTTGATATTTTCTGGCTCTTTTATGAATCTCTTGTTGCCTTTCTGGGCATCAGTCAGTTTTTAGGACGAGTTGTGAAGCGAAAAAATTGTAGTTTTTATATGTGTTTAAGAGAGTATTAAAGGCGCACCAAATTTAAATGTTAAATGTGTACTATGCTCATTATTAATATTTGATTTTTTCCGCCAGTTACATCCCATATATTTTTTTCAAAACATGTGGTGGTGATGATGGAAAATGACATGCTGCTCTGCGTAGTGTGTCAGGACTGCGAACCAAGATATCTTAGGATTATCACGGATCGAAAAGTGGCAGATAAGTGTGCAAGTCTTCTAGTGGACAAGGCGACTGCTTATTTTGCAACCGCTAGAATATGAGGTGTCTTACATGGCCCATGCCTTTAGAAGAAAGGATGCTGAAAATAGTTAGGGAAATATAACTTCTTAATCTATAGAAGTACGGTTGAAATCGAAAAAGATTTTAGAAAATTTTCAAAATAATATTGTTTTAAAATCAGAAAACAAAAAAAAAGTTGTAGTCCGTCCATTGCATAGAAATATTCTACCACTTCGAAAAAGACGCTGAATTATCAATCATTTCTTCCTCTAGATATTTGTATGGATGGGTACTGTAAACTAAACACAATGTACAACATATGTACAGAAACCCCCATCGACACTCTTGTACGTAACTGTAGAAAGCTGACTGTTAACAGTTATTCAACTTACTGTCAGAAATTAGCAGGAAGAATGCAAAGCCACTGAGTTTCTTGCGTCTGAGTTTAATGTAAATATACATTTAAACTTTTAAAAAACATTTAATATTCGGTGACTCATTTTTATCCCATTATCTGTTCTTGGGGCTTGTTGCAGACATGGGGAGAAAAGAACTGCATATAGAGTTCTGGATGGGAAAATTGAAGGAAAGAGACTACACTGAGGACCTAGAAGTAGATGGGAATAATATTGAGATTGATTTTAAAAAAAAAGTAAGGGAGAACGTCCACTGGTTTCATGTGAATCAGAATAGCGGTTAAGAGAGGATCCTGTGGACCCAGCAATGAAAACATGGTTTCCATAAAAAGAGGGATGTTGATGTTATGTTTGTGGAACGACGACGTTCTCTAACACGCTGTTCTATGGAGTTGATTACTTTCAGTTCTTAATGTTGTTCATTATTTCACGAAGTGAATGTTCCAATATTATTACACAAATCTGCGCCGGACTTATGTCCTAATATCCAATTTCGTAATTACTAAAAGACCTATATATTAAAGTATAATCTTTCTGCCCACACAACTGTGTTACCTGAAGTGCGATTCCCATATTTAACACAAACGTCATTAGTAGTCAATTCTAAGATAATTTAAATTCTTTGAAAGTGATTTGAGGATTCAAAAGGTGATGATTTCTGCTTCAGGTCAATGCCAGGGCGTTACGTCTGCAAACTAACCACTCTTTCTCTCACACTGCCCCTTTCTATCTCTTTTCTATTTCTTTGATATCCAATCGTTTGACGCTATACAGCTTCAATTACTTCCATTGTCTCTAAGTATAGAAAAACTCCCTTCAAAAATTAGGTTTCTTGAGGTATTGCTAAAGAGAATTCTGATACAGCATTCTGTAAATGATATTGAATAAAATGGATAGAGAGGTACTCCATCTTAAGGTGTTCATCAAACGAAAACGTAGTGAATATTAAACCCTCCACTAACATAAAAACAGAGCTTATCGCAATGCATCTATCACAGCGCAACATAGACCCCAGTAAGACCTCTACCGCAGGACAATAAGGCCCACCGCAATTTCTACCTCAGGTCAACGTAGCCCCCCGTAAGACCTCTACCGCAGGACAATAAGGCCCACCGCAATTTCTACCTCAGGACAATACAGCCTAGCGCAATGTCTACCGCAAGACAACACAGCCTAGCGCAATGTTTACTGCAGGACAACACTGCCCACCGCAATGTCTACTGCAGGACAACACAGCCTAACGCAATGTCTACCGCAGGACAACTCAGCCTAGCGCAATATATGTATAGCATGATATCACAGCCTAGCGCAAGGCCTGTACCACACAATAACACAAGCAAGTAGCAGAATTCTCTACACTATGGCGGCAAAATATCTTATAGCTCTTTATGTAACTAAAATATAAACATTATTTTGAAGAGTATTTTATGTGTGTATGTCTACCAATATAAGCCAAGACTAATTATACTACTTACAAAATAAATGCGCTTTTTATATATCGTGCAGTCTCCTGTGCAGAGCAGTGTCAATAAATAAGAAAACAACTGACTCGCATTAACCCGCTGCCTCCTCCTTAACTCCGAAGACACGCAATGAACAGCCTTTGCTATCAACACATAAAATGTCATATACTGTGTAGTACATGGTTCATTCAACGATAAATGAATACTTACGTCATTTTCCTTGCAATATTCTGGTAGATTTAAAAATAATAACTTGTTTCGTAACCCACTTGCCAGCTTCTGCAGTGCGCAGTGATGTCAAGGGAGGGTAAATGTGATCAACCGGCGACCACGTACAAAAAGTACAAACTATTGTTTTTAAGAAACAGTCATTAAACTATTTAACAAGGTTACCATCAAGTCCTACTCATCTCACAGGATTGCTGTAGTGGTCACACATCGAGTTGCTAGAAGACGGTTGAAGCTGCATCTCTTCCAAAGTCCATCGACAGCCGTCTTCTCCACACAAAATAGTACTTACTTGGCCTTGAGACCATCAGCTGATGATGATTTCTCTGGCATTTTACCAACAAAAATCAAATACATAATTAGCTTAACGTGCGACATAACCAAATATCGAGTGGACCAAGGATATTACATTCATAAATTAATAAAGAACTTTATACGTTTCTATATATTCTACCCCTCTATTAGGTCTAGTTGTAATTTTTAACATACACGCATACATACGTAAATATATACGTACGTACATACGTATGGCCGGGATTGCGTAGTTCATAGTGACTCGCTATGTACTGGTCGGTCCGGGGATCGAAACCCGGTGGGGGCGAGATTTTCCGCACCCGTCCAGACCGGCTCTGGGGTCCACCCAGCCTCCTATACATTGGGTACCGGCTCCTTCCCGGGGGTAAAGCGGCCGGAGCGTGGCGTTGATCACCCACCCCATCTAGCGCCGAGGTTAAAGAAAGAGTAGAGCTATACCTCTACTTCCCCTCTGGGCCTACGTGGCTTGTTATAGGGCGAATTGTACCTTTACACATATACGTACATATATACATTCATACATACATATATGATACATAAATACATACGTACACACTTACATACATACATGCATACATACATACATACATACATACAAGCATACATACATACATAAATACATGCATACATACACGCATACATACAAACATATATACAAGCATGCATACATGCATACATACACGCATACACACAAACATATATACAAGCATACATACATACATGGACCATCTCCTATACGACTGTGAAATACTTGGCAAAGAAAGAGAAAAACTAATAGCCTACACATCGAAAGAAGAGGACTGGCCAGTGCGGAAACGTGAATTAGTGAACAAATATCTAAAACAATTAAAAAATTTTGCTAACTCTATAGACTTCGAAAAACTGCAGTAAAACGTGAATTAGTGGATAAATATTTAAAGACAAAAGGTCAATCAAGAAAAGGACACAACAAATAACCATATAAAGGTGAACAAAACAAACCTAGCATGTAGTATTGCGTAATGTAATGGAGCATACTGTGATGATAATAATAAAATATAGTAAAAGAAATGCATATATACATACATAATACACACACACATACATACATACGTACACAAACATACATATATAATACATACATACACACACATACATACATAAATACGTACACATACATACATATATAATACATACATACACACACATACATACATAAATACTTACACATACATATATAATACATACATACATGCATAAATAATACATACATACACACATACATACATACACACATATATATATATATATACATACATACACAAACATACAAAATAATACATGCATACATAAAATAACATGTAATAAACGTTTAAAGGTATAATAAAAAAAATACATACATGCATACATACATACATACATACATACATACAGCCCGCAAGGCTCATGCAGCGCCACAGGCTACTGGAATTTGCAATATAACTCTCTGTTGAAAATAAAATACATGGATCGAACAAAAGTGGTGGCTTATGCGGACGACTTAATAATGGCGACGAGGGGCGAGTCGATAAGAGCCGTGGAAAATTACACGAACGTAGAACTTAGTAAAATAAAGGGATGGGCAAAGAACAACAAGATTAAATTCAATGACACCAAATCTAAGGTAATGCTGGTCTCAAGAAGTAAACGCAAAGAAAACAAGAACATCACAGTATACCTAAATAACAAACCTCTTGAACAAGTCACTCAGATGAAATACTTAGGAATATTTCTGGACCATAAGTTTAGGTTTCATGAACACATAACATACGCAGCCGAGAAAAGCGCAAAACTAATAAACAGCTTATCAAAAGCGGCGAAATTAACATGGGGGATTAAACATGAAGCGATTGCGACTATACACAAAGGCGCAATCCTACCCCTGCTAACATATAGGGCCCCCGTATGGATCGAAGCAATGAATTTCGAGCACAATAGATAGGAATACATCCGGGTGCAACGTCTCATTAACATCCGAATGGCAAAGGCGTTTCGAACCACGTCAAGCAAGGCGCTTTGCATGTTGACGGGAATGACTCCCATACTCATAAAACTGGAAGAAGAAACAGCACACTACAAAATAAAACAGAACTCGGGACATTGCGACATAGAATGGGATTGCGACGTGGAAATTAAAAACTGGCCGCACCCGGCAGAAGTTGGGACAATTCACGAAGTGGTAGGGAACGAGGAAACATCAATCCAAGTGTACACTGATGGAAGCAAACAAGAACAAGGAGTCGGGTCTGGAGCAGTGCTTTTCAAAGGAAGTGAGATGATTGCCAAATTACAATTTAAACTAGCTAACAGATGCTCTAACAATCAGGCAGAACAACTTGCCATACTCAAAGCTTTGGAAAAATTAGAAGTGCTGAACAGGCAGAGCATTAACCCACTCTCGACAACAATATTCACTGACAGCCGGATTACTCTGAACTCGCTTCAAAACTACAACAACCACGGTTTCTTGGTGGAAGAGATTAGAAAAAAGGTTGCTAGCCTGGAGAGAAGCGGACGGCAAATAAGGTTCTCTTGGGTCAAGGTCCACATAGGAGTACACGGCAAAGAGTTAGCTGACAAAGTAGCCAAAGAAGCGGCGCAAAGTACCGCTACACATTACGAATATAGCAGAATACCCAAAAATTACCTATACCACGTAACAGCAGAAGAGGCCAAACGAAAATGGCAAGCATAATGGACAGCAAGCAACAAGGCTGCTGCAACAAAACAATATATTCCATCCGTGCAGTACAGACTAGGGACAAAACTAACACTAACCACGAAGCTAGCAGCCGTGCTGAGCGGACACGGGAAAACAAGGGCATATCTCTACCGGTTCAAATTAAGGGACGACGCGATATGTATATGCGGCCACAACGACCAAACCATGGATCATCTCCTATTCCATTGCGAGAAGATTAGCACACAGCGAGAGGTCCTAAAACACCAAATAAATCAACAACGAAACTGGATGGAATTTTAAACAAGAACTTATATCCAAACATACGAAAGTGTTCTGTGAATTTATAGAATCAATAGATTCCGAACTCTTACTACAGAATGAACAATAGATAGATCTAAGCAAGCATTGCATGTAGTATTACATAATGTAATGGAGCATGCTTAAAACTAAATTTAAAAACTTACATACATACATACCACCCACATACACAAGAATTCCCACTTACGTACAACTTTAACGCATCACTAGCGAAATACTGTAAACAGAATACTTGTTTATAGAGTACAGCACCTGAATGGTGAAGCCTTAAACCTATCTAAGGCAGAAGAAACTGCCGCGTTACATAAAATTTATATTTGATGGTCTGTGAATGTGCCAATGATAGTTTATTTTAAAATGACACGTGGAATATTATGTATTTTCCACTTTTCACATTTCACTTCTAAATTTCCATTGCTCTATCACCTCTTTTCTTTTGAATAAGATGCACATGGTAAATATGCAATATGTTTGAAGACAGTTTGTTCGAAATGTATGCAAATAGCGTCAAATACTTATTTACAAGGAAGAGTGTCTGGACTGGTTGTAATATTGAAACCTTCACTTGTTGCTCTCCTAGTTACGCCACAGCGACTGCGCCATTGCTTAAAAAGCACGCCTTCTGAAGTGGAATTCTTTCATAACCATATACGTCCTTCAATTGCACAAGATTTACTTTGCCTGCCACTTCAAAACATTTTTATAGTTTCGGTAAAATGTTACATAACTCTTTGACAATATACTAATAGGCATATACAAGAGCCTAAGATTTGAAAATCCCTTTCCATATAACAAGTGATTTCTACGGTTAGGTTTAGGTAGGGATGCTGGCAGTGATTACCAAGAAAAATTTGTCGTTGTTAAGAAGTCGAGGAGTACCTATGCTTCGGTTGGTACTGCAGCTTCAACATTAGCCGATACAAGATATCTAAAGGTGGTAGTGGTGCCTTGTATGTTGTAAGACTTCCTTCAAGAAGCTTCCAATTTTACAGTGCACAGGTTTAGTAACAATGTGATTTTAAGGTATCCCATAAGGTCTATAATATACAAAATGTGTTCAATACGTAAGATTTATTTGGTTATAAAGAATAAATGAGAAGTCATTAAACGTTAATTATTTTTTATCGAGTCCACAGAACTATTATTATTTTTCAATATAATCTCCAATCACATTGATGCATTCGTCCCAAGTTTGTTATAGTTTACAAATTATGTCGCGATGGAAATTTGGATCCTATATTCGCGACATTCACGAATAGCCATTTCCACTTCTTATTTATGTGGTTTGCAGAGGATAAATTTCGGATTTAGCTCATCGGTTTTCAAAAATCAGTTACTCCACCCCTACTGCATTTACAGTCGTTCCCAATGTGCTGGGTCGACCACCGAAATCATATCACTGATGTCTGTTCGACCACTCTCGAAATCTCCACACCATTTTATGACATGCTGCGCTCACATTACACCATTGCCACACACCTCTATAAATTGTCTGTGAATTTTGTTGGAAAGAACGCCTTTGTCCCATAAAAATCGAGTCTACGCGTAGCTACCATGCATCAGTTCGACTCCTTGAGCACTTACTTACTTAATTACTTACTTACTTACTTATTTACTTACTTACTTACTTACTTACTTACTCCCTCCATGGAACAGAGTTCTTCCTGCGAAGCTAACCGTTTGTCAGCTAGTCAAGAAATTTCCCGCATTTTATGGTTCCCGAAGGTTCATTACCGCATTTATAATTCCCCGCCACCTGTCCCTATTCTGAGCCAGCTCGATCCAGTCCATACTCCCACATCCCACTTCCTGAATATCCGTCTTAATATTATCCTCCCATCAACGGCTGGATAAGGTCCGAGGTTTTCTGTATGAATATTTCGTAACAAGATAAGTTTTAGGGTGAGGAGTTGTTAGCAACTTGCCCAACACCCAAGCTGGATGACCACCTTGTCGGCTGTCCGCGACTGCTTATTCAGTATATTCGTAGCTACCCTCCATATCGGAGACCGTTCCTCCATCCGCAACCTGAGGACTTGCCAAGTCATGGTGACAAGGACTTTATACACATACGAAAATAAATGTAAACATCACACACACACACACACACACATAGGCTGACATAAAATACACTTCCCTAGTAAGTAAATCATTACTTGTTTTATAAATATATTTCTTTGAAACAAGTTTTTATGCTGCAGTGGTGCACACATAACTGTTTCGTTCCAGCTGTTTTATGTTTGCCTGGTTTAAAAGGATATTTAAAAGACAAACGCTCCACACAGCGTATTGCTGATGATTACAAGGCAAGGATTCGAATCTGAGCTAGGAGACTAATTATCCCAATCAGTGTGCTTCCAGTATTGTTTCAATTTCACTGCAGGTGCTGGCGTAGTAAATTAAATATGTCAAGACGGCTTCCATTAACAATGTTCTCAAATGATCACATACAACCTCACTGTTACAGGTCCCGATAAAACTTGAACATTTGATAAAGTATTGTTAAACCAACAATTGCAATAAAGAATACATACTTTACGTAACAATTACAAAAACTAATTTATAGGCCATTCGAATGCTGTAAATACCTTTAAGGTACAGATAACGTTCTCAATTTTTCTGTTCTTTTGTAGCTTTTGCAATGGAATCAATTCCCATGCAACAAGTCTTAAGAGATCTTTAGTGAAGATTATTGTTTTGTAATTAATTATTAATCTAAAGTCGCCAGAGAAATTAAACTGTAACGGGTGACGCTGAAGACGATGTCCTGCCTCCTTAAAAAATATATAAACCTACGACTACCGTTTATATCCTATGAAGTGTGTGAATGGGCAAGAACGGGCAGAAAGTATGAACATCTGCTTAAAACCTTGAAACTGTAGTTACAAATAAATATTCTGATATATCTGGTCGGTAACCCGATTAAGACATGCCGCTTTTCTCATCTGAGTTGGTGCTAATGTCACGCCTGCGCATTTAATGTTGCCACGATATCACAGACATTAAGAGCACCGATATTGCTCAACTGCGTGTTATGTTACAAGCGTAAAACTTCTACATGAAATACGAGATAAACAGGGCACCAGAGGAGTTCAACACTTTGCACTTGCATTAGGTCATTCAATTCTTAAATATTTTTATAAAAGATGCTTTTTAGACTACATTGTTTCTACAGGCTTTCACACAATTAGGACAGTGGTAATGACTGATTTATTGATATCTTGCTTTATCGCATGAGTTTTTTTTAAATAAGGAGGAAAAGTGTTAAATAATACGACCTGTGAGGATTGAATTGAAAAAGGGTAGGTAAAGATGAAGTTGTGGTATGTTTTAGTGCCTATCTCATAAATTTCCTGCCGACGGTAAATCAAAACAAATGTGCAAATAAAGTCCGTTTCTAACAGACCAAACTGACTCAGAGCTCTTCCTTCTTCATAATCGATGATGGAAATTGACCAAGATCCCCTAGAAATATGTTGGAAGAAAGAGCCTAGACGGTAGACAATGTTCAAAATAATGGCCATGTTTACTGAAAGATTCGCTCACTTCCAAATAGCACAAATGTTAAGAATAAGTGGAGTAGTACCTCCACGTTCCTTTGGGGTCTGTGCTTTCTTGGGGTGCACAGGAGGAACTGTAGCCGGCTAACTCCTCGTTGGCATAAGATTTCTCAGGCGCCTTGTAATTTTAGTTGATTTATTAATATCACCTTTTATTTGTAATTTTAGCTGATTTATTGACACCAAAATGGTTTTTTAACAATCACACACTTGAGTCTTGGCACTGCTTACTTCTATATCCGCTAAACAACACACATTTTCTCTCAAATCGTCCACTCTGCACTTTTACCCCTCACTCTCCAGGGCGACACCTCCGACGCCTTCTCTCGAGTGATTGGTTGAACAACGGAAATGTTCTTCTTTCAAAATTCTTAGGGATAAACTTAAATTTGGGTGGGAGAAAAACGTCCGCGACATTGCCGAAAGTCGCGAATTTCTTCACCGGAATAAACTAAATATTCTGTAAACACAATGCCAGTCAGAATTTCCAATTATCAAGTCCTCGCACAGCTTGAAGTTGTCACGTCAGGAGGGATAAGGGTAAAAGTGAGAGGGCTGAGGGACAGCAATCCCTACACACAGCGGGTGGTTCAGCAGGCTGCTAATGTTCAGCTACAGAACTTGGTAGAAGGCCACGTAAATAATACAAAAATTAAAACACCCGATAACCTATGTACTTGGTAGGGTCAGTGTTAATGACAACACACCATTCTCAAGGACCTGTTCGTAACAGCTAATACATATCGCACTATACCGCAGTCCTCAGTCACACTACACACTTTAGGCTACGTGAAAGTTTTGGGAGCTGAAAGCAAGGGAACTGTACTGAGCTGTCTGCGCTTAAATAAATAGAAGGCTTAAAATCCATACAGTTCCAAAAATAAATTGATTAATTATTAACCCAACTATTATCTGACAACACTTGTTCAATAGCGTAGGGTCAGAAAGATGATAATGATGATGATGATAATAAATGGCAATATTTAAATATTCGTACGGTCGTGGCCTTAGTCCACCTGAAAGCAGCATTCCGACATACGCATGAAGAAGCAAGGTAAAACACGAAAATCTTATTCAAGACTGCCAAAGGTCTCTTTGCCGTAGCATTACTTTTTAGGCGTATTCGCATAATTGCGAAAAGCGACTACAAGCTTCTTAATTCTGCCCATCTGTCCGTCCGTCTGGAACAACTAGGCTCCCACTGAACGGATTTTCGTGAAATTTGGTATGTATTATTCGAAATTTGCCGAGAAAATTCAAGTTTCATTAAAATATGACCGGAACAACTGGTACGTTACATGAAAGCCAGTACACTTTTATGATCATATTAGCTCAGTTCTTAGAATGAAAAATTTTAAGACACAAATTGTAGAGATAATCAAAACACACATATTAAGTTCAGTAACTTCTCCCCCCCCCCCCCCCCCCCACTGTCAGTACT
>Ga0123354_10017614_pt1 | contig 11193 bp, 9 predicted proteins | sample TergutLab28metaG_2_FD_97872 | JGI IMG/M metagenome (GOLD analysis project Ga0123354, IMG submission 97872) | Labiotermes labralis P4 segment gut microbial communities from Petit-Saut dam, French Guiana - Lab288 P4 | ecosystem: Host-associated > Arthropoda: Insects > Digestive system > Gut ... | reverse complement strand
TTCGAGCACATGTGCTCGAAACATGTAGAGGCAACGAGACGGCCACCTATAGGTGTGATGATACCAGAGGCTGTGTAATGTAATTTTGACCTCCTGATGATGAGCACATGTGCTCGAAACATGCAGAGGCATGAAATAAAACTTATTGTAAAACAAAATTTGTGCATCAAGTTGGTTAAATACTGAGATAAATTGCGTCTTAAGTTTGGTGCCTTCTATAATCGATACCAAAACCCACGTGCGTAGCTAAAGCTATTCATGTTGATGGGTCTAAGTCATGGGGACAGATAGTAAAAACTGATATGACACAAAATTTCCGAAGCATTACGGCATCTTTTCTGTTCTCTGAAGTGTCGTAACGGGTGACACTGCATAAAGCATCTCAAGATGGTTTGGAGGCTGAAAATACCAAGTCGCTTTAATATTAGTTGTTAATCTGCCATCGATTTCAGTCAGCATTCATTGTTTCACCTATGTTCATTGTTGTCTTGTTAAAAAATTTCTCACTATCAAAACTCAATAAAGAAATTTGGGGGTGCGAATAGTTGGTATTTATTTACCTCCTCAGTTCTCTGTTGGACACGTTTTGTGCTACAAGCGAGTATATTTTAACCTTAACACAAAACTTGAAAACTCAAATATCATAACTGCCGCTATTCAGCGTCTTCGACAACTGCTCCGTTATGACGCGTCATCAAAATAAACAGCCATTGTTTAAGGAGCAGAGTGGACGTCTGTAATGATTCAAAAAGCGATTTAGAACATCCTGCAAACCACCTTTGTGAGACTGGATGCAAATGTGAAGAACACAACGAATATATATGTGTGTGTTTGTGTGTGTGTGTGTGTGTGTAATGCAGATTTTCAGTTATGTGTTTTGGTTAAAACAAAGATGTGTTGTTTGAATACTGAGATTTTCTTTTGCAAAACGCTTTTTAAATACACAAAAAAAATTAAAGAGTACGTCGTACAATCGATAGTGTTTTGGACTCGACGACAGATGGTAGGAAGTAAGAAACAGAGACTAAAATTTTGTGTCGTAGTCAACGACAATCAATGCATAAAACAATGGAAAAGCTGGGATTCACTGTTGCTTTCCATAACATAAACTAATACTTCGAAATATTATTTAGTGACTATATAAAATTTGTTTTTAAAGATAAATTCCCCTTCTTATTAGGTTGGTAAAAAGCAAGTTTGTCTTTGTGCAAATCCAGAAAGCATATCGGGGATTGGATGTAGAGTTCTACGCCACATAAACCACGACAGTAGTTGGAGGTGATTAGTCAGATGTACGTTCCCGTTCCTTTGCCCTTAGACGGGCTCCAGATACATCCAGGATACTTCAGAGAGAGAGCGAGAGAAAAAATTATTTAAGCCTGCCAGGAAACGAAACACGATTCAACTGTCTTCAGGCCCGTTTTTTAGGTAGAACTCGTTAAAACTGAATAGTAACATGTGAGATTTTGGACTGGATTCAATTGGCTCAAGACAGTGTCCAGTTGCAGGTTCTTGTTAATTCGGGGGGATAAAAAAAGATGGGATTATTGACTGGGTGAGTCACTATCAATTGTAACTCTCCTCCTTGGAGTAAGTGCAACTCATTAGATCACGAATAAGCGTAGCTCCTTTTGCTCCCGACAATACTTGCAAGGGCATTTATATCCCTCTCTTTAAAGACTCCATGGTGGAGTCTGAGAGGGCCTCCACATACAGATGGGCGTGACAGGCCTGTGAATGACAATCTTCTGTCCCATGGAACAACAAGGACAGAAAATTCATTTGAACTTCTGGTTGACTGAATTCTGAAGGAGTCTGCTAAACATAATGCCAGGGTTTTCATTCAAGGAATGAATGTGGGGGGTCGGTGTTCTGTGTTCAGTTCCAGGGGGGCGCACGACAGAAGTCAAGAGGGCGTGATGTTTCCTTCCCCGTCTTGGCATTTTCTTTTGGTTTATGAGGGTTCTACAGACTTCTTTCAGAGAAGCGTTGCTTGGTAAAAGTCCTGCATAGGAAAACGTTGTCCAGCTTTCAAAAACACTAGAAAAATGTTATCAATCGTGTTATCTCTTACTATCTGATAAACGCAACTATTTACAAGATCTACATAGCTGTGTTAATCGGACAGTAAAAAGTAACGCTTGATTGATATAAGATACGCAACAGGACGACGTCACCTACGAAAAGTGTTAAGTACAAAACTTTTAATTTTTCAAACAAAACAGGAGAAGTACCAATGAGGGGAAATAACCAGTCTGCCAATGCTATCTGCGAAAATAATTAACTGGTTCCGACTAAATTCAGTAATGTATTCAACACTAAAGCTTCTAGAGCATCTGCGTTTCATACAGCCTAAGAACGAGCAAAACTTTATAAATTTCTCTTGCAAATTTGTTAACTTGCGAAGTATTACCACAGAACAAAAATGTATTATTATTATTATTATTATTATTTAGTCAGTTCTTGCGACAGGTCCATAGAATCTTACAAAACTAGTTCTCTACAGAGGGCGATCCAGTGCTTACTCTTACAACATCCAGTATCTTCTCCATTCCTTGAGAACACCCAGTAGCTGCTTAAGTCGTCTTCCTCTTCTTCCTCTTCCTTCCATTTTTCATTCAACAATGTTTTTTATAAGGCATTTCCTAGGCAAGATATAACTAATTTGCTTCCCTCAGGATGTTTCTTTCTTGACTACGTAATATTTCCTTCTTCACACTATCGGTCCGATCGATCTTCTCCATCAATCTACAGCACCACTTTCAAAACTTTCAAGGTATTTCACATCTATGTTGGAAGTGTCCAATTTTTCCGCACCACACAAAGCTAGGATCAAGTAGTAGCATAAGTAGCATAGTTTCCTAAAATGTATAGGCCTATTTCATGTTACACAGTCTACGGTGGGTTGTCTGAACTAAATGGGTATTTAGGCTTGATGATTATCCTTACCATACAGGAACGACTTCTGGCGGTTTAAAATGGATGGCATACCTGTATTGCATTCCTGACAAGTTCACAAGTTTCATGCCAGGGTTTGATGAGTAAGATTTTTAGAGGGTAAATTTTATACTTAAAATCAGACTTTAAATTTGTTTGTACTTTCTCAATGGTTAAATTTCGCTAAACTTATCCAATAATTGAAATCAAATACACCGGAGAAAGTGAGAGAAAAAGGGAAGAAAACTTAAATAAGACAAATCTGAAATGTTTCTTTCGTCGGCTTAGATTCCCTTACTTTACGTAAATAAATCTGAAACAGCAATCACTCGTCCGTCTTTATTTTAGAACTGTCTGATGAAATTCGATTATGTAGCTTCTGTTTTTGAAGATGAATTCTGTGATAATATCCAATAAATCATAACAGCTCTTTCTGCTTTATGTGAGAATCTTCGGAAGTTAACGTGCAGGTTACCGTCTTTAGAGATGTAGTATTCTGATGTAATGGACGAATGTACCTCTCAGATGGGCGCACTACGTTCCTGCAGGTTAGACGGCGTCATATCCCAGAAACGGTAATCTTCACAGCTCTATCTGAGCCAGTCTCGCAGCTGCTCATTCACACCTAATTTTCTTTGACTATAAGCATCTCTTGCCTTTAACGAAGCAATTCAGTTAAGAAATAAACAAGCCCGCATACACACAACGCAATAATTACAGACCAAAATATACTGTGCTCTAAAATTTAATATAACATTCCTTCACGACCACACGTAAGTTGGAAATGGAGTTATTCATTTTCACGAGCTTCGTTACGCGTAAAAAAAAAAAAAAAAAAAAAAAAAAAAAATATAAATAAAAAAATATAAAAATATAATTAAAAAAAAAAAAAAAAAAAAAAAAAAAATATATATATATATATATATATACATTTTCAAAATTAACTATATTCATAGGGATTGGAAAAAATTATAGAAAAAGCATAATATTTTTTAAATTCACTGCAATAAACGTGGGCCGGGATAGCTCAGTCGGTATAGCGACTGAGCTATGGGCTGGACGGTCCGGGGATCGAATCCCGATGGTTGCGAGATTTTCCGCACCCGCACAGACTGGACTTGGGGCCAAAGTAGCCTCCTATACAATGGACACCGGGAACAAAGCGGTCTGGGCGTGGCGTTAACCACCCACCCCATATAGCTCCGAGGTGAAAGAAAGAGTAGAGTTATATCTCTACTGTCCCTCTGGGCTTTCATGGACTGTTCTTGGTTGAAATTTCATTGTAATAAACTTCCTCCGAAAACAAACAGAATTTTGAAACAAACTTTTGGATAATATGTTCGGAGGAAGAACATGTAGAACAAGTGCTATTATTCAAATTAGGATGGAATTTGTTGAAAATGTTTTTGAGGGAGAATCATGGAAAATTAAAGTGCCAAATTATGATGTGGGAAAAATAGTAATGACACTTACGTCAGAGTCATCAAATTAAATAGCTCTAAATCAATGTATGTTTTATGATATTAGCCTGGGTTCCGCGCAAAATATTTTGTTCTGTTTACAGTATTGACGAATATATGTTACTTTATGTGAGGAATATGCAAGATAAATTGATAGCAGTAGTAACTTTTGGTTAAATTCTAGTCTTTCGGAACACCGAAAACATCTACGCCAGCTGCAATTGCTTCTTAGGCCTTTTCCGCTGTGTAAACAGCATAAAGCACCAGATGACTCTCACTTCCTTTCATAGCCCGAAAGTTACCGATTATAAAGTTACATATCTCTACATGAGTTTCTACCATAAATTTCCAGGAAAGTCTGCAATAATTTGCACTTCAAAAGCTTGCCGATTTAAGAAAGATAATGTGCTGCACGAACTGACTTCAGATTGGTAACAAGGTCGTAAGAAATCCGCAAATTCTACAATTATAAAACTACCGGTCCAGTGCTAACATTTTTATTGCCTCTATCTATCTCTATTCCCCGCTCAAGTATTGAGGTATTATAAAATCTTGGGTATATATTTACGGACGGTCCTTCAAATTGGACAGCGGACGAACATAAAAAAAAAATTTGAAAGGAAAACTTCTGGATGGATAGTCGCAACATTGTAAGAATAATGTTAACATTAAGGTAGATCTGCACACTCTTTCTCAGCTTCTTAGGTTTCATGGTGTTGAGTCAGAGAATGTGGTTACACATTCGGTAGCAAAACGGAATTTTATTTTTTTACTACTCATCGATTTTTTAGTTGTTAGTTACTTTTTTTGTTAATTAATTATTTAGGGATTAGTTAATTATTAATTTCTTTAGCCTATAAAAATTACTCAAGAGAATTTTGTAATGATTTATCATTTAGGAATTTAGTGACTTGCTTAATCTTTTGGCGCCGGAATTATTTTTTTTAAATTTTAGCACATCCTGTATATAAAATGTGAATAATACAGGAACTAAATATGTTAGAATTATGAAACAAGCTGGATTTTGAAGAGAAAAAAACGGAGAGTATATACCATGCTTAAAATATTCAGTACCTATATTTGTTGAAAAAATATATAAAATGCAACTTTAGAGGTTAGCGGTGCGGTACGACCACTATAGTTGACATTAGGCGTCAAAAGGTTAAATTTACTACGAAATTTTGTCAGTCTCATTTAACCTTTAGATGCCTAACGTCATCTATAGTTGACGTACCGCACCGCTAACCTCCAAAGTTGCATTTTATATATTTATTCAACAAATAAGTACTGAATATTTTAAACACGGTATATACTCTCCGATTTTTCCCTTCAAAATGCAGTTTGTTTCATAATTCTAACGTATTTGGTTCATGTATTATTCACATTTTATATACAGGATGTGCTAAAATTAAAAAAAAATAATTCCGGCGCCAAAAGGTTAAAGAGTTACTAAACCACTTAATCAGTTACACAGTTACGTTAATCGTGAATCCGGTTATGGAAGTGTAATTAGAACAAATACGTGTTTTGTTTAGTAAGCATATTGATGTGCAAATTAATTGTACTTCTTGGAAGCTATATGCCAGTTTCGGCAATAAAAGAACGAGACTGATCATCATCCCGCGATTCAGAAGCCATGGCTTGCGGCGTTCGCTAATGATTACCTCCAGCTTATTTATAACAAGTACCACACCGTCTTAATCACCACAGAAACAAGGAACGAGTTCTGCCAGTAATATTATACCTTGCCGCTTCCTTTATGTGTGATTATTACACAGACATCGCGGGAATCGCGCAGCTGCAGAGCTGCATTAGCAACAGAACAGGAATGTGGGCCGCCGTCGTCAAAAATATGCGAGCTTGTTCGAAATTAAACGTTCAGTTCATGCAAGTTATAGCAGTCATTCATAGGCTACAGTCAATTTCAGCCCAAATTGGAGTTTTTATCACAACCATGGGATCCTTATTGTGGACAATTAACATTGGAGCACTGCAACATCAATTATTGCACTCAGCCAGCTGTTATTTCTGTGTCACCGCTATTATGGGCACGCTGCGAGAAGTCTTCAGCTCTCGAAATATGGGGCAGAGATTAAATTTAGGCTACACTCTCCTCGGGGAAAGTTAGTCCACTTTCCTGCATTATAGAAGAACGATGTCAGACATAACATGTGTCTGCGGGACAGGAATAATGTAACAGTGCATTGCGCATGCGCACAGTTACCTTCCTGTCCCAACTACATACACTACGCGCCATCTCGTGGCCTGCAAATGAGAGTTGTCACATACAGACCAGACGACACGTGATCCTTGCTGTAGACTCCAACTGAAATGTGATGGCACACGGTGACGTACGGGAGGGGAAGTGAAGGGTAAACTGATCCAGCATAACTACCAACAATAAAAGCTGATGCGCACACCTCGGCTGCCAGTAGTCGACTGAACTGACGCCCCCGCCCATTAAAATGGACTCATCCGTTTCCCCGAAAGACGAGATCTGGTTTCTGCGCGTTGGCCATCACATTTCAGCTGGCCTCTACCTATCGGCCAGCGGTGTGCATATATTGACGGGCGAAGTGTTAATTTTTATTCCTAAAATTGAAAGTACTTGTATGTAAAAGATAATTGCCGCGGACGTTTTAAGTTGTCCAAAGATTATCGAATCTTAAATTATACTACACACATTTTACAAACATTTGAGACTCTCACAGTGTTTTAATCCAAACATCGGCTATATAAATACCCGGCACTCCGTCTAACACCACGTTTTCCTTAATTTCGTTTTCACCCAACATATTTCGATCGTTATCGGTCATCCAAACACTAACACTTGCCTTAAAACCACACGTCATTACATCTCAGACAGTCGGGATCTGAATGAGGTATGGTTTGTAATTTAAAGTTTGACGTCATCTCTCCAAGTTTAATGAATCCAATCTTCATGAAGATTTAATCTTCTGGTCTTTTATGCTGTGTCGGCTAATTAAGTCCTGATGTTCTAATGGATTGAAATGTCTTCATCTTCTGTGTCAGGCGGTCCAAGGAAGGTAAAAAGACTTGACTTGCACATACTCTGAGCCACATCAATTTAGTCCACCCATTGGCATTCCGTTTTTCAAGTATATTTAAGTATTACCCTCACCTTCACTTAAATCTTCCAAACGACCTCTTTTCTTAGTTTTTTTTTCCACAAAAATCCTGCAAACATTCCTCTTCTCTCCCTCGCGTTCCACGTGACGTGCCCACATAAAGTTCCTTGTTTTGATGACGATAAAAACGTACTGAATGCAAAATCTAAGAGTAATGCAGAGAAATAAAATTCGTTGACACCAACTCATGGCGAAATGGAAGAGCAGGGATCGCTGCACTGCCTTCCATTAAGCGAAACACGCTGTAGATGGATACATAGGGTTATTAAAGAAAACCCTGAAGATAAAAAGTTTAATTTTCTCTAACATAACGAAAAGGCAAGGTACGCCCTGTACTTGATGAACACTACGCCGTCAAGACACGGGCAATGGAAATGTAACTCTTAGCATTTTTAATTTAGCGCTAAAGTGTGGTCACTATCAAGTTCTGGTGTATTTGCTTCTGTACGTATTGAGCAGGAAGACATTTTGGAAGTGGCGACGAAGACTCGGTGACCAGGAATTAAATCACGTCTCATTTGTTCCATTGATAATTTATTGAACCACCTGACAGACCTAGGCGCAGGTAAAGGGATAATATTAATATGGTTCTTAAAATAGAACAAGAATTTTGAACCCAAAACTGAAGCTTAAAATAAAGACAAGTGACGGTCTCTTTTAACAATGGAAATGAATGTACTTTTAGATTCGTTGTAACAAAGGGAACTTAGTGATTTGCTGAGGAAATTTCACAATTTGATTTTCAAACAGGACTCTGCCCCACGGACTGATATTATTGTTTAGCTGATATTTGACTAGCCGTCCGGTGGCTGAGCGGTCTAGGGCGAGGGTCTTCAGCCGCTTGGTTGCTGGGATCACAGGTTCGAATTCCGCCGAGGTCATGGACGTTCATGTCTCGTGTTTGTTGTCTGCTGTATAGGCAGCCGCCTGTGGGACGGGCTGGTCACTCGTTCACAGGTGTCCTATAGGACTTGTCCACCTAACTGTGCGTGATCTGGAAACCTCAACATTGTGGAAGCCTCGCCTCGACTTCAGGTGTTGCGGCACAGAAAAGAAATTTGATGGATGATTAATAAATTGAATGTTTAATAAATTTAATGGCCCAGTCACCGTCTAAGTAACGCACGTTTGCAACATCTAAGACTGGAGATCGAAGATTGAGATGGGCTGGGCATGTGGCGCGTATGGGTTAGGAGAGGGAGTGTATAGAGTCTTGGTGGGGAAACCGGAGGGAAAGACACCACTGGGGAGGCCTAGGCGTAGATGGGTGGATAATATTCGGATGGATCTCCACAAGGTGGGATGTGGTTATGTGGACTGGATTGGGCTGACCCAGGATAGAGAGAGGTGGCGGGCGCTTGTGAGTGCGGTAATGAATCTTCGGGTTCCGTGAAATGCAGGGGAATTTCTTGACTAGCTGCAAACCAGTTAGCTTCTCAAGAAGGACTCTGAACCATGGAGTAAGTAAGTAAGTAAGTAAGTAAGACTGGAGATCCAAGCTTTGTATGGCAAAAATTACGTGAGATCTCGTGCAGGAAAGGAGGTTGTTACTTTTGACTGTCAGTAGCTCACCCCCACACGCCCCCTCCCCCCCCTTCTCCCTTCAAGGGAAGTAAGCACTTTCAACCTAAGTGTGAAAACGTCAGCGTGTTCAACAAAAAACGCGAAGCCAAGACTCTGCACAGATTTGTTCTGCTCCAGCACTGCTCATACCTTCAGCACTTCGAAGCTCCATAAAAACTCAACCATACTCTCCTGCTGCCTATAGAACTATTTTAAATTCACGAGTTTTTCTAACCTTAAAAGCAGCAAGTTAAATGTTGCGCATATTTTATTGAAATTATGACTTGACGTCACAGGGATAAGATATGGGTTCCATGTTAATCTCAGTCTAATCACAGTTCGGTCCGTTTTTATGAAGAGGATACACGACGAACGAATAATGAACTGTAGATCAGTGCCACGTTCTTTTCTCCAAAGCTTTCGGAAGGGCTCTCTTACTTGACAACCCTCCTGTTCACTGGGAACAGGACATTACTTCCCAGGAACACGCAATAGGAGCTTAAATCTAACCAGTCACATCCATCTAGCAACTAGCTGTACAATGTATTGTGCTGCACCTCCATTCCCTCCACGCATTCGTGGCGTTTTGCAAATCTAAACCCTGGAAAAACTTTTAGGAAGATCTATCCTGAGCCAGGCAAATTCGGTTCACGCCCTTCCACTTTGTTTAAGGCACATTTTAATGTTATCCTCACGTCTATGCCTAGAATATCCAAACGGTCGCTTTCCTTCAGTTTTTCCGATAAAAATCCTGTATACTTTTCTCTTGTCTCGCAAGCGTGATGCATGCCCCTTCCGTATAATCTTTTTTTTGGTTTGAAATCCGAACAATATTAGGCGGAGTAAAAATCATGAAGCTCTTTATTATGTAATTTTCTCCAGCCACCTGTTGCTTCCTCCCGCTAAACCCGTTAATAGAAAGTATCTGAAATGTGAGCAACGAAGTTCTCACAGCAGTAAATACGAACACTACAATCTTCTGGGGTGTAACGACGTGTAGTTTGGTAAATAGGTAACAAAGTCATAGGGCACTCAGCTGCCTTCTTCTTCAGGGTAGCAGATTATAACTAAAAATTAGCAATAAATTTCACACATCACGAATTTTCTTTCATACCCCACTGAATTAGTTCTGAGCCTCATATTATGAGATGTATATCACGTGTTATGAATGTAACTTTACTCTTACATCAAAGTGGTGTATCTTAGCCAGGTGTATAACAATGGCACTATACAGTCACAATCAAATGTGACTTGTCGACAGGTTGTTGGGGTGTGCGTGCGCTAATGAAGACACGTTGCACGCCCACCGGTCACGCATGCGCACAACAAAGAAACCCACCGCCGAGTGGTGTCAACTTTGACCTCATATATTTATTAGTTGACTATTATAACCCAGACAAAACAACGTGTTTAAGAATCCACGCGGCTTCCAGACACCATCCATTTTAATACTCCCACTCCTTTAACCAATAACGTAGGACCTCCCACAATTAATATGACTTCCAACATAATTTATTACATGTGTAAATAATTGTAAGAGGTAAGTGATTTGAAACACAGTGGGACGTCTGTTTAGTCACAAAGAAGTTACAGCGTTGGAAACTGTACTCAGATGTCTGAAATTAAATGTATGTGGAAGGAAAACACTTTCATTGCTTTTTATTCAAGGGAGTTCCATCTTTTCTCTATTCTACCCCACGGTTTATCTCCAAAATAGGTATTCCAATTACATTTTATGTGTCGCAATATACAAGCCTCTAGTGTTGCTGGGGTAAGTGTCACGTTTTCCCACACGTCTGGGATTTTAACTACACATAAGTGTCAAAATTATATGCACATTGCCTCTCTTATGTTCTCTGTTGGGTACGAACAGAGGACGAAGAAATTGCAGGCGATCAATACATGAAAAGTAAGCATGAAGAGTATTTCCGAGATAACACTTTCAGTGGATTCTAAATTTGATGTTTTTCAAATACCAACTTATTGCACTATTTATTTACTTGATAAAACACACGTTAAAATACGTACGTCTAATCCATTAAAATGTTTTAATATAACACTCCTACATGTTTCAATCCTTCCGG
>Ga0123354_10017612_pt1 | contig 11193 bp, 9 predicted proteins | sample TergutLab28metaG_2_FD_97872 | JGI IMG/M metagenome (GOLD analysis project Ga0123354, IMG submission 97872) | Labiotermes labralis P4 segment gut microbial communities from Petit-Saut dam, French Guiana - Lab288 P4 | ecosystem: Host-associated > Arthropoda: Insects > Digestive system > Gut ... | reverse complement strand
GGGAAAATGATCTCCTGATGATGAGCTTCCCGAAAGCTCGAAACATGTAGAGAGTGAATGACGACTACCCATGAAAATAAAGGATAGTCCACAAGTGACATCGTGTTGGTTATTTTTAAACAGAAACAACTGGTACTCCATTATTGGGCATTTTCATGTGTTGGTACTCCATAATTGGACTTTTCATGTATTGGTACTCCATAATTGGGCGTTTTCATGTGAAGGTGCTTGTAATTGGGCGTTATGTATCAGTACTGCATAAATGGGCGTTGTCATGTGTTGGTACTCACGAATTGGGCGTTTTCAGGTGTTGGTACTCTGTAATTGGGCGTTTTCATGTATCGGTACTCCATATTTGGGCGTATTCTTGTATCCTAATTCATAAATGGACGTTTTCGTGTATCGTTACTGCATAAATGGGCGCTCTCATGTGTTGGTACTCCCTCATTGGGCGTTTTCAAGTGTTGGTACTCTGTAATTGGGCGTTGTTGTGAAATGGTACTCCATAAATGGGCATTTTCATGTATTGGTACTCCATAATTGGGCGTTTTCATGTATTGGTACTCTATTTTTGGGCGTTTTCATGTGTTGGTATTCCATAATTGGGCGTTTTCGTGTATTGGTACTCCATTTTTGGGCGTTTTCATGTGTTGGTACTCCATAATTGGACATTTTCATGTATCGGTACTACATGACTTGATCGCTTTGGTGAAGTTCATCGACCGCATAATTTTCGTCAGTATCTTCGAGTGTTAGGCACGTTGAACGGCCAAGGAAATTAATCGATAGAAAAGAAATCGAAATGGGGAGTTAAGAGAGTCGTGAGCTGTAGAGACGTCTGGCGAGATGGAATGTTGGGAAGGTAAGAGCTAACCGCAGTTGATTTCCTTCGTAGTAGAATGTTCGTAATTTTGGCACTAGCGTGCACTGCCGCACTGCCGTCGTGAAAGTTTTGGGAATGTACTCTAATGGCCCATCCGCGCCGACATGCCGACTTTCCGTCGCCCTCTGTCTCGACAGATAAGGACGGACCGTCGTGCCACTCACTCACTGCAGGAGGCCGTGTGACGAGGCCTCGCTGCACGATAATCGTGTGTTTCGCGATGTGGCTAAAAGTGATGTTCTGTGTAATGGGGCTACATTTTACACTTACACACGTGTGTGTGTGTTTTCCGAATCGGTTCTAACACGTGTAAAAATTCAAAAATAAAAATTATACAGGTTTGTATGATTTTAGGCTTTCTCCGCGGTGTAAATGATGTTTGCGCTCTTATGGGATGTTACGTAGCGGAGATTAGTAGTCATTTATTTACGTTTCGGCACAATTTATTGTTCCAGTCTTCAGGGAGGTAAAAACTACCAACCTTCGCTGCTGGATCCTTGAAGCTTGGATTTTTTGGTTGTCGCGAAACGTCGGTAAATGCCAGTCTCTTCTCCGCGTAACACCCAAGAAGAGCGAAGACATGGTAGTGGCTTGTGTAAAAGGAGAAACACTGACCGTAGTCCCACAGCAGAGCGGCGGGCCAACCGCAGCCTCCGGCAAATTGTCACCACTGTGATGAACGAGGCGCTGTTCAATACCGTAATGACAGCGGCTTGTGGTTTATTAGACGCGTTCGCGTTAGCTTCGTCATGTATGTCTATTCGTCCGCCCGCCCGCATGGAACGACTCGCGTTCCACTGGACGGGTTTTCATGAAATTTGAGAATTTTTAGAAAAATCTGTCGATTAAGTTGACGTTCCATTAAAATCTGACAAGGTGAAGGGGCACTTTACATAAAGATGTGTGTACGTTTGTGATAGTACTCACTGAATTCTTTTCGGAATGAACTGTTTCAGACAACAGTTGTAGAGAAAAATTGGCAAAATATGGTAGAGCCGGACAGACCACATATGACAGTATAATACGGCGCATGCGCATTGCGTGCTGGGTAACTAAGGCTACACACACACACACACTTGCTTTTCCACGGCAACAGTGGTTACGCGAACGCGCCTCAGCATTACTTCATACGTACATTGTTTTGTTTTTGAAATTAGTGGGAGGATCCCAAATACGGGGTTCAATCGGTAGTCGTTATGAACTTCACATTCTGTCTTTATCCCTTACGTGTATGTCATTTTTGAGAAGTTCAGAACGTGTCTGGAATTGTTGCCAACTCGATACGCAGCCTGGGCAGTTCAGCTGTGACAAGCGTCAACGCCAAGGAATCCGTAGCGTTACCTGTGAAAGAGGCGGAAGTGAAGGATGTGACTGTGGTACTTCGTTGACCAGTCAGTCGCACGGGAGCGGTAACACGGCGCGTTGTTACTGAGTCTTCTGGAAAAATTGAACTGACGCAGCATGCTGAAGAGATAGACGAGAACGAAGCCAGGGTTCTGGGAACCGAGAGCGACATTGCGCATGGCGTACTTGGCGAACACACCCAATCAGCCCAGTGTGGAACGGCAGGTTAGCAAGTAGTTGGGAGACTTGAGCGGATTTCGAGTTTTTTTGGGGGCGCCTGCTTCATTTTCTGTTTGGTGTCATGTTTCGTCTTAATTTTCGGGTTTATCCTCCATGTTGTTCAGTACGAGACTGTGAAAAGTCGAAATTGATAGTGAAGTAAATGAAGTTTTTCTGCACATTTGCGCGCTTCATATTGCCATTTGTATTGTTCTTCTGCCTCATTTTCCGCTGCAAAAACCTGATTGTGGTTTCTTTATCTAGGCAGTTGACTGATACAGGCTGTCCGGTGATAGAAGATAGCTCTTTTTGTCGGCATTAATTTCGTAGGTGCTTCCACCCATCATGTTATGAGGGGGGAACAGATCAATTTTCCGATATGCTGCTTAAAAAAAATTAGGCAGGAACCAAGTAAATCCGAGTTGTACCATTGCTTGAAAGCTGTAGGTGTGAATACTTAACCTGGCATTTGATACCGTACAGTCAGAGCTAACAGCAGTGTTCAATAAAACATAAATAAAAAAAAGGAAGTGAGGCTGACTGGATTGTTCACATTTTGCATAGGCACTGCGTTCTATAACACGTTATTGACGGAAAAATGTAAGGATGTTACGAGAGGACGAGGAAGAAGAAGTAAGCAGCTACTGGTTGACCTTAACGAAACGAGAGGATGGATACTGGAAAGAGGACGCACTAGAAGGCATTCTGTGGAGTACGCATTGTTGAAAAGGCTATGGATCTGTCGAAATACATTGTGGAATGAATGAAACAGATTCGTATACAAGTCCAGTGAAACATGATGCATCAACATGTTTGCCAACTGTTTCGTGTACTGAAGATGAATTGGAGCAGGGCAAAGCGTGCTGCGTAAATTGGGCGTTTAGCGATGCAGTTTTGCCAGTACTTTGGCCGTTTAACTCCGGAATTGGGCGAAATACGTATGTAAGAAGATTCGTTGCTGCTCGCAGAAAACACAGTGCCTATCCATAAAGTTAGAACGAACATACTGGCTGCATGCCGTATGGAAGGCACAGCACGCTCGGTGCAGCACCACGTTTTTTTGCGTGATACATGGCGTCGAGTTTTGAGGTGACTGGTTACCACTCGTCACGGCGCAGTGTACCAGAAGACCCGAAGAACCGAGAGCAGCACCGATGTGGTAACCACAAAGCTCGGAACTTTGGAAGGCTGCAACCTCGACGTCTGTACTTCGAATAGGATATTGTTTGCTCAGGAAGTTGCGGTAAGGGCTGTGCCCTCCGCAGACGTAGTGAATGCATCACATCTCAATACATTTAGCTCGTTTCCGAGTCTTTTAAGCCTCTTGTTCTGAACCTTTTGTGATTCAAGCAACCGGTAGAAAAACTGCATTGTGTTTACCGATGGCGGAGCCTCTTTTTCCCCCCACAATGCACAGTACACAAATAACAAAGCGAAGTTCTTTTGGGGTGGTAGACCTTGTCTGATAAACAGTTGCCTACTGTTGGATGAAGCTCACAGTCTGTGTATAAATAATACTGTACTAATTCCTTCAGTTGTAGGGCAGCCTGTTATGTTACATCTATGTTACAATACATCGTTCCTATTTTTTTAGAAAGGGGACAACCCACAAAACATACATACAGCATCTTACAGAAATAGCTAAAAACAGGTCTTCAAGAAACTAGTATTTTTATTGAAAATCAACTGCTTGCTCAGATAGCTCATGGTAATATTTAATTTTGATAGCGGACATAATACATTTGCAGTCAAATGGACATATTCTTGAATGTCTGTTTTTTTTTTGCTTCTCCTTTAAAACTTACGTTTTGCTCTCTCTTTGCAAAATGGGGGGCGATGTGTAATATATATATATATATATAAGTATAATGTTGAAACGAAGACGAAACGCACGATACACAGCAGTCGCCGACTCAGTTTTAATGAACTCAATGCAAAAAATCTTGTGCTGCACAGTAGCCATTTTGCTCTCAACCGACGCTGCTGCACGGCTGTGCGCTAGGCAAGCGCTGTAGTGGTGGTATTTGAAAATTTAGGACCTCCTCTTTCAGGTGTTATGTAGATCATTCCCAATACCATGTATAGTTCAGGAAATATAGACGTACGAAATTGAGTCCATCTTTTTTAATCACGCTGCATAATTACATTTAACTGACTCACCCTGTGGAGCACAGTCTTTAAGACGCTACTCGTACCTCAGCTAGTCAAATTCCCCACATTTTGTGGAACCCGAAAGTTCATTACCATTCTCGCAACAGCCGGCCACTGGTCTCTGTCATGAGTCTCGTCAGTCGAGGCCACACCCTCACTTCCCGTGAGTATTCGAGATACATTCTAATATTATCCCCCCGTTGAAAGCTACTTCTTCCAAGCAGTTCGTTTCCCTCGGGTTCTCTCACAGAATCTCTGCATGCGTGTCACGTGCCCAACAGTACCGCATTTCGCGGACCAAGCCGTGAATGCCTTCATTTTCACGTTTCTTCTCGTATTTTAGTCCAGACGTTTGCTCCGACGTCCCGTCCACCTTCAATGTGAGAGACCCAACTTTTCACGGCCGCACAGTGTACCGGGCAAGATGGGACGAGAAAGCAGAGATACGGTAGTGAATGGCAGGCATCACGTTACCTGCTACAGTAACGTGCCTGTATGACATGCATTCAAGTACGAGATTGCCTTGCAATTAACATTTAAGCCCTACACGATGGTATGTGAAACCGTTTTACATTTTTACGTACCGGTCTGCCCGGCCAAATAATATGACCCTACCCCTTAGCGTTTGGTTCCACTCCGAACCCCCCAGTGCCCGCTCTCCTTCATCCCTTAACGTCCCGTGTATAAACACTGCAGTAAAGACAGGGCGTGAACTGAGGTAGCTCAGGGAGTATCGTGTGGGATGTGTGTCAGGCGAGTGGAGAATCGAGGTTCGAGTCCTGTTGGGCCGACTTATTCTCAATCAGCGCTGTGTGTAGGCCTAACTTCGTCCAGAACATTGGACGCGGGTGGAGGGGCAGATTAACCAAGGATATTGGGAACTTCAGTTCACGAAGGAATCAAGTTAGAATGGTAGAAAAAGACTTCGTTTGAACCAACCTGAATATACTTATACCCGCTTCAGCCACTCTCACCCCATTGTTTTATTTGCCATAAAAATTATTAGGCAGAAAAAGGTATTTCAGGGGCATTTGCCAACCCCCTCCCCCCTCCCCACGTTGTACACGTCCCTCTGTGCCTTCGTGTACGCGGAACTGTGGAGGAGTGGGCAGAAGGGTTCTTGACATCGCTGTATATCTTGTGCTGTGTGCCAGCTTGCTCTAAGAATGGCGCGTCCCTAGTCGTTTGATCGCCACTGCATGACATGGATGTGCAGGCACGTTCGGTTGTCGTGTGTGACCCAGCCGAAGCCACTGGACTGACCTAGACCGGTTACAAGCGCGTTCGCAGCATCATAATTTGAAACCCCCTAATGGGTTGCGTGAACTCTGTAGCGCAAGGGGTCATACACAGGGGAGGCCGACGGGCAGGTTTGTACGTCAGTTTCGTTGGCTTGTGTTGTTCAAGGCCGGAGGATCACCCACTGTTTGTTTGTTTGTTTGTGGTAGGAGTTCTGTCAGACGGACGGTGACAAACCTTGGTACTGTTGCGTCAGGTTGGCCAGTTGTACAGTACGTGCCGGACCCTGATGAGGTTCAGTACGAGGTACCGGTAGAACGATGGCTGGCAGGAAGACCCCGAAATTCTGGGAGAAACTCACAGATATCACTTTATCAGCCACAAATGCCATATGGCCTACAGGAAGGGTACACAAATCTCGGGCCCCAGGTGCAGTGATGTCTAATATTAGTGGGCCCCCAGTATGGGACCTTGCTTCATGTCACCCGACTAACGCCCAGAATTTTGAGATGGCTTCTAGATTTTTAGGAAAGCTTCTGTGCCCGTGGACTGCTCTGAGCTTGAACCCGGCCTCTAGTTTGGGTCCTCCGCCACTTCTGGGCAAACAACGCAAGTAATTATCACGAAACGAGGATTTCTTCAACAGTGACATCGACGAAGGAAGGCAATTTATGTCCGACACTAACAGGGTTACTGCTTCTCGGCAGTAACTCTCTTTAAACGCTGTCTGTTTCTGACATTTATCTACTCTACGTTCTGCCCACAGAGCGTGATGTGTTTCGTATGGTTTTCGTAGTTAGCAGCGATTATTTCATTACACAACATTAGCCGGCCGTCTTTCTGATATTTTCTGTGAAGGGGGAGCCGAACTTTGATAATTATGTGAATTTGGTGCGGCAGGGTTCACGTCCGTCACATTCCAGCAGCGAGTTCTTGTAACTTAAAATTTGTTTCGCTTACCAACACAGAAGCTGGGGTAGCCCAGTCGGTGTAGTGAATACAACACGTGCGGAACGACGGAAAATTCGTGGTTCGATTCCAGACGGGTGCCAAGCCATTTCTGTCTTCTCCAAAACGTTCAGACGCGCCCAGAGGCCCGCCCACTCTCCTACTCAATGGGTGCCGGCAATGTGTCCTTCGGTGTAAGGCGGCCGGGGCGTGCAGCTGACCCACCCGTGTCTAGTGGCGGGGTTCAGATATGTGGAGCTGTACCGCCACGCCACCATGCGCACCGTGAAAACTTTACGTGCTTATCAAGTCAAATTTTTCTGTCCGCTCGAGACAGAACAGTTCAAGAAGTTTAGAAAGTTGAGGCTAATGACATACGTGGACTACTTATCGTGTGTAGGGTACTCAGCGCTACTGGCGCCACTCGGCTAATTACGTCTGTCTGTGTGCCGTAGTGCCCGCTCAGTCGGTCGGGCTGTTGTGTTGCCGGCTGGCTGCCTCCCGACAAGGTAGCGCTCGGTACCATCTTGTTTCCGGGCACGACCTTCCAAAATGGCGACTTTGAATGTCGAAACCGCGCGTACTGCGTGTCTTACAGAACTGTGTGAAGTGGCCACATGCTTGTCACATATTTTCGTACGTCATTACAGAGGCATATTTTTCTTAACCGCCATAATTTGGCCTTCAATTCCCAGCGTGCTGTGTGCTGTCTGCTGTCTGCTTTAACATAAGATATGATGCAAACTGTTCACACAGTGCGTTCCTGCGCTCTATTGGTTCTCATAGCAAACATCTTGTGTTTGCTAAGCTGTGGTAAGAATTTCGCATTTGTAATTGGGACATGGCTTTTCCTGTGCGATAGGAAATTCGGGTTCGTAAACATTAATTGGTTGTAATGTGTTTTCTTTTGGGTAATTCCCCGGCGTCACAAAGCTAATAGCCGACGTTTCGGAACCCTCTTATCAGTTCCATCTTCATAGGCAGGTGGATGAAGTATGAAGATGGAACTGATAGAGGGTTCCGAAACGTCGGCTATTAGCTTTGTGACGCCGGGGAATTACCCAAAAGAAAACATATTACATACAGGACACGGCGAAAGCTTAAAATCAAGAATTAATTGGATGATTTCCTGATGTAAAGAAGTAGTATCAATCATTACAAGGCACGCAGACGTCAGTTTCAGTCCATTGGCCGCTACAAATCAGGATATGCAGATTAATTTCTGATAGAGCAAACGTAGAACGACGCTTCGTCTGCCGGAAGTCCTGTGTTCACATCTCAACCTGTACGCTGTTTGGCGATCCTCATTCCTTCCAGGCGTATGTCTGGATCGCGACTCACAAATTGATCCACGACAGCCTCCTTCCACATCCCTGTTTTATTGCTTTATTGACCGATCATGCCGTCATTCGACTCTGGTCGACACTGAAGCTTTTGAAAGCGTGATTAAATAAGCGATAAATGAATTAATGCAATTGATTTACAGAAGGAAGTCTTATCATATTACAACGCGCATTGTGCTGGAAGCTGATGTCATTAGCTGTACGAAAGCCATGTTTTATAAGACAGCCATTTGATACTGTACGGGTGCACACTCCTGGGGACCAGGTCGTCAGGCAGCACTTAGTTTTGTGTGGTGGCGCCTGTGTGTAGACCCTCATCGTGGCCCGTGCTGGTTGTCGGCCATTGGCGCCAAGGATTTTGAAATTGTTCCTAGACCAGCGTTTTTCAGACTTGTCTTTTTCTCGCGTACGTCCGGGCGCTGTAAGCCTGCTTTCAGGACGCTGGTCTTCCGGGGTGTTTCGCTGGTTGCATGTTTCAGAGCTGCCGACAGGCGAAACGACAATGCCGTGGGAACCTGAGCTTTAGCAGTTGCTGCTTGTTTAGTTTAACGCGATTAGACGACAGAGGAGAGAGAGAGAGAGAGAGAGAGAGAGAATATTCGGACAGTGAGATAGTATGTTGGTGTGCAGTTTATAATTGTGTTTCGTTACTGTTCGACACATTTACAACGGTGCTGGTAGAGCAGTTTTCTAAATTTTTGTCGTTTTGGGGGGGGGGGGGGGGGGGGGAGGAGGAAACAAATTTCTTCGCGTACCACCAAGCGACCGTCCGCGTACCACCGGTGGAACGCGCACCACAATTTGAAAAGCACCCTCCTAGGCTTCTGGAAAGTGTGTGCACTCTACAATGTTCGAACCCGCATTGCACAAGCAGGTCGTAGTGTTCTGCAGTATGTCTGGTAATTAGATTGTACCTGATGGTAGAGAATATTCCAGTGTTCTGGGACGTGACACCGTGTAGTTTGGTTGCTACATATACTGGATTGCGTTCTATGTATATTAATGCGCACAGTTGCCGCGCGGTACGAAGTCGGTCACGTTGTCTGCTGCCGTTGGGCAGTTGCGGAAATGTGCTGAGACAAGTTATGGATGTCAGTGGTACGCAGTGTTAACAAAACGTACGGATATTCAAGGACGGGGAGGGGGGGGGATTCCTGGTGTGACGTCACATCACAATGACGTCACATCACAATGCCCCTGCACAGTTTTAGCCTGGTGATCAGAATTTTTTATTTAAGACATTAATATTTTTCCCACGGTGTCTTATCACATCGTTCCTCTGTAATCGGTGGTGAAAATGCATCTTACCTTATATTTTGATCCATCTGCTATGCCCCGTGGCGTGTATGCTGTATAGAAGTGTAACCCTTTAGTATCCCGCCTTTCTGCACCGTCTCCATCCAAGTACCTGTTGCAGAACAACCGAGAACGAACATCGGTTGCTGTATTGGTGGCGGAGACTTCACTGTCGGTCGTGTCTTATACTTCAAGCAGTACACTTCCTAGTCTCTTGTGCTGTCGTTTAAGTTTCATTTGCCACAGCCCTGTAGTGTTGTAGACAGGTAAAGCAATACCTGTCCAGGCCTATCATGAAGGTTGAGGCTACCAGATTTCTAGACAGTCGGCACATGAAGATGGTGATCCCTACTCACCAGTCACCTTTACCCCTCAGGAAATATCCCTGGTACTCATTTCTGTTGGAGGCTGAGTCGACCCCAGGACCATAGTGCGGCCAGAAAGATTATGTCAATGAAAAATTCCAGTAACATCATCGGGAATTGAACCCGCGACTTTGCGGTTCGTACGGCAATGCCTGCCATGGTGTTGATAGACTGCATCCATATTGCGAGAGAAGGACGACGTACGTCCTTGTAATGTGCGTAACATTTCCGTAAGAAAGGTATTGTGAGCCGCAAGTCCTTTTGTTTGCTTGTGTCCAGTTCGGTGTACGTCGGCATTGACAGTTACGAAGGCGTGTGTATTACGAAACGATGTCAGCTGGTGTACATTCGCAGGCAGAGTGTTGTCCCCGCACAGTCCGTGGGTACTGAGCCAAGCGCCCTCAGTTGACTCTGGTTTTGAGGTGTGCATATTTGTGGATGGCACACCGTTCCTTGAGGATACTGACTGCATTAGTAGGGAATAGTGTGTGTGTGTGTGTGTGTGTGTGTGTGTGTGTGTGTGAGTACTTATGTGTACTTGTTTGTGATTTGTTTAACGACGCTGCGGGTAGCTCAGGATGTAGGCAAGGGGTGGCCACAACGCGCGTCACGCTTGTTTCTTGTGAAGGTGGTGGTGGTTTTGTGCACATGAAGGGCGCTGTAAAATACTGACTGATGAACAGATATAAGAAGCCATGAAATAAGAAAAAGAAAGTCTCTTTTTATTAATGCATGGCTCGTGTTGGCTGCTGAAGTGCGGATTCCGAAACTGGCCCGTCTGGCCAACCCTGTTTGAGTGATAGGACGGGTAGTGAATTTTGACTTGGAGATGGTGTGAAATGAAGTGGTCGTTCGCGGTCATGTTCCGGTATGCCCCGTGTAATGTCCCGGTACTGTCCTGGTACTGCCTTTTTAATGCCCCGGTATTGTCCCTGTGCTGTTCTGGTACTGCCCCTGTAATGTCCAGGTCCTGTCCCTATAGTGTCCCGGTAATTTCCAGCTACTGTCCGTGTAGTGTCCCTGTAGCGTCCCGGTACTGTACCTGTAATGTCCCAGTGCTGTTGCGGAATTTGGTGCGGGGAAGTTTAATTAGAGAAACCTCGGCCAAGAAGGCCACCTCCTCCCTTCGAGTACGAAGCGACGGTAACGCCGGTTTAGACAGCTGTCTCCAGGCACGTGATACTGTATAGTTGGCACAAGTTCACTGATGTTTCGGTGGAACCTGTTGCGTGTGCTCTCTCAGTTGCCGGTGTGGCAAGGCGGCGTGTTGTTTGGTTGTGCAGGGGAGTGTGGCGAGGCGATCCATGGGAGTTGTGCAGGGGAGTGTGGAGAGGCGATCCATGGGAGTTGTGCAGGGGAGTGTGGCGAGGCGATCCATGGGAGTTGTGCAGGGGAGTGTGGCGAG
>Ga0123354_10017609_pt1 | contig 11195 bp, 7 predicted proteins | sample TergutLab28metaG_2_FD_97872 | JGI IMG/M metagenome (GOLD analysis project Ga0123354, IMG submission 97872) | Labiotermes labralis P4 segment gut microbial communities from Petit-Saut dam, French Guiana - Lab288 P4 | ecosystem: Host-associated > Arthropoda: Insects > Digestive system > Gut ... | reverse complement strand
GTTTTTGTTGGTTTTTTGTTTTTTGGGGGGGGGTTTTTGGTTTGTGTTGTGTGGGGGGGGGGGGGGGTTGGTGGGGGGGGTTTGGGGGGGGGGGGTTTTGTTTGGGGGGGGGGGGGGGGGCGGCGGTGGAGTGAAGCTGAACACTCACCTCTATCTAGTGTCGAAGTTAAGAATGAGTGGAGCTATACCTCTACTCCCCTCATATGCCTTCAGGGCGTGGACTGGGACAACTTTACATGTACTTGTAGTTCCTTCGAGAGCACTGCAAGTACCTCAGTCTAGATTGTGTCAAATGTTAAGTTGACAAAACAAATGATGAATCTGAAACAATGCAGAAGATATCGGTCGTGGCCTCCATGCCTGAGAATGAGCACCACCTATTCAAGCCTCCTTGATCCTATCACCCCAGTAACTCATCTCTATCACTGCAGATTAAGAAGACGCAGTTTTCCTTGAGGCGTCCGGTTTTTCTTGACCTTCATATTAAGTGCAGTCGAACTTGCTGGCCTTTCCCAGCCAACCCGTTCTCTGCGGCAAGTCACCCGGTCTTACCTTCGACTTCGCTCTTTACTAACTTACAAAACCCCGTTTTATGGCACAGTCATATCCGTCTGTGTAAAGCTGTACCTGACAAATCCATGAAGGCACAGAGGGAGAGCAGAGGAATAGCTCCACTCATTCTTAGCCTCGGTGCTAGATGGAGGTGAGCTATCAGTATCACATCCCGGCCGCTCTGCTCCCTGGAAAGAACCCTGAACCAGTTGAATCCGGGTGGGCCTCAGAGCTGGTCTGGACTTGTGCAGAAGAAAAAAATATCAGACTGTGAAAACCCATGTCGAAGGATACTAATGTACTGTCTGGCATTTTCAATGAAAAAAAAAAAAAAGGTAAGGAAAGCCACGGAAATCCCCGGAACGTTTGGGGGGTACTGCGGCCAGAATTCGAAGCTGGCATAACCCGAATACAATTCAGGAACGTTACACCCTCGGCTAAGCTATACGGTGTCACAACATAAAAGAGGGCGAACCCCCAAGTTTAACAACCTCGCAGCCCATTACTCCGCATTGAGGTAGAGAAATGTCACATTCGACAAACACAGGCAAATAAAGGTCAATAAACGTAAAAGTTATCAATGCCAGTCGAGGCCCCATCCATGAGTATGAGAACCTAAAGAGCAAGCTATACAACTGCAACGCGAATATCTATTTCAACCAACAATGTCTTCTAAATAATACCTAATTAATATTCAAACGAACAAGGAATTTTATCGACGAAAAAGGGATTTCGTTAGATACTAAAAACTTAATGTGGGCCCGGTAGCTCAGTCGGTATAGCGACTGACTACGAGCTGGACAGTCCGGGATCGAATCCCGGTGGGGACGAGATTTTCCGCCTGTCCAGACCAGCTCTGCGGCCCACCCAGCCTCCTGTAAAATGGGTACCGGGTCTTTCCCGGGTGTTAAGTGCGGCCGGGGCGTGCTGCTGACCACTCACCCCCTTCTAGTGCCGCGGTCATGGAAGAGTAGAGCTATGCCTCTACCCACCCTCTGGGCCACACCGGGCCTGTAACGGGATCACTTTACCACTTTACGAAACACTTAATATTAAATTGTATAGTTACCTCGAGTACGATATACGATCAACCTGATGGTGGCCTAAAAAAGGCCGAAACATGTTGCTGTTCCTAAGATACGCTATGTGAATACAGCTCCTTAGCAATAATATATTCACAGTTTGTTTGACTTCGCTCTACCTGTCTTTGTGATTGTATGCAGCACAGATGGGATGGTTCACTTAAAAGCTGTCAATAAACTCTCCCACATACTGTCCAGACATCGGGCCCCGGTGGCACATTTCCAAAAGCCTCACTCAGAAATCATTGCAAGCAAATTTACTTTCAGCTGGATCCGGGGTAGCTCAGTCATTAGCAAGACTAGACTACGGGCTGGGCTACCGAAGAATAGTCGTTCGATTCCCGTAAGATGCAAAGCACACTATCGTCTGTAAATAAATACCCCACCTGGGGCCTACCCAGCCTCCTACTAACCTCCGTCTAGCGGCAAGTTTAAAAAATTGTGGTGCTATATCTCCACTCCTCCATACGCACATGCCCTAAAGTAGGCACACATACACTTAATTTGTCCCTCTTATAGGTACAGGTACAGGTATACGTACTAGAAACTGCTGTGCGTTCAGTTACGATATAAAACCTCACTTTCTTTCCTTTACTAGCCGGAAAATTGCGTTAATATCTCAAGACTGTATAATATTAGTGAACTGGTAGCATAATTAATGAACAGTTAACTGAAAAGAATCAGAAAGAAGCCGGCCGTGGATTAATCTGAGTCATTAAACCCGCACGTAAACGGAGGGACTGAAAAAAAAAATCCTCGTAGAGGATGGCCGGTCTCCGCGACGAAACTTGAACCCAGGACTTCCCGCTACTGACTATACCGCAACGGCGGTTGCTTCGTACGTCAGTAAGACCTGGCGTTAGCTCTCCATGATACATGAAAGCTGCCTGTTGCTATGTCAATCCCTGTAGGATACAATTCAGTGTATACTGCTGCAGCTTTGCATCCAGCGGCCATTGCAGCAGGTATGGACAAACTGGAATTTATTTAATTCCTTCCACTCATAAGAATACCAGCAACGGTTGAGGTCAGCGACACAACCGTGTGAGTAAATGAATCACGCAAGGTAAGACTACACACGTTAGATATCTACAATAGAACCCTCTTTAAAGATAAAGTTATCCCCGTGCTTAATCTTCATCGGCCAAACAGACCGCACACACCCCATTAGATTTGAGACCCACAGCACGAGGACATACGGGGAAGCTGATGTACAGCTCCAAGGACTAAGATGAGTAGTCAGCTAAACGCCTGAGTCGCTCTGTATCTGGTCCACAACAGACAGTAGACTGGGTGTGTCGCGAGAACCAATGTGGAAGACAATAAGAGAAAAATCTCTAACCTCTGCAGGATATCAAACCAGGATATCTCGGTCCCCCAACCCGTAGCCCAGTCACTGTAGTGATTATGCTACCTCTCATTATGACTTATATCTCACTCTATTAACCTCGTTTCGTTTACTCTGTCATTTTGTATTAATTCATCCGATCTAGTAAAATGACCCTAAGTTGATCTCTAGTGAGTACCAATAACCTAGACTTTTAGGGTTGTAAACATTGTAAAAAGCCGATCCCAGTGGCCGCGCGGTCTAAGGCGTAAGTCTACGGCCGCTCGCCTGCTGAGAGTGTTGTGTGTTGTCAGGTAGTCTCTGCGACGAGCTGATCACCCGTCCAGAGCAGTCCTACCGACTGTGGTGCGTCGTTGTGATCTAGAAACCTCGTGAATGAGGGGGCCATGGCCCAGTAGCGTCTGTTGCGCCAAAAACAGAATTATAAAAAACTCGTTCAACTATTTTCTCGTACGGACATACAAAAACTATGTTGCACGAAAACAACGAAACGTAACAGGCAAATGCGATTTGTTGATATTGTACCAGGGGTGCTGATAAGTCCTTAGCCCGACCAGGAAGGAAACAAGCTAATGTTTCTGTCAGAATGGCGTGCATTTCCTTAGGCGCCTTGCTTTGCAGGAAAAAAAACTTGATGACAGCTCGCGTCTCCATGTTGTTGAAATCGCGCGCGTCCCTGACATGCTTCCGAGCTTGTTTCCTTCCTGGTCGGGCTAAGGACTTATCAGCACCACGGTAGTGCAGAAGAAAAATAAATAAATGCCAACTAACGAGAAAGACAAAGGTGAATGAAGGAAAAGACAAATGAACGAGTGAATGAAGGGAGGAAATTTGAAGCAGTGACTAAACGAGAAAAAGAAGGAAAGTAACGAGGGAAGGAATAGATGAAATAAGAAAGACGAATGAAACAGGAAAAAAATACTACTTTATAGCAGCATTCAATATCAAAGAAAGGCGACAATCCCAGAAGGTCCAGCCATTGTTTGCTGCAGCTGATCAACTCTCTTCACTGCCTGTACTCTGTTCTGTTCTAAAGCAGCTGGCATTCCCAATATCCCGCTACTGCCAACAGCACTCGCTAACCGCTTGTCTCACCTCACCACTGCCTTCCGGGTCACCACTACAATGACTGTCCTGTTCGATCGATATTGCTCCTCTCTGTCTCTAACCTACCACAATGATCCACTTCTATATTTGTAACGTCACGAAATGCTCGCTAGTGTCGGTCTCCGCCGAGAGAGTGCAGCACATACCAACAGTCCACGGCATTACTACACTGCCGCTGAAATTCTTATCTATCGCTAATAATGAATTTAATGTTCAACAAAAGCACAACAGATACTTTATTTACCACGTTTAACCTTAAAAAATTCTACGTATTGCCCACACAATGTATTTATGTCTTTCACACGGATCTCAGAATAATCAGCGATTATTTCCCTACACATTAACTGATTGTTTTTATAGCCTATATGATGCGTTTACAGCGAGGTACGAGCTGAAACTTTATATATAATTTAATCTCAATCTTCTAAAGGCCGTGCAATGTCTCAGGTGGTTAGACGCCGGAGTCTCGCCTTGGAGGCCCGCATTCTATCTTAGATCAGGCCACGTGAGTTCTGTGTTAGTGACAATGGGACAGGTTTCTCTCTGAGTAATTCGGTTTTCCCCTGTCATTGTCATTCCACCAATGTTCCATGCACACCTTCATCTACACACTGCAACTGCGAATACAAATATCTAATATCCAATTTAATGGCATCCTCCCATCTACACTGGGTCTTCCAGCCGTTCTCTTTCTTTCGGGTTTTCGCACCAAAATTCTGCAAGCATTTGTCTCCTCTCATAGTCATGCCAATAATTGAATAACTTAGCCCATTAATTGCTGCGAATCTTTGAACGCAGCCGGAAATATATCTTCGCACAAACACTTGATTTTAAAACAGCAGCTAGAAATACCGTCCCTTCACTCATTCCGTAAACCGGATCCTAAGGAAAGAGACACGTTATTTTCCTCGAAAAATTAAAAGTATATTTATGTGCCAGGATGCGATAAACTCGAGCGCGCACACATAAGTACGCACACACACACACATGACTTGCTCATTACAAACAATGAATGATCTAACCACCCGATGGGAACGTCGCAGCTGTGGTAACGCCATATGTCTGTCTCTTTATGTGGCCTACTGTAGCGGGGTTTGGGGCACTGCGCTACAAGCCGGAAGGTCGTGGGTTCGACTCTCGGCGTCACTGCAATTATTCATTTTCCAGCCGCGCAATGGCCCTGGGGTCGACTCGGCCCTTAACAGAAATTAGTACCAGGAATATTTCGTGGGGGAGGGAGGTAAAAGGTCACGCGCCAATTGTCTTGAAATATGGGAACCTCAACCTCTTGGAACCCTCAGGGCCTGTACAGGGACTACTTTAGCTTTAACATTACTATAGAAACGTTTAGATAAAACGAGGGGCATATAAACCGGGACCAGCGGACCCAATATGACACAAGAAGAAATTCAGTTTCGTCCGCCACGCTACGACCTTTTAATATTACCTTCTCCAGCACTGTACACAGAATTGACAGTAACAGCAAGGATATCAACATCTTTACAACAATGAAATTTCAGAGCTCCAGTAACGCCTGTACTGGTTAGTAATGTACTACAACTGGATTGAAAAATGTCAAGTGAAACACTGTGCAAACAGAATTTTATTCTTTGTTAATTCGCAAAGATCGCAAACAGCGGCAGTAACTCCACGGGCTAAACCCATTTCCCGTTCCGACATCAAAGCGCAAATCATCCAACTGAAATCAGGATGACCTGTACATCATTAGCCTGCAGTTTTATACTGTAGCAGTATTTATAACGAAAGACTTTCACCAACGATTCTTGACAGCCAAATGATTAACGTACTACCGCCAGATACAACATCCACAAATTCCACATTCAACACACACAGAGAATTTATACGGGTTGTAGGATCTCTGAGCAAACAGCTTATCTCTCTACAAAGCTTTAACTGATTGGGTTTTATACCCGAGAGGGAGTGTGTTTACTACGCTGTGCGGACTGAATATTCCCAAGTAATCCGTATCAATTTCAGACTTCAATGGTTAAGGTATGTCTAAACCAGTCGTATTTACTTGTGCTGTTTTGTTACCTACGTGATGCAGTTTTGTGCTCATAACATCGATATTATATCTGTGGTATATCAATTAGTGGGTAAGTAGGCTTCTAAAGAACTCCATCTAAACCGCTTAAACTGTCCGACTACCGATCCTGCTTAATGTCCAGTTGTCGGTAAGTTGGAATGGCATGTATCAGACGCATTTGCAAAACTGCGAAAAGAAACTATTAGCTACGTCATGTCTGTCCATCTGAATGGGAACAGCTCGACTCCCACTGGACGAATTTTCATTACGTTTGACGTTTCACTAGGTAAAGTGTTCCCGTTACGGGCCCGGTGTGGCCCAGAGGGTGGGTAGAGTTATAGCTCTATTCTTCCATGACCGCGGCACTGGAAGGGGGTGAGTGGTCAGCAGCACGCCCCGGCCGCACTGAACACCCGGGAAAGACCCGGTACACATTGTCCAGGAGGCTGGGTGGGCCCCAGTGCCGGTCTGGACGGGCGGAAAATCTCGTCCCCACCGAGATTCGATCCCGGACCATCCAGCCCATAGTCAGTCGCTATACCGACTGAGCTACCGGGCCCACACTTGACGTTTCACTACTTTTCTAAAATCTGTCAAGAAAATTCAAGTTTCATTAAAACCTAACAAGAATAACATGAAGTCCTACGTGTATTTATGACACATCGCTGGATCCTTCTTAGAATGACAAATGTTTCACACAAAAATCGTAAAGAAAATCAAAACACACATTTAATGTCCAGTACCTTGTTTTTCCCCCCGTAAGTCGTGGAGTTTATGAGCTAATGTGGAGAGACAGACAAGCCACATGGTAATAAAATACGGCGGATGCGCTTCGCGTACTGGATACCTAAGGATACAAACACACGCACTCACAATATGTAATAATTAGTGTTTTTTCCACGGCAACAATGGTTACGCGAACGCGCCTCAAGTTACGTTACTAGTAAACTGCCTGTCTTGTTACTTAGAATATCAGCTATGTTGTTCTTAGTGCTTTCGATTTGTGTTACAGGTAACTGCGCACTGTTTCTGAAATCTGCTGAGCTAACGCTGCAGTCAACTTTACAGCAGTAACAAAAGTTGTGATGCTGACAAAAGAATATCACAGACTTCGTTCTAGATGTTGATATTTCGGAAATATAATTCGTAAGATCATCAATCGGTGCATCATGCCACTAATTAGTGATTAGTAACGTTACTGGAACGTCTTCTGGTCTACAGATTACTTTCAATTATTGGAAATAATTGAAATAAAAAAGGAATGCTCAGTTTTGTCAAATTCGGCGCTAAAGGTGAAACCTCTCTCTTGACATATCACGCCCTTTCATGTTCTTTGGTTCCCCTTTTTTTTTTTTTTGTATCACTGTACATATGGTTGTATGTTTTGTATGCTTTTGTTTCATTTTGTAAATCATGTACTTTTATTGTTAAGTTAATGTATTCTTATTGTTATGTATGTTCCGTTCTGAGTATTCTGTTTTCATCGTGTTATTCAAAAGATTGCAGGCATACTAGACAAGACAGATGAATACAGACGGCACTGGTTTCAACACTTGCAAAGAACGCCATAAAACCGAATCCCTTTGAAATCATACCACTACAGACCACCAGAAAGGAGAACAATTGGAAGACCGAAGAAACGTTGGACAGAGCAGTTGTAACTTTGGAAACGGAACGGATCAAAGGGTCCAATCCTTGATGTTTATGATGATGATGATGATGATGATCTATGTATTGTTTGTGTGTAAATATGTACCGTACTACTGCCATCGGGTGTGAACCCAACTGCAGTTAACAAATATATCGTATCGTATCGTAACAATAACACAAACGTTCTACCAATGAGCCATTTTCACACACTGTGATCCGGCGGACGGTCAGTAGATTCATTACAGGTTCACAGCTGTAAAAAGACACAGCCCCATCCCACACCCCCCCCCCTTTTCCAAAAAAAAAAATAATAAGAAAGCGAATAAAGGCGTCAGAATTTCGTCGCCACGGTTGCATGGATATTAGTGCAGCCGCCTGGAAACAGAAGACACAATTTTGCGGCGATAAAGATTTAATGAAATTATAAAGCGACCACGATATCGACAGCTATGGAAGTTGGTGAAGCATTTTATTTAAAAAAAAAAACCGACGTCAGATCCACTTAGTAAGGAATGCATTATCGGAAATCGATAAAATGAAAGAGGAATTGTGTCGTGAAAAATCCCTGTCAAAATAAAAATCCAGATAATATTTTAGAACAGAGCGTCAAAAAAGCCTATGACGGCTGACAACATTTTAAAAAGAAGGCAAATGATGAAAAGCGTGACGGAATATAACAATTTTTTCGCGCGTTCTTCAACCGGGTAACATTAAACGGTTTCAAGCCACACGCGGGAACGCTATCTCGTTACTGCCGTAAGGAAAGTACCAAAATTCCTTGCGTCGATTTTCACGACAAACTCGCAGATGCTCAACCGCCATATGCGCAGATATGTTACACCCAATCTGAGACCCAAATCGGGAAATAAACGTGGTACGTATGGATGCATATTAATTTACGCTACTCAGTCAAGCACGGCGTTCAATGCGCCGATTCTCACCAAACTCACCGCTACCAACTAAACTGTAGTAAGCATCTCCTGTAAAGTTCACCATAGAACAGGCCACGAAAACCCAGATGGGGAGTAGAGGTATAGCTCTTCTCTTTCTTTAACCTCGGCGCTATATAGGGTGGGTGGTCAAACACCACGCCCCGGCCGCTTTACCCCCGGGAAAGACCCGGTACCCATTGTATAGGAGGCTGGGTGGGCCTCAGGGCCGGTCTGGACAGGTGCGGAAAATCTCGCCCACCACCGGGATTCGATGCCACGACCGTCCAGCCCGTAGCGAGTCGCTATACCGACTACGCTATTCCGGCCCGGTACGCATCTCCTGTACCGAATTTTTATCGATATCGGACAAGAAATACAGAAACTATATTAACTTGTCGCTTACGCCCTCAAGTAAAGGATGGCTTTCACTGCATCGTTCACACGAAACTCTCAGTGACTGAATGATATGTAGAGGAGATCTTTTATACCGAATTTTATAAATCCCCCCCATGGCACAACAGCCCCTAGTGGGAAAGGTCCTCCTCATTATTGAGGCATCACGATCACACTCGATAGAACTTCTCTGGACGGGTGATCAGCCCGTCGCAGAGACCTCTACCTGACAACACACAACACTCACAACAGACAAACATCCATGCCTCCAACGGGATTCGAACCCACAATCCCAGCAGGCGAGAGGCCACAGACCCACACGCCTTAGACCGCGCGGCCACCGGGACAGGACAAATTCAGTCCATAACAAATGAAAATGCAGGAAATACAAGCAAACGTTCAATTACGACAATAGTTAAGTAAGCCTTTCATTGTATTTCCCGGATCTCATAAATCCTGCACCACGCACATTCTGTATGCATTATCTGCACCAAACTTCGCCCCAATCGGACAAGAAATGCCGAAACAGCGCCCAGACATTCAAGCACGCCCGTGGGGAAAGTACGTCTGTCTCTAAGCCATTTTCTTTTAACTCGCACCTGGCAGACAAACATTTTTGTACGGAACTCTACCAATTTCACGACAATCCGTCACAAACGGACGGATGCAGTTGTCTTCAAAAACGAGGTCCTTTTCTACTGCAAAATGAAGGCATACGACGTACGAAATTGTTAACATTGTCAAATGCAACCTACTACCTTACTTACTTGCTTACTTACTTACAAACCCCATGGAGCAGTCCTTCCTGAGAAGCTTACCGTTCCTCAGCTAGTCAAGAAATTCCCCGCATTTTATGGAACTCAAAGGTTCATTACCGCATTCACACGTGCCCGCCACCTGACCCTATCCTGGGCCAGCTCGATCCAGTCCATACCCCCCCATCCCACTTCCTGAAGATCCAACTTAATATTATCCTCCCATCTATGCCTGGGTCTACCAAGTGGTCTCTTTCCCTTAGGTTTCCCCACCAAAACCCTGTATACACCTCTACTCCCCCTCCCCCATGGGCCGGGATAGCTCAGTCAGTATAGCGACTCGCTACTGGCTGGACGGTCCGGGATCGAATACCGGTGAGAGGGAGGCGAGATTTTCCGCACCTGTCCAGACTGGACTCGGGGCCCACCCAGCCTCCTATACAATGAGTACCAGGTCTTTCCCGGGGGTAAATCGGCCGGGGCGTGGCGTTGACCACCCACCCCATCCAGCGCATAAGTTAAAGAAAGAGTAGAGCTATACCTCTACTCACCCCAGGGCCTTCGTGGCCTATTCTAGGGTGAACGTTACCTCAATTTAGCTTTACTCCCCCTCCATATGTGCTGTATACCCCGCCTAACTCATTCTTCTCGGCTTGATCTCCCGAATAAAGTCAAATGCCACTACTGTCAGTTTCGTGGTTACAGTCTCTTACCCTAACGAGTCATCTTCACTGGCATAATTCACATCGCAAACAAAAGTTGGCTAATGTGTACTTTCTTACTTGTTTTTAAAAAATTGTTTGTAACCAATTCACTGAAAATCGTCATTCGATTCCCGACTTCAGCAAGAAAGGTTTTCTCTTTGCCAAATCTTTCAGATCAGACCCGGAATTCAACCAGTCTCTTGCACAGGCGTGCCAGGGGCTCTTTGCCCGGTGGTGAAGCAGTGGGAACATGAAGATGACAGACTACTCGCCTCCACAGAGTGTCACTGTGAACAATGCGTGGAACTATGCCTCTACTGACCTGCGTGTATGCCATGGTCAGTTTACTGATACAGCACTGGGCCAACTTCACATTTCATAATTTTTAGGTGCGTTCGCGAAACTGCGAAAGGCAACCATTAACTTCGTCATGCCTGCCAGGCCGTCCGATCGGGTGGAACTCTGCTTCAACTGGACGGATTATCATTAAATTTGATATATGATAATATTTGGACGAGTTCTTCGTAGAATGAGATACATTTCATACAAAAGTTGTAGAGAAAATCTACATACATTTTATGTTTAAGAACTCCCCCCCCCCCCAAAAAAAAAAATCGTGCCGTTT
>Ga0123354_10017606_pt1 | contig 11196 bp, 4 predicted proteins | sample TergutLab28metaG_2_FD_97872 | JGI IMG/M metagenome (GOLD analysis project Ga0123354, IMG submission 97872) | Labiotermes labralis P4 segment gut microbial communities from Petit-Saut dam, French Guiana - Lab288 P4 | ecosystem: Host-associated > Arthropoda: Insects > Digestive system > Gut ... | reverse complement strand
TTCCTTCATCCGAAGCCCGAACATCCGCTCACTGGTTCCCAGTTCGTTGTTTTCCTCACACCACTGTTGATAGACCCTGAACAATTCCCTCGCCCGTATCATCGCCCCCGGCTGCTGTACACATCGTTCCCGGATAAAATTCCCGATAACGTCCATCTCTCCCCGATACTCGTCTGTGGCGTTTAACACAATTGCCGGAGTATTCAACCCTTCACGCTGCCAACGCAATACCCCTTCAATCAACCAGTTAAGGATACCCGATTTTTCTGTAAGCAGCTTTTGTTCAAGATACTTATCCCGCTTTTCATCGGAAATAGTAGTAGTAAAGGGAACAAGCTTAATCCTACGCCAAATACCGTGATCTGTTCCTTTGATAACCGGTTTATGGTTACTTGCCATAAAAATTTTAAAAGTCGGTACAAAATTGAAGTACTCACCATATAGGAACCTGGCTGTCAATTGATCATTACCCGTAACCTGTTTAATTAAATGTTCGGAAAGCCGCTTCCCCTGCTCTGTTTCTGTTGCGGTGACAAACCGGGTTCCCCTCAACCGGGCAATGTCATTAGTTGCCGTATCGTTATTCCGTTTCATAAATGTTTCGGCATAGGTAGAAATCGCATAGTCTCCCAGAATGTTCATAATCACATTGAGGAACGTACTTTTCCCATTGGCGCCGGTTCCGTAGAGGATGAACATAGACTGTTCGCTGATATCACCGCTAATCGCCCAGCCTGCGGCGGTCTGGAGGAAAGAAATCAATTCCCCCTTATAGTCCATAATTTCCCGGATAAACTGTTTCCACATCGGGCAATCAGCATCTTTGTCGTAGTTCACCCTGGCGATCTTTGTAATCATTTCATCCGAATTGTGAGGAAGTAATTCGCCACTTGTCAGATCAATTATCCCATTCTCGACATTCAGGAGCCATGGATTACGGTCTAGATCTTCGGTTGTAGCGTTGAGATCGGGTATCCAGCTTGCCGCCTTTATAATAGCTTCCCGCCGCTTTGCTGACTCGCTTTGAATCGTATATCGCTCAATCTCCATTCGTTCCCTATAGTCGGCAGTCTTGTTGATTTCGGCATACATATTACGAATCATAGCCAAGGCCTTGTGTTGTACAAGCGTCCCGCTATCTACCCGCCAATGGGTACCGTCCCACACTATCCATTTCTTCCAGGGGGCGATATACCTGATATCTTTACCGAATTCCTTAACCAGCCGTTCGGCGTTGGTTGAGTCGGTAAACTGTAATAGCCCATTTTGGAGTTGGTGAATACGGAATAAAACTGACTCCTCTATAAGTGAGTTGTACTCCGTGCCGCTTGTTGCTGTTTGTCTTTGCATACTTTCTCCTTGCAATAAAATAAAGGAATAGTATGCTTTGACGGCATTGCTACAAATGGGTAATTTGTACTTGTTTTAGGCGTGATGGAGTATTGGGTATTATTAAAGGGTATTAGGTTGCATTGATATTCTTAATCTCTTTCCCCATAATCTGGTGGATATGCCGGACGTGACATTACTGAATAAAGACCCGCTAACAAACCAACAGCTCTATCAAACGCTAGTCTTCCTATCCTCTTACAGTTATATGTGATTGAAAATTCGCTTCCGGATTGTAAATATTGTGCATTGAATAAATCATCATGGAATAGTACATCGTATAATGCATTTTGAGCATCTTCAATTTCTTGATCTCCATTTATCTTCACTTTTGCTAAAATATTCTTGCCTTCCATCTTCTTCTTTATCACTAGTTTTTTTATTTCATTATAACGCTCAATTAGAGAAGGACGTAAACTGCTACTCCTGTCAAAAATATCTTCTGAAAAATATCTTGAAATCCCATTTTCATTATATACACAAAGGTCAAGGATAAAATCACTTATTAAAAAGATATCTTTAAAATTAACAACCCATTTTTCATTTATTGAAGATCCATAATACCATACTTCTTGTTGGTATATTTTATTTTGTTGCTTCTTATTCTCTGCTTTGCCTTCTTCTATTTGCTTCATTTTTACTAGAGTAACACGCGTAGGCGTTCTAGAACGTTTCCCATTATGTCGAATCATTAAATCACATGGTTGATGTAGTAAAATGTAATAATTACTTTCCCCATTATCCTTATTCGTTTTTTCAAAAATATCACCTATATCGATCGGGAGGTGGTTTTTGTTAAGATGATCTGGAGAATCGTACAATTCGTCCTGCTGTAATTTCCATGATTTCGATTTTTCCAAGAAAGGAATATTTTCTGTCAATATATTACTTACAGACCTTATTCTTGAAATAGTTTCTTTCAATTTTTTATCTGAATATGCTAATTTAATAAATTCACGACGCTGAAAACCAGCATATATACCAAAAAACATATCTGGTTCCCACATTCCTTCATTTCTTGGAATTTGGAAAATAATTTGATCGAAATCTTCTATCCCTACTTGGTTCACTTTATTTTTAATGTTTCTGTTTGATTTTTTAATATTGCTATCCATACATTTTTTAAAAATCCTAAAATCTCTAGTCAAAATTGCTAGTTTCAAAAAATAAAGAAAAAGAGATTTATTTTTTATCGCATCTTCTTTTGGTATTACAAAAAAATTATTTTCATCTACATTATATTTTTGCCCCAATTCTCTACGATAATTTAAACATTCCTCTTTGGAAACTAGCTGGGTAAGCAATCCGCATATAACATCATTTTTCTTTGTTATTTCTTTTATTATTCTAATACCATCATCTTTCTGCATTCTAATTTTTAGATCCTGATCAAATAAGAATAATGTATGATCGTGATCATTTAATATTTTATTTTTTTCTTTTTCCCAATGTTCAGGAGATAAAAAAATACACAAATTTTCAGGTATTAATTCCATAAAAGCAGGAATTGCTTCTGAATCTATTCCAGAAACATCGTGCATATTTGGATGGAGTAATTGTAAAATTTCTATTTTTACCTTTTGATCAATATTTCTCCATTGTTCACGCAAAAAGTCTTTCTCTATCTCTTCATCCTTAGCAACTGATTTTTTAGGGAAATAATTATTTATTATTAATCTACGCTTATTAGATACTAAAACTTCTTCAATACTAATCTCAGAAATATTATCATCAACATAAACCACTTTTGTTATATTGAGATTTTTAAATATTTCTTGGATATTTTCTTTTATTGACGCTATACTAATCATTTATAACTTCTCCAAAATTAAGACGAAATTTGTAATAATGCTTTTTATTATTTTTTTCCAGTAATAATTCTATATTACATCCTTCGGAATCTAATAATTGTTTAACTATAAACAACCCTAGACCCCTACCACTTACTTTTGTTGTTATAAATGGTTCAAACAATGAAAATTCTACAATAGGATCTATGCCACGCCCATTATCAAAAATTGTAATATAAGGTGAGGAAACATGTAAATATACAATTCCTTTTTTTATTTTTCCCTGTTTAATATCTTCTTTCAACCAATATTCGCTATTTAATATCAGATTATCAATTATTTGAATTAACTTTCCTTTATTAATCTTTACAGAAAAAGGAACATCAAGTAAAACATTTATACTTATTGGACATTTTTCCCATTTTTCAGTAAAATACACTTTTATTTCATTTATAAAATCTTCCATATCAATAATAATGCGTCTTTCTCTCACATAACGTAATGCAGGTGACAGAAACGTCATCTGCTTCTGTAATGCTGATATAGCTGAGTTAACATACTCTATAAATATTAAAACATCTTTATCAGTAATTTTTTGTTTTGCGAGGTATGTTTTGATTGCTTTAGCTCTCATCGCTAATTGATCTGTAACATTGCTAATCTCATGAGCAAGAACTTCAGCTGCTAATCCTAATGCTACTGTCTCATACATTATTTCAATTTGCTTATGCAAATCTTTGATTCGCTCTTTTATAATAACAGGGTGATCTTTCAGGGAGCTCAGTTCTAAAATATACTCATCCATACGATTAAGTGTATTATCTGTCTCATCCATTAATTGTTTAAATTGTCTTAAAATATCAATAGCTCTGCATTGAAGCTCTTTAGAGATGTTTTTATTCTCTGCTAAAGCATCAATAATATTAATTGCTGAAGATTTTTTCTTTGATATTTTATCTTTAAGTAGAATAATATTTTTTTGATAATTATTAGCTTCAGCGAGTTTTTTTTCTAGTTGTTTTGTAATATTTTCCGTAGTCTCATTAGTATCTATACCAGCACTAGTTTCTTGATACTTTTTCCTAAATTCATTACATGCTCTCCTTAAATCTTCTTGAATATCGCTGGAAAATTTCACAAATTCGGCTAATAACAGAAAAAAATTTCGATAAAACGATGTATCTTTAAATCCTTCTCTATCGGTGGTTTCCTCCAAATTAATATTTTCTTGAGCAGTTAATGAAATAAATCCTAATGTATTTAATGGTCGTAACCCATAAAAAGAACCACCTATTGTTTGTTGTTGGCCAAGTCCTAACCAATCTTGATCAACTCTTATCGAAAAACCATCGCGAAATACACGAATACCACTATTATCTTTTAGGAGTTGCCGATATTCACTTTTTTGATCAAACAGATGTTGTTCACTATCTAAAATGTTAAAATTAAAAACATCGATTTCACCAAAAAATGAACCAGGATTAGCAATTAAGCCATCAGAAAGAAATTCGACTTTATCCATATCTGCGAAATTTCTCTTATATTCAAAATCAATAAACCAATTATTGGTTCTTGCTCTATTACATTTAAATTTTTGAATCAAATTCTGCGTTTCTAAAAAATTATAAAATTTTTCACCATTATCTCTATTCACGATTTTTTGAAATGTCAATAAATCGTCTTTATTAGTAGGCAAAAAATAATTCAATTTTGCTTTGCCACTTATTAATAATTTTTTTCCATCAAACTTAATTTTATATCTCAGTAATGCATTATTTCGTATCGAATCACTAATTTCAGTTAAATCAATTGGTATACCATCTTTTTCTATGAAAACAGTGAAATCGCGAATTTCCTTATATGGAGAAACAAGACGTGAAAGTTCTTTTCTTAAACGATCAATAACACTATTTTGTTTCCTTATATTTTTTCCTTTTTTATTTTTAGTACCTTTACTAACCATTTTTTTTTCAGCTTCCCATAATTCAGGTTCCATTAATCCAGATATTACTATTTTTGTTCCGGCTGGCTTTGGGAATACTATTTCATCTATTATTATTTTAACATTCTCAATTTTTTTCGCAGAAATAAATTCTAACCAAGAGAAACCAAGATGATAACCTTTTCCTCCTTCCTTTTGAGTGTAAATTTCTACATTTTTTCCAAGTTTTTGTACTCCTAACCGGCCGAGTCCCTTGTCACCTAATGGGGATCTTCCCCTTTTTGTAATTTTATTTTGCCTTTTCATCTTTAATTTATGACGACCAGAAATGGTCAGCCACCCATTTCTTATCTCATCCAAATTCATTCCACAGCCATCATCTTCAATGGTAATTATACCGCCTTCTTCATCAAAGAACGAATCATCCGGCTTTGTAACTCCCTGGGTATCAATAACTACTTTTGAATAACTAGCATCAGCATCGTAAGAATTTTTTACTAATTCAATGATTGCAACCATTGCATCAGTGATTAGGCTCTCACCAAGCTGATATACTACTGAAGGATCTACAGAAAAATGCAAAGGTGTTTCTGCCATATTAGCCACCCTTCCGCATTAACAGTATTACTTCATTAGACATAGTTCTTGAATAATTATTTTTTTGAGCTATTCTTTTTGAGGGTATTTTTCTTGATAATCTGGTAAAAATGTTTACATTATGAACTTCTAATAAATCAGATAAAATTTTATCTAAAGGAACTTTTTTTCCGCAAACCCTTCTATTGCCTAAAACCCATACCATTATGCCGCCATTATTCAAATTTTGCATAATTGGTTCAATACAATTATTAAGATCACGGAAAAAGGTTAATACTTTTATTGATTTATCGTTTTGTTTAGCAGGAATATATTTTAGGTATTTCCTCAAACTATTTGATTGTTGTGTTATTTTACAAATTTCGTCACCTGTTATATTTTTTAATCCACCAAGGCTTCTAGAATCAATCTCATTTGTCGTTTTAAGAAGATCCTCTTTAGTTAAGCCATCATCAATATCAGAAAAATCGATCCATTGTAAAGGTAGATATGAATGCTGTCCATATGGAACAGTTGTTTTATTGTCACCATAAGGCGGAGAGGTAATAATTACATCAGACATAAAGGGATTACCCATCTTTCTTACGTCAGCAAATGTAATATGTATATTTCGTTTATAATACCCATCTAATAGTAACTGATTACTTTCCAACTTAGAATACAAATTTTTATATTCAATTATATTATGATCAAGTATTTTTGTAAAAATTTTTAAAACATTAATGCTTTCTTTTCGTTCTAAAATATTTTCTTTCGTTCTTGTATGTAGTTTAAATGTGGACGTCCTTGAATTACTTGTAACCCTAACAGTTTCTGCTAAAGATACCCAAAAAAATCTACGAGCCCACAGAGCATCTTCTGCTTGAATCGAACGACGTATTTTTGATAAATGTATTAAAGTACTTCTAGTAAACCATTTATTTCTATTTGGGAAATCTACTTCATAATTGGTTTTCCTATCATTACCTATTCTGCTTTTCAGGCTCTCCGATTTTTTATTCAATTCCTTAATTAGGAAAGGACCACTTTTTACTTGACAAAGCAAAATAGAAAGTGGATTAATATCTGTCCCAGTGAATGATAGCCCGCGAAGCATGGTTTCGGTCATTACCGTACCCGAACCAACGAATGGGTCGTTGATTGAGGTAATGTTAGGTTGAATGTCGATTATTTTATCAATGATGGTTTTAGTAATTTGTGGAACCATCATAGCGGGATACTGGAACAATCCATGCCCATATTCTCTATTAGAGTTACCTTTAAAAGACCAGTAAGTTTTATCTTTTTTACTTAGAGATTGGAGATTTTTACTGAGTAAGGTATTGGCTTTTTTGTAATCCATTATACCCTCATGACATTGCACCAAATAGCCTCACATTCCGGAATGCTATGAATAAGCATCATTATATATCAAATACTAAACGCTTGTATAGTGCAAAATATTACAATTTTGGAATTAGTAAAAATATCCCTCCACTTTACTATACAATATCGGCGTTTAGTTTCATAGGCACCATAGCCCAGAAAGAGCTACTGGTGTATAATAACCTTCCAAACCATCTACAGAAAGGCTTTTAAAGGAGTCATATGCCCATTAAACAGTGCATTACGGAAGGATATATCGTGAGCAGTCCCCTCTTTAGTGAGCCAATGCGGGTAGAAACTGTCCGTGCAGATTCCTCCGGAACCCTGTCTGTTGGGATGGTTGGCACTAAAACTGAGCGTTTTCGTCGGGTTGTTTTAACCCCAGAGCAGGTATCTGACCTGAAAATCCTGAATGAAGCATGTTCTTATGACGGTAATGGAAAATTGCTCAGATTGGGTATACAGGCATATTCCCTGGGTATAGCTTACGAATTTGACCCTTATTTTGGGCTTTCAATCTCCAGAGTAGACCCTCTCCCTCACCAGCTGGAAGCAGTCTACGATTATTTCCTAAAAATCCCGCGTGTTCGGTTCCTTTTGGCCGATGATGCCGGAGCAGGGAAAACCATTATGTCCGGACTCTTGATTCGTGAACTGGAACTGCGTGGTTTGACCGAGCGTATATTAATAGTTTGCCCTGCAAATCTTTCTTTCCAGTGGCAACGGGAACTAAAGGAAAAGTTTGAAGCCAAATTCGAAGTAATTAATGGCAGCGATATCCGTGAGCAATTCGGTTTCAACCAATGGAGTGAAAAACCCAGGGTTATCACCTCTCTCGATCTTGCCAAACGGGAAGATATATTGCCTGGTCTGCGGCAGGTTCATTGGGATCTTGTAATAATAGACGAAGCTCATCGTATGTCAGCTTCTGATGAAACCCATAAAAGCCAGCGCTACAAGCTTGGGGAACTTTTGCGGGATCATACTGATCATTTACTACTTTTAACAGCTACGCCGCACAAAGGTGATCCTCAAAATTTTACCTTATTTTTACAATTACTCGATTCTGATACATTCGCCGATGTTAAATCAATTCAGCAGGCTATGGAAAACCGGCGGGCGCCTTTCTATCTTCGTCGTACCAAAGAAGCAATGGTCTATTTCCCCGAGCAGAAAACAGATGGAACATGGGATGCCAGTAAAATATTTACCAAGCGTATTCCCCATACTGTAGACTTTGAGATAGATGGTCCTGAACTCGAGCTTTACAAAGAAGTAACTTACTTCGTCAAAGAGCAGAGCGCCAAGGCTGCTGCCCAGGGGGATACGCCCCGTGCCCGTGCAGTAGGTTTTTTGATGGCCCTATACCAGCGTCGTCTTGCATCAAGTACATATTCCCTGCGTCGCTCTCTGGAAAAACGTGCCAAGCGTCTTGAAGACGGCTTGAAACGAGCTCAGGAACTGGCTAATCAGGCGCCACCAGATATTCCTTCTGCCGATGAACTTGAAGAAATGGAAGATACCGAACGTGAACGACTTGAAGAAATTCTTGAAGCCATAACCATGGCAGGAAGCGAAACACAAATAAAAGAAGAAATAGGAAAACTTAAGGAGCTTGCTTTCCACGCAAAAGAGGTTGAAGATGCGGGGGTTGAGTCAAAGCTATCCAGCTTAAAAGATCTGCTCCACAAACAAGGTTTTTATGATCATCCTGATCAACGGCTTCTGGTTTTTACAGAATTTAGAGATACACTCGATTATCTTAAATCAAAATTTATCGAATGGGGATTTCAGGTTGGCTGTATACACGGCGGCATGAAGTCCGGTTCCAGAGATGAACCTGGGACACGTCTTTTTACCGAGCAGCAATTTAGGGAAGGTTCCATACAAATCCTTGTCGCCACTGAGGCGGCAGGCGAAGGTATTAACCTGCAAGTCTGCCATATACTTTTTAATTATGATATTCCCTGGAATCCTAATCGTCTTGAACAGCGCATGGGCCGGATCCATCGTTATGGGCAACGAAAGGATTGCCTTATCTTCAACTTTGTCGCTGCTAATACTATTGAAGGTCGTGTCCTGCAAACTCTTTTGCACAAATTACAGGAAATTCGTGATGCCCTCGATGATGATGCGGTGTTCAATGTTGTAGGGGAAGTACTGCCATCTGCCCATATTGAACGGGTATTGCGAGATTATTACTCCGGCAAACTTGGTGATGCCGATCTTGAGGACAGGCTTTTACGAAACGTAGACGAGCAACAATTTCGCTCAATTTGTCAAAATGCCTTAGAAGGCCTTGCTTCCAAGAAGCTCAACCTTGCCATGCTGAAAGAGCGCCGCGCCCTTGCCCAGGAACGCCGTGTAGTACCTGAGACCATCGCGCGTTTCTTATTTGAAAGTTCCGAATATGTAAAGATTGACATGAAATTTGTAGCGAGTATGCCACATTCTTTTGACCCTGGAAGAACCCCTATATCATTACGGCAATTTGAGAAGGAAAAAGATTGGCGACTCCCGGTACTTTCAAATAAATACCCCCGTTGTTCCACCGACCGAGAAACTGCCGAAAAGAACTCACTGGAATGGATAACCCCCGGTCATCCGCTGTTCGAAGCAATACGCCGTAATATTTCGTCCATGGCAATTAATGTTTTTAGTAAGGGGTCTTGTTTTCATTCCCTTAATCATGATTCCCCGGCCCGACTTGATTTTTATCGCGCAAGAGTTGTTGATGGACAGGGACAAATAATTCATGAGCGTTTTTTTGCCGTGGAACTATCCGAAAATGCCGAACCAGTACTAAGTGAAAGCAGCGTTCTAGGTAATTTTTCTCCTGCAAACCCACCTGATAATTTACCGCAAGTAGCATACCTTCCTGAAGCAGAGGATTTTATGCAGGCTACCGCTTATCAGCCATTCCTTGAGGAAGTACGTAAAGAGCGTCTTTCCGAAGTAGAACGTATTGATGCCCATGTTGAACTCTCTTTGAACGAGCTTATTCTGAAAGCCGATGAAGAAATTGGAAAAATAGGTTTAGAAATAGAAAAGAAGATACCCGGCGCCGAAGGCCGTCTTGTAATAGCTGTGAATCGCCATGATGAACTCCGTATCCGCCGCGAGCAAAGTAGATTGAAACTTGAGCAGCAGCGCTCCCTTTCATTACAGGGGATTGAACGAATAACTAGTATTTTGGTCTTTCCTCATCCTGATCGGGAAGATAGCGAAGTAAGACATCTCCGTCAGAATCTGGAAACTGAGGCTACTGCAATGAAAGTTGCCATTGAATATGAGCAAAAGCGTGGCTGTCATGTAAATGATGTGCATAAAAAGAATCTGGGGTATGATATCACATCCCTTGAACCCAATACAGGCGAATTAAGGCTTATCGAAATAAAAGGGATTGGCGCTGTTACCGGGACAATTTTACTCACACCGAATGAACGTCATGTTGCAGAGGACAGACGTGATTGCTACTGGCTTTACATAGTTACAAACTGCAATAATAATCCGGAATTGCAGGATCCGATAAAAGACCCGGCAAATTTTCCATGGCGAGAAGTAAAGAAAGTCGCCCATTATCAATTGGAAGTTAATGCAATGACAAAGCCCATGGAATTACATGAAGACCCGCCGTCATATGGAAATACGCCATGATTCCCAAAGAATGTAAACGTCTTGCCGAAATAGATTTTCCTCTTACTGCGGTAAACGCTGCCTGTGTTGAAGAAAACAACCGTAAAACCCGTGTAAATAGCGGTCATTTTTCCTTACTTCATTCATGGTGGGCGCGGCGTCCATTATCTGCATGTCGTTCAATATTATTGACACTCCTAATGCCCGACCCCTGTGATGAAAATTGCCCGGCTGATTTTATAACTGCGGCTCGAAAAATACTCGGCTCATCAACGAAAATCGGCCCTGAGAATAAAGATCTTCAAAAAGCGCTTTTTAATTTTATCGCTGAAATTGCCCCCTGGGACAGTTTTACTACAGCTGGAAACTTTTCCACAGCACATGAATTAATAAAAGCAGCTTATGGAACAGACCCCCATGTTTTGGACCCTTTTTCAGGCGGCGGTTCCATTCCACTTGAAGCCCAACGTTTGAGCT
>Ga0123354_10017605_pt1 | contig 11196 bp, 12 predicted proteins | sample TergutLab28metaG_2_FD_97872 | JGI IMG/M metagenome (GOLD analysis project Ga0123354, IMG submission 97872) | Labiotermes labralis P4 segment gut microbial communities from Petit-Saut dam, French Guiana - Lab288 P4 | ecosystem: Host-associated > Arthropoda: Insects > Digestive system > Gut ... | reverse complement strand
TAAAAAGGAAAGACTTTTTGCTCAGAATTGCACATGATCTGGTGACACCATTTGTAACACAATGATACAAACTTTCTTCGCTACCTAAGAACATCAAAACAACAATATTCATGCGCAGATTTGTCTCTAATTCTGAAGAAAACAGTATGCAGGACCCTGAAGACTATGAGGCGATATCAAGAAAGCGAGGGCGCTGTCATGTATGCAGCAGGAGCGGAGATATGAAGAAACAATTTGTCTGCAAAGGATGTGGACATTATGTCTGCAAAGACCATATGAGTATGATTGTTACTTGTGACACTTGCAAGAATAAGGATGAAACTGATGAATCTGATTAGTTGCGTTGTTTTTCCAACTTTTCTTCTTCTTCAAACCATTTTATCATATTTAAATTCTTGAATACAGAAATGAATATTGAGCATAACCAGAATTCATATACTGTATAGGGTACATGACACTCATGTCATTGTTATATGCCATTGTTACATGAGGTTGTCATTTCAGTGATGTCAGACTGTTGTTCTTTTGTAAACAGACATGTGTTTTAATTTGACAATAAAAGAACTAAAAGCCAGCATTAGTTATAACCACTTTCATGGTGGGGTCACATTTGACCCCAGGTGGCCTTCTACGTCCTAATATCTAGGGTGGCCTTTTGAGGGTTAAATCTATACTTCTGACTGGTCATGGAAAATTCTTATATTGTGTGGCACTGACAGATGTTGCTTGGGTAACTGTACTAGGGACCAGGTCTTATCACCATATCCCATGTTCCTTAGAAAAAAAAAAAAAGAGTATTTAATTCAAATATCTTGAACCAAACAAGTAAATGGATTCAATGATCCATAACCTGAATGTTTATGTTAGTAAGGAGATCAATCAACCATGAAGCACTGCAAATGATCATACCACCTTTCCTAGACATACACATGGGAGTGATTACATTGGAAAGCAATGAGCATGGGGTCTTGTTTTCAGTTTGAGTGCAGAACCATTCTCAATTAGGCAGACAGCATGTGCAGGTTTGTTACATGTTGATAATGTAACAATGAATGCAATAATAAATTATAATAATAATAATAGGTAATAAAGCTAATGAACTATGTCATTTACATCAATATCTCCCACACATTCTATGTTTATCGGAACACCACCTGAGTGAAACCGAACTACAGTTGATTCATTTAACTAATTACTCATTAGGGGCCAACTACTGTAGGAAAACTTTTCTCAAAAGAGGTTCAGTATATTTGTTTACAGAAACATAAAATATAAAACAATAAATATTTATGAGTACAATATAGATAAGGATGCTGAAGCTTGTGCAATCCAATTGGACTCAACATTTAATAAATTATGCATTTTGGCTATTTATAAATCTCCAAGGGGTTATTTTACAAATTTCCTTAAACAATTATACCTGATCTTGCAGAAACTCTATAGTAACAAATATAACGTTGTCATATGTGGTGATATAAATGTAAATTATCTAAGAGATAATAATAGAAGGAACCAACTTGATTTCCCATACTGCCATCGAAAATGTTTTCATTGACACATCCACCATTGGGAAATATGATTTATACCCTCTTATAAATGAACTCTCAGATCATGAAGCCCGGTTATTAATATTAAATAAGGGACAAAAAAAGGAAAAAGAATGTCATACTTACATCAAAAGAAAAATCCATAAGTATACCACAGCAGATTTCCAATTCAAATTAAGTCATGAAAGTGGGAACAGGTTTTTGATGGGAATGATGTTAACAAGATTTTCAACTATTTTAAAATATTTTTTTAAGAATTTACTATTATATTTTTCCCTTAATTCAGGCAAAGAGTAACATGAACCAAAATTCATGGATTACACTGGAAATAATAACTTCCAGCAAACATACAAGAGAATTATACAAGGAACTACAGAATAATAATAATGTTACTCTTGCATCTTATTATAGAGATTACACTAAAATCTATCTATGGTTGAAAGAAAGGCAAAAATAATTGAATTTAACAAATTAATCCTAAACTCCCATAATAAAGTTAAAACCACATGAGGTGTTATAAATAAAGAATCTGGAAGAAATAAAAAAAGAAGTGAAATAGAAGCTCTAAATGTTGAAGGTAGAAAAATTACTGATCAACAAACTATTGCTGAAACTTTTAATGAACATTTTGTTGCTATCGCAGTAAAAGGTTAAAAGACAAAGTAAAAATAATCTTACAAATGATGATAATAATAGTATTCATAATCATACTCATTTTATGGAAAAAAGCTTTTAATAAACCTTACCCAAATATGGAATTTAAATGCACAACAATGACGGAAATTGAACAAATTATAAAATCCCTCAAAAAAAAAACCTTGTATGGATATGACGAGATATCCACAAGGATTCTGAAAATATGCTGCCCTTTCATAAATTCTCCACTAAATTACATATGTAATAAAATATTGTTTTGGGTTGTATTCCCGATAGATTAAAATACGAAGCAATAAAACCACTACATAAAAATGATGATAGATGTGAAGTATCTAACTATAGACCTGTATCACACTTAACATCATTTTAAAAAATATTTGAAACGGTAATGCAGAGAAGAATTCTAAAACACCTCACCAATTATAATATATTAAGCACTGAACAATATGGTTTCAGATTTGGGTTGAGGACTGATAATGCAACTTATAAACTATCAACTGAGATTTTGAATGCTATGAACAATAATTTATGTATTTTCGTGATCTAGAGACGGCATTTGATTGTGTCAATCATGATAGTCTATTATGTAAATTGAAATTTGATGGAATCGATGACAAGGATCTTCAACTGTATCCGTCTTATTTGGGTAACAGATATTGTAGAACAGAAATATATAATGACAGTGAGAACAGTAACAAAGTTTCAAACTGGACTAAATTAAGACATGGAGTCCCACAATGTTCTATTCTGGGACCTCTACGTTTCCTTTTATATAAAAATAACTTACCCAAGATTATAAATAAAACTTCAGCACCTATAATTTTTGTTGATGATACTAGTGTCTTATTTGCTCACTCTAACCTAATATATTTTAACAAAAACATTTGCATAGATTTTACAACTTTAAAGAAATGGCTGAGAGCAACCCAATTATCTTTAAACTTTAATAAAACAAATTATGTACATTTTACAACTAAGAGAAATATGTCAGTTAACTTAAAAATAGGCTTTAACAATAATTTTATCACCAACAGCTCCTGCACAAAATTGCTGGGTGTGAGACAATGAATAATACTTTGTCTTGGAATAATCATATACATTTATTTATGAAAAAATTGAGTATGGTTTGTTATATAATTAGAAATGCCAAAACATACATGTCTTTTTTCATTAAAGGTGATTTATCATGATTTTTTCACTCGGCTATGAGCTATGGAATTATATTTTGTGGAAACTCGTCACATAGCTCCATAATTTTTAGAATACAAAAAAAGGCACTCAGAATTATGGAATGAATTGGGAATAGAGTGTCATGAAGAAATTTATTTAAGGAACTACATATTTTGCCTTTGACATCACAATATATGTTATCTTTATTAATGTTTGTAGTTCAAAACAAAACTTTTTTCTCAACAAACAATGAAAACCGCAATTTAGACATTAGACAAAGAAATAATTTATACCTTCCTCAAGCAAACTTAAACATTTATCAAAAAGGAACTTATTATTTGGGGATAACATTTTTAATAATTTACCCTTGGAGATTAAGAATGTTGCTGGTAACCAAAAAAATTTAAAACTGCTTTGAAAAAATTTCTATACACTTATTCATTTTACATAACTTGATTTGTCTTATTTATATATTATAATCACAAATTATTATATGTATTTTATTGTTGGGACTCATTCTGTACTATGCCTGTTGTTCTCTAATGACAAGTTCTATATCCACTCTGTAGAATCTCTGGAATACTAAATAAATAAATAAATAAATGATGATGATGTAAAATATATGAAAATTAGGCATGTAGTATAATTGCAATTGTCATTATGTGGTTAAATACTGCATCCTCAGAATTTTCTTATGGTTTCATTATTTGTATTAAAATTAAACTTACTGTAGCTTCAACAGCATAAAATGCACAATACTGACTCTTGAATGAAACACATGCTTGCATTTGCTTACTTACTCTATAGAGCAGAGTCCCTCTTGAGAAGCTAACTGGTTTTCAGCTAGTCAAAAAATTCCCCATATTTTATGGAACCCAAAAGTTAATTATGACATTCACAAGTGCCTGCCACCAGTCCCTATTCTGTGCCAGCTCAATCCAGTCTATACTCCCACAACCCACTTCTTGAAGATCCATCTTAATATTGTCCTCCCATCTATGCCTGGGTCTTCCAAGTGGTTCTTTCCTTAAGTTTTCCCCACCAAAACCATGTATACGACTCTCCTCTCACCCATATGTGCTACATGACCCGCCCATCTCATTCTTCTTGATTTTATCACCCGAACAATATTAATATAAAGAAAATTGTGTATGGCCAATTCAGCACACTGATCAATATGAACAGAAAATCAGAAGAATGAAAATTATAGACAGTACACAACTTAATATGTGTGAACTAAAATAAGATGAATTTTTGTACGATAATTAAACTGCAAAAGAGCTGTAAGGATGTTTCTACACACAGAATGAAATTAGTAATTAAACAAATGGCCTCTACAGTAATCTTTTTATACACTTTATAAGCCTGATGATGGTCTGCTTATGCTGAAATAAGGTTATTACAGAAACAAGGTTATTATTTTTACAATATCATAGTTGTCTTAGACTGCAGTAGCTATTATAGTATTAATTAGAAGACACAACAGAACATGTTCCATGAATTTTTATTCTGTGTTGCTTGGCAAAGTCTTGGGAGACTACATCTAGTCATATTACTTCACTGTATTGTTTGATTTCATTGTAGTGGTTTCGTTTTGTCATGCTGCCATTACATATGAAATGTTTATGTTAGGAAACAGCACTCTATTCTCTTTAGAAGAAGTTTTGTAGGCTCAACACACAGGGTATACTGATGTCAGAGTTGTTGATGCAGTAAAGAAATAAACTGAAATACATTCAAGCATACAAATGCTTCTGGGGTGTCCTAAAAGTGTGGCTTACCTGTGAGTGATTTTACTTTCTCCTTTTTGACATATGGAAGTACAACATTCCTTCAGGAACATTTGGTTAACACTTTAAATTCTTTAGAAGTCTCTTCTGAGCTAGTATTTTTTAAATAAAAATTCAAATACAACTGCAGGATATTATATCTCTCAGTATTCACCCACTTTCTTATCTTAATGAATACTAAAATTGTCATTAAAATGTGGGGAAGTGAAAAAATAACTCCAAAATTCTTTAAATCTCACATAAGTTTGAAATGTTTCAAATATATCTCACCCATTCACCACAAAATTCATACCTTCAACATTGCAGCCAGCAATTCTCTGGATAAACACTTCAGAATTCTCAGACTTTCTTCCTTTCAGTTCTACTGTCATTTGTTCATTTAATTTTGTGGTTGCAAGTGGAGCGGTAAGTTTCACTGTCGTCCATTCTCCCATCTGCCACAGGAATGTTTAAAATCAACGTTTATAATCTTGTTACTCCTTGTAAAAACAAAGTGTGTATTTAACTTTAATTTTACACAAGTAGACAATTTGCAGCAGAGGATACCACAACTTAAAAAAAATATATTTAATGTTTTCCTACAATAACAACAAGAATCCAAATGGTCTACTCTCTGACATAATTCACAGGCTTATGCAAGGTGTTCTTTACTTTCAAACTGTCATGTGTTTTTACAGTACACACAAAAATGTGCTTTCATTTATGCCTGCAAACAGAGTCCACATTCTCCTGGCCAATTTCCATGAAACTCATCAATCCTGAGCAGCAATTAGATGAGATCTAAAATGAATTGCACTCAAACCGGCAATAAATGTGGAAAGTACAAACAAAAATCCATTTGCTTCCCTGAGTAAAGTATGGCTTTTACTGAGTAGATCTGCACAAAATTGGTATTGATGCTATCCAAATCTGATGAAAAGTACAGGAACTACAGAAAAAATTTCATTTATGCCCCTGAATAAAAATCAATGACATATTTTTTTTTAATGTTTACCACCCCGAAGTGTCTAACACATATATGAATACATAATGTATCAAACACAACAAATTTTAATAACTTATTTTATTATTTAGGGCAACATGTTTCAACCCTTATAGAGTCACCTTCAGGCTCTTCTAAGATACAGATCCTTACTTAACAAAGTTTAAAATGCATTGTGGGATCCCAAATGCTTACATTCTTGACATAAAATACCAATGCCATTCGTTCTTGTTACACACCCAGAATATTTTAGTTCTAAAATTTTAACCAGTACGTATAAAGGAAGTTAAACGTATGTATTTGAAATGCATTGTCATAGACAATGTTCGATATTGTTATATATATTGTTACAAATTACTTAAAAGTGTATAAAACATTAAAATACTGACTATGCAATAATGTTGCGCTTGGCAAGCGATACTTTCCCTGTGTTGATACTGTATTCTTGATGGATTTTTTTATTATCTCCAGTGTTGAATGGCTGATTTCTACAACGACAGTGAAGGTGTATTGATGTCATTTATTTCACAAAGTTTATTGTGCTTGTGAAACTCGTCGTTACATTAACATACATACATGAACGACAAGTTTCACAAGAGCAATAAACTTTGTGAAATAAATGACATCAATACACCTTCACTGTCATTGTAGAAATCAACCATTCAACACTGGAGATAATTAAAAAAGTTAATCAAGAATACAATATCAACACAGGGAAGATATCTCTTGCCAAGCACAACACTATTGCATAGTCAATATTTTAACGTTTTATACACTTTTAAGTAATTTGTAACAATATATATAACAATATCGAACGTTGTCTATGACAACACATTTCAAATACATACGTTTAACTTCTTTTACATGTACTGGTTAAAATTTTAGAACTAAAATATTCTGGTTATATAACAAGAATGAATGGCACTGGTATTTTATGTCAAGAATGTGAAAATTTGGGATCCCACAATGCATTTTAAACATTGTTAAGTAAGGATCTGTATTTTAGAAGAGCCTGAAGATGACTCTATAAGAGTCGAAACATGTTGCCCTAAATAATAAAATAACTTATTAAAATTTGATGTGTTTGACTGATACAATATATATTCATAAACTGACATGTACCAATTTTTACAAACTCGCAAATGTTCAAAGACATTATATGGAGGGATCCTGTACAACAAATTATACTCCTATTAGTCAAGAAATATGTCAATTACAGGAACAAATTCATTAATGACTCTAACTAAACTAAGACCATCGCTGCTACAAATTTCAGGAAAGTAAGGTTCGCTTGACAACTTTCTGTAAAATCGGCCACTGATACCAGGTCACAGACAAACACATGGACAGACAGAGGGATAAACAGTTCTCCAAATAAAACATTCTCCTTTTCCTTCATAAAGAATGCCAAAAAGGGAGAGTTCTAGACAGGTCTCATAAAGTCTTCTTTCCCACTAAACAGACTTGCAGTTATACAAACCTTATATTCCTAATATTGTAACACATCCAAAGCTTAGGTACTACTTTTATATCCAACAATTAAAATCAATCAGCTTGTAGAATAACATGTTATACTTTGTGCATAGAGGTCTTACAATCCAGCAGCGACAGTAGTATTAGTAGTAGTAGCAGCGACAGTAATAGTAGTAGTAGTAGTAGTATCAGCAAGACCAATCATAATATTAGTCATTATACTCATATTTATTTTGGGGAGAATTTACTACTTACATGCAGGTCTTACATATGTTAAATTTTTCAAATACAACAATTTAATACCACTACCTTGTTTGTAACTGTAACATAATTAAAGAACCTCTCTTTCAAACAAATGGAAAGAAAGTATGAGGCTAGAATTTACTGCAACTTCATAAATCTCATGAATGTTTGGCATGAATACCAAATTTCATTCAAGGGTCAACAGGTTCAACAGTTGAATGGTTACCTCAAAAGTTACATTTTCATTTCCTCAGGAACAAACGGTAGGCTAACAAATCAAATAACTGTACTTTACACCTAATTAAACAAAACAGGCCAAATTCCTGTTATTTTTCTTATGAACCATATGGAAAAATTTCATAATGACTGCTGTATAAATATACATGCCCATGATTAATCCCTGCTGAACCAACATGGGAGATAGAACAGACATTTTCACAATTTGTACTGGAAGTTTTAAAATTTTCTTCAATCTGCATTTTTTGGGCAGAAAAATTCACCAACCAAAGCAAGGAAAGGATGATTAAGTACAAAGTAAACAACTAGGGAACCTGAAAAAATGGATAGGCCTAATCAAAGGAGAAGATCTTAATTCACATTACAATATTGCTATCATACATAGAATGAACACTAAAATTTAGTGATTTTATGTCAGAGCAAAGTTCCCACAGTGGTTGCAACACATATACAAATTAACATGCCTTAATGTTGCAATCATTGACAAACACTGACAATGGACATCCTGTGGCTGGAAAAAAGAAATAGAATTTACCAGTCAGGGACTACCTATAGATAATTACTTATCTGCATATCATGCTATCACAGACTTGTTTGCACACATCTGTATACACATACACATACCAAGACATAAACACACACACACACACACACACACACACACACACACGTGAAAACAAACGAACACCTACCTGCCTCATTCCACCCAACCTACCACCCACTCATTCATGTGAATGTACACATGTACACTCACACCTACTTACATAAATACAAATGTAGTGAAATACATATAAATCACCAAACGCACACATGCTGTATATACACACTACATTCTTTCTGCCTGGTTTAAAATCAAGGTAGCCATCATCTTGCTCGTGACCAGTTAGCCTCGTGTCTCACAGTGGACTGCAAAACATAGAAACGGTAGTGTTGGGTCAATAAAAAAACAGCATCCAGACCTGGTCTTTGAGGGAACATAGGTTTCAGTGTGGGGCGGCCGGCACGCTGACTGACCAAGGAAAATCCATCACATGCTGACAAGAATTAACGGCAGTCTGGCATGCTAGACATTGGTGTCCGCCATGCATACATAAATCACAAACACACACACACACATACATAAATACATACATGCATACTTACACACAAACACATATACACATACACACACATACACATACATGCATGCATACATACATACATACAAACATACATACATCTATGCACGCATAAAGGCACGCATGCACGCCACCATGTACATATGCATGCATGCTTACCTACCTACCTACCTACCTACCTATGTACATACATACATTCACATATATATTCATTCATTTATTCATTCATTCTTTCATTTTGCAAATCCAAACACCTGTCACAGGACAGTTGGATGTGAAACAAATCACAATTGTGTAAGTTATAGTATTGTGACTTTTCTGACCATTCTGTATATTTTATAACACAGAAGCACAGATACAACCAGACAAAACATGACACAAACTAATTCAAATAACATAACAGAATCAAACATGTAACTCAAGTTCAAACAACTTGAATAAGAAAATCATAAACCATAAATCATGAATCAAAATTAATGTCATAAATTAGAGCCATGAGTGACATTCCCTCTTTGCATTTGAAATTCAGCATTCTGATAAAATAAATGTGTAAATGCTATTTTCATAAGGTAACCTTAAAATGGAATTTAACATCTCTAAGTTTCAAATTACTGGAAGGCAGACTATAGAAGGTCTTTATACCAGCCTAAAAACACCTGTCTAAAAACATATGAGATTGGTAACAGACCTGTATAACAGAGCTTTATTCCTTGTGACCACATCTTGTATTGACAAGTTAGTCTGAATTTTTTCCAGATTATCCATGAAAAACAACATCAATGAAAAAATATACGAACTAGGAGCAGGTAAGATATCAAATGTCATGAATAAACCTCTTCATCAAGTTCTAGATCCAACAGCAGCATTATTCTATCATGTTTTATAATATAAACACATTAACTTTTTCAATACAGTTTCCCCAGAGGGTTTTCCATACTTAAGTAGAGAAAAAAGTATGCATTTAAACAAACTGAACTGTATTTATGTATGGAGCAGCTTTCTAATGGCAAAGCATGCAGCAGTCAGTTTTGGAAGGATTTGTACTATATGACTTCTCCAGTGAAGGTGATTATCAATTTATATGCCAAGAAATATGGCACACTTTTTTTTATAAGGTCTCCTGCATTTTCAATAGCCAATGGATAATGAAATAATTAAGTAGTTGTAAATTTTACTGCATTTTTCTTTTCAACATTAAAGAACCAAATGATTGACATTAAACCAATTACACATGTGGGATACAACAATATTTGACACCTTTTTAACACCACCATGTTGTTTGTGGTGATAATGACATTAGTGTCATCTGTAAATAGTATGGTGTCTGAAATAATATTAGTCATTAAAAGTAGCTCATTTATATATACCATGATAAACTGTGGTCCCAAAACTTATCCCTGAGGAACCCCATGTTTCACAGTTTCACAAATGGAGTAGTAAATAACAGCACTTTGCATTTTTAACTCCACCCTTTTCTTCCTGTTGAATAAGTAAGATCTCAAACAGTTGATACTTAAACTTTGGACACCAGAGTGATGTAATTTTGATAACGAAATCTCATTATTCACACAATCAAAGGCCTTGTCTAAGTCATAAAAAATTCCACCAATACTCATTTTTTTATTCCAAGCTTTAAGGAAAATATTAGTTAATCTGTAGGCTGCATTCACAGTTGACAATCCCTTGCTAATTTCACATTGCTCCGGAAACAGAATATTATGAACGTGTAGATTATGAATGAATCTATAATGTATAACTGTCTTATAGAGTCAGTAGTGAAACAGGACAATTAATGAGTCACATACAATTTGCCTTCCTTTTGTATATGTGTTTTACTATGGCATATTAAGGTGATCAGGGAATATACCCACAGAAATAGATTTATTGCACATTTAACACAGTGGTCTACTAATCTGAGGTCCAGATAATTTTTAAATTTTACTTGATATTTCAAAATATCCTGCAGAATTTTAATTTTT